>Ga0307373_10004856_pt1 | contig 22350 bp, 22 predicted proteins | sample OX2MG_FD_202534 | JGI IMG/M metagenome (GOLD analysis project Ga0307373, IMG submission 202534) | Soil microbial communities from Risofladan, Vaasa, Finland - OX-2 | ecosystem: Environmental > Terrestrial > Soil > Coastal area > Acid sulfate soil | place: Finland: Risofladan, Vaasa | collected... | reverse complement strand
TCGGCGTCCGTCTTCGGTCTCGTCTTCGGGGAGTGCTTCGGGCCGACCGGCGTCGTGCAGCCGCTCTGGATTCGTCCGCTCGACAACCCCGAGTTGTTGCTCGTCGTCGCGGTGCTGTTCGGCTCGGTGCTGATGACCGGGAGTTATGCGATGGGGACGATCAATCGATATCGTGAAGGCGGGTGGGGCCGCTCGCTTGTCGCCGCCTCAGGTGTCGCGGGATTCGCGATCTTCGCTTCGGTCGGTGTGCTCGCCGCGGCGCTCCTCGCGCATCAGATCGTGCTGCTCGCTGCCGGAGCTGTGATGGGCGTGCTCGGGCTCGTGCTCCTGACGCTCGGTCTCCGACAGGAGACAAGCACGAGCGGAGCCGCGGCCGCCGAGATCTTCGTCGGCATCTTCGACACGGTGATCAGGGTCGGAACCAACCTCGTCTCGTTCGCCCGTCTTGCGGCCTTCGGGCTGGTGCACGCTGCGATCGAGGGTCTCGTGTGGTCGGCAACGTCGTCGCTCGCCGGTCGTGGGTGGCTGACAATTGCCTCAATCGTCGTGTTCGCTGCGGGCAATGCCGTGGCGTTTGGACTCGAGGGGCTGGTGGTCGCAATCCAGGCGCTCCGGCTCGAGTATTACGAGTTGTTCTCTCGCGTGTTCGTCGGTGAGGGGCGCCGGTTCCATCCCTGGCGTCTCGACATCGTGGAGGCTTGAACCAATGACGGCTACGATCGCCCTCTCACTCGTCGGTCTGCTCATCGCGGCGGGATGCGGGGTCGGTGCCAGCGTGCTCCTCCGCAGGAATCCACGCGTTGCAGCGTGGGCACTTGGCGCAACCTGCCTGGTCGTGCTCATCCTCGTCGCGTTTGTGATCAGCCACATAGCCGGCACGGGGACCGTGAACGCAATCCAACTCGTCGCGTCGTCGCCGGCGGACACCAGCGGTGCCTTCATCGGTGCGGCGATCGCGGTGGCCGGCTCGTCCGTCGGCGCGGGGATCGCGGTCGCCTACACCGGCTCCGCGGCGCTCGCGGCGATCAGCGAAAAACCGGAGCTGTTCGGCCGGGCGATGGTGTTCGTCGGTCTCTCGGAGGGAATCGCGATCTACGGTCTCGTTGTTGCGCTGCTCCTCATCGGCCGAGCATGAGCCGGATCGTGGCGCTCGGTGAGGAGCGCGACGTGGTTGCGTTCGCGATGATCGGGGTCGACGTGATCGCCGTCACCGACGCGTCGGGGGCCCGCGACGAGTGGGCTTCTCTGCCGGACGATGTCGGTCTGGTCATCCTGACGCGCACTTCCGCCGAGGTGCTGGGTTCGATGCTGCACCAGCCCAGTCAGCCCTTGTGGGCGGTGATGCCATAGCTCAGCTCGAACCGCTCCGACAGCGCATGCTCGCCGATGCATCAGCGCGAGCGGTCGAGCTCGTGGCAAGGGCTCGCGACGACGCGCGCGCCACGCTGTCTACAGCCGAAGCCGCTGCCGCCGCATCCATCGAACGAGCCCGCGCCGACGGGACGCGAGCCGCCGAAGCGACTGTCCGAACCGAGCTCATCGCAAGCCGGCGGGCAGCCCGCGTGCTCGTGCTCGAAGCCCAGGAGGACGTTGAGCGTATGGCTCGTGGCCGGGCGATCGCCGCGGCGATGGCGTTTCGCGAGCGCCCTGAGTACCGGCAACTGCTCGACAACCTGGAGGCCAGCGCGAAACACCGTCTCGGATCGGGGGTCGAAGTCGAGCGAGACCCACCGGATCGCGGCGGCATTCGTGCACGGACGGAACATCGCAGCCTCGATTACACCCTGGCGTCGCTCGCCACAACGGTGGTCGACAACGTCCTGGCTGAGATGGAAGCACCTGCGCAGACAGGGTCAACACGCAAGGGGGCAGCGACATGACCAGCCCGCCGGCGACGCTCGCGACCGGGCGGGTTCAACGAGTCAACGGACCCGTTGTCGATGTCGTCGGCCTGAACGGCGTGGCCATGTTCGACGTCGTCGCCATCGGCGACGCCGGTATGGCGGGCGAGATCGTGAGCATCAACGGAGACGTCGCAACAGCCCAGGTGTACGAGTACGACGGCGGCGTCGCACCCGGAGATCCAGTGACGAGCCGGCGCGAGCCGCTGTCCATCACGCTGGGACCCGGATTGCTCGGGCACGTTTTCGACGGCATCCTGCGGCCGCTCGACCCGGCCGTCGTGTGGTTGGCGTCGGGTCGCGCCGACACGGCGTCGATGGAGGCGAGGTGGCACTTCACTCCCGCCGCAACGGTCGGCGACCCGATGACCCCGGGGGTCCTCCTCGGCCACGTGATCGAAGGGGCGCATTTCGAGCACCGCGTCCTCGTGCCTCCGGGTGTCGAGGGACCCCTGACGGTGCTGGCCCCCGAGAGCGACGCGCGAGCCGATGAACCGATCGCGCGGATCGGGAATGTCGACATTGCCATGTCGCACCGCTGGCCCGTGCGGGCGCCGCGGCCGGCGCGAGGCCGCGATCGAGAGGCTCGGCTGCTTCGCACAGGTCAGCGGGTCCTTGACCTCCTGTACCCGATCGTTCGTGGCAGCAGCGCATCGGTGCCGGGCGGCTTCGGCACCGGCAAGACGATCCTGCAACAGCAGATCGCCAAGTGGTGCGACGCGGAGGTCATCGTCTACGTCGGGTGCGGGGAGCGGGGCAACGAGATGATCGACGTGCTGGAAGACCTGGCACGGTTGGAGGATCCACGCACCGGTGGCCCGCTCCGCGAGCGGACCATCTGCATCGCCAACACGTCGAACATGCCCGTCATGGCCCGCGAGGCGAGCATCTACACCGGAGTGGCCGTCGCCGAGTACTTCCGGGACATGGGGTACGACGTCGTCGTCATCGCGGACTCGACATCGCGCTGGGCGGAGGCGCTCCGGGAGTTCGCGTCCCGAACCAATCAACTGCCGGCTGAGGAGGGCTACCCGGCGACACTCGCCTCCGCGCTGGCGGCGTTCTACGAGCGGGCCGGCAGTTTCACGACTCTCGGCGGGGGCCGGGGATCGGTGACGATCATCGGGGCCGTCTCCCCTCCCGGCGGGGACCTCACCGAGCCCGTGACCGCCCAGACCCGGCGGTTCGTGCGTTGTGTCTGGTCGCTCGACCGCGACCTCGCCTACGCCCGCCACTACCCCGCGGTGAGTTGGAACGAAAGCTTCTCACGCGATTCGGACGCCATCGCGTCGGTGCGATCGGAAGGAGGGGACACCGAGTGGGCCGAGCGCCGAGCGGTCGCGCTCTCGCTCCTCGCCGAGGCGGAACGCCTGGAATCACTCGTGGAGCTCGTGGGGGCCGCGGCCCTGCCGGATCGCCAGCGGGTCACGCTCCGGTCTGCCAAGCTGCTCAAGGAGTCGGTGCTCCAGCAGGACTCCACCAGCGAGAACGACGCGTACTGCGGCGAGGCCAAGCAGCAGGCCATTCTCGAGATGGTCCTCGCCATCCATCAGCGGTTTCTCGAGCTCGTTGCCAGGGGTGTCGCGGCCGATACACTTGAGCGGCTCGATCTCACGCGGGTCTCCGCAGCCCGCGAGGGTGGGGGCGCCGACGATGTCAGCGCGGTCATCGCCGTGCGCGATTCGGCCCTCGCATTGCTGGAGACGCTCGGATGATCGACGCCATCCCGATCGAGCACACCGGGGCACGAAGCGTCAGCGGACCGTTGCTCATCGTCCAGGCCGTGTCCGGCGTGGGGTGGGATGAGGACGCGATCATCACCCTCGATACAGGCGAGCGGCGTCACGGCGTCGTCCTCGACGTCAGCGACGACCTTGCTGTCATCCAGGTGTTCGAGGGCACGTCGGGGATCAGCCTCGACAGGGTCCGGGTTGCGTTCAGCGGAACGCCGATGCGAGTTCCCGTCGGTCCGCAGTGGCTGGGACGTGTGTGCAATGGTCGAGGCGAGCCGATTGACGGTGGCCCGCCGATTCGTGGTGACCGCCTCGTCGCCGTCAATGGAGTCCCGATCAATCCGGCCGCGCGTCAGCTTCCCCGGGATCCCATCGTGACGGGCATCTCGGCAATCGACGGGCTGACGACGTTGGTCCGGGGGCAGAAGCTGCCCATCTTCTCGGTGGGCGGCTTGCCGCACCTCGAGCTGGCCGCCCAGATCGCCGCACAGGCGCGGGTCGCGGACGGAGCTTTTCAAATCGTGTTTGCGGCGATGGGCGTCACGCACGCCGATGCGGATGCCACCCGGGATGCTCTCGAGGAGCGGTCCGAATCCGGCGACCTTGCGCTGTTCATCAATACGGCATCAGATCCGGTGGTCGAGCGCGTGCTCACTCCGCGCTTGGCGCTCACGGTTGCCGAGCACCTCGCCTTCGAGCGGGGAGGCCACGTCCTGGTGCTCATGTGCGACATGACCAGCTATGCGGAGGCCGTTCGCGAGGTCTCAGCCGCTCGGGGCGAAGTCCCCGGTCGCCAGGGTTACCCCGGATATCTGTTCAGCGACCTCGCGTCACTGTATGAGCGCTGCGGGCGGCTCCAGGTCAGCCCCGGATCGCTGACGCAGATCCCCGTGCTCACGATGCCGTCCGGAGATATCACCCACCCTGTCCCGGACCTCACCGGGTACATCACCGAGGGCCAGGTCGTCCTCTCGGAGGAGATGCAGAGCCGAAACGTCTATCCCCCGTTCGAGGCGCTCTCCTCACTCTCGCGCCTGATGCGGCATGGGGTCGGGCTCCATCGGACCCGGCCCGATCACATGGCGGTCGCGGGTCAGGTCTACGCGGCGCTCAGCCATGCACGGCAGGTGCGAGAGTTGACCGACCTCGTCGGCGAGACCGGGCTCGCGGAGAACGATCGTGCCTACCTGAGATTTGGCGACGCCCTCGAGACCGACCTCCTCAACCAGGGCCGCACCGAGGCTCGCTCTATCGAAGACAGCCTCGAACGCGCATGGGCGGCGTTGACGCTGCTTCCGTCGGGAGACCTCTCGCGCCTCGATCCCGACGACCTCGCGCGACATCTGACAGCGATTCGAGACGAACCCACGGGGGAGCACCCATGATCCGCGTCCCTCCTGGACGGGCCGGCCAGGTGTGGCTGCGCCGCCGGTTGGCGACCGCGCATCGCGGCATCGACATTCTCTCGCGCAAGCAGCAACTGCTCGCCGGCGAGCGCACCCGGCGATCGGCGCAGGCTGCGACGGCCGAGGCCGCCTGGACCGGCGCGTGCGCGGCGGCCGAGCAGTGGTGCTCCCGGTCACTCCGGCTCGGACACCGAGGCCAGATTGCGCTGATCGCGGCGCAGATCGATTCGCCCGCCACGATCGCCGTCGACTGGCGCAACGTGATGGCCGTCTCCCTCCCCGGCGAGAGCCGGTGCGAGTTTCCAGACTTCGGCCTCGCCGCGGCGAGCGGGGGAAGCAGCGCGACCGATCGGGCGGTGCTCGCACTTGCCGACGCCGTGAAGAAGGCGGCAGACCACGCGGCGATCCAGCGAGGGCTCGCCAACATCGATGCCGAGCTGGTACAGACGCGACGGCGTCTCAGGCTCCTTCAACGCCGTCGGCTCCCGCAGCTCGAGCAGGCGCTCCGCGAGAGCCGCGAGCGGCTTGCGCAGAGTGAACGCGAGGATACGCTGCGACTGCGCTGGGCCCGCGAGCACTGATGGAGGCAGCAACCCTGACGAGACCAACGACCACGCTCACATCCGGCCGGCGCCTGCTGCTGCGGCGTCACGGCGGATACCACCAATTCGAGGTGCGGCCATGACTTCCGATCCCACCACGATTCTTTTCGCGACCGACGGCACGCCGGCGAGCGAGAATGCGCGAGGCGCGGCAGCGCATCTGGCGCGCTCGTCCCGGGCTGCCCTGCATGTCGTCCACGTCTGGGCGCCGAAAACGACGATGAGTGGCGGGCACGAAGTCGATCGGGGAATCGCCGGCGGGGTGGCGAGCTCCGAGGCTGACGTCATCGCCGGGCAGATGTCCTGTCCAGTCGCCGGCGTGCACACGCCCGAGGGATCTCGCGCGCATGGGATTCTGACCACGGCCAGCGCGATCGGCGCCGGTCTGATCGTGGTCGGCGGTCGCAACCTCGGCGTCGTCGAGGAGCTCTTCACATATCGGGTCTCGGAGGACGTGATCCACCACTCACACCGGCCGGTGCTGCTCGTGCGCGAAGACGGCCCGCACTGGCCGCCCCGCCATGTGGTCGTGGGAGTCGACGGCTCCCCGGAGGCCGGTGAGGCGGCCCGCCTGGCCGTCTGGATCGCTCGCACGTCGGATGCCGAACTCCTGCTGGTCGCGGTCGTGGGAGATGACGGCGCCGCTCGCGACGAAGCCGCGAGCCGCCTCGATGCGGCTGCCGAGGCCTTCCGTGCGGAGAGCGGCTCGCCCACGATCGCGACGCGGGTCGTCGCGAACGCCGACGTGGCGGCCGCTCTGCGCGGCACCTGCACGCTCCCTGGCCCCCAGTTGCTCGCGATCGGCGCTCGCGGCAGCAGCGCGCTGCACCAGGTCCCCGAGTTCAGCGTGTCGCGGTCGGTCATCCACCACACGCATCTGCCGCTCCTCCTCGTTCCACGAGCGCCGGGCTCGTAGGACCAGACGCGCCGCCGACCCGTCGATTCGAGCCGTAGGAGAGGTTGCGATGCTCACACACGCAGGCGCAGTTGCATGTCGATAGGCCCACGTCTCGCCGCGGCGGCTGAGCCGGAGGTGCCCCCGCGCGCGATGAGCCTCGCCGTCGCGGCGCGGACCTCCGCTGCGGCGGTGCTCGATGCGCTGCGGACGACCGACCAGGGCCTCGGGGACGGCGAGGCTGCGGCGCGGCTCGACGCGCTTGGCGCGAATGTGCTCCGGGAGCACCGGGTGACCGCGTTCGGCGTGCTGGTGCGGCAGTTTCGCAATCCCTTGCTGCTGCTGCTGCTCGCCTGCGCGGCGGTCTCCGGCTTCACGGGCGATCCAACCGACGCGGTGATCATCGCCGCGATCGTTGTGGTGAGTGTCCTGCTCAGCTTCTTCAACGAGTTCCGCGCAGAGAGCGCCGTCGAAGCCCTGCATCAGGAGATCCATCACCGAGCGCTCGTCCGCAGAAATGGTCGCGATCAGCTCATCGACACGATCGCGCTGGTACCCGGTGACATTGTGAGCCTGACGGTCGGGAACATCGTGCCGGCCGATCTCAGGCTCCTCGATGTCGACAGCCTGGAATGCGACGAGGCGGTGCTCACCGGTGAGTCACTGCCGGTCGCCAAGACCGCCGCGCCGCAGCCGGATGCCGCCGGTGTGAACCTCGCGTCGTGCGCGTTCATGGGGACGATCGTGCATGAGGGAGCGGGTCACGGCGTCGTCATTGCGACCGGACCGGCGACGGCGTTCGGCGGTATCGCATCGGGTCTCGCCGAGCGCGCCTCGGCTTCGGCATTCCAGCGCGGATTGAGCAGCTTCTCGACTCTGCTCGTCCGCGTCGCCGGCGTCCTGACGGTAACGATCTTCGTCTTCAACGTCGCGTTCCACAAGCCGCTGCTCGATGCGCTGCTCTTCTCGCTGGCGATCGCCGTGGGGATCACCCCGGAGCTGATGCCCGCAATCGTCACCGTCGGGCTCTCGAGCGGTTCGCGCGCTCTGGCGCGCAAGCGCGTCCTCGTCAAGCGCCTGGTCGCGATCGAGGACCTGGGCAACATCCAGATCCTGTTCACGGACAAGACGGGAACACTGACAGACGGCGCGATCACATTCGATCGCTGCATCGCACCGGGTGGTGAACCGTCTGAGGCACCCCTGCTGTTCGGCCTCGTCTGCAATGAATCAGTGCGCGGTAGCGACGGGCCCGTCGGGGGAAACACCCTCGACCAGGCGCTCTGGGCGGACAGGCGGAGCACCGATCCGCAGCTTCTGGCGACCCAGGCGTCGGTGTACACCCGCATTGGCCGGCTCCCATTCGACCACGAGCGCCAGCTCGCCTCGGTCCTGGTCGACGGTCCCGATGGAAGGCTCCTGGTGACCAAGGGCGCTCCGGAGGTGGTGCTGTCTCGCTGCGCGGCACCGCCGCCGCAAGCCGCCGTCACACTGGAACGGCTCTTCCACGAGGGCGCCCGAGTCGTGGCCGTGGCAACTCGAGCGGCCACATCGAGCCACCTGGCGTATGACGACGAGCGCGATCTCACGCTTGCCGGGTTCCTGACGTTCGTCGACCGCCCGAAACCAGATGCCGGGGCAGCAATCGCGAGGCTGCACACCCTCGGCATCGAGGTCAAGGTCATCACCGGCGACAATGGAACGGTCGCAGCGACCGTGTGCACGCAGATCGGCGTTGATCCCGGGGCTGTCCTGACCGGCAAGGCCCTCGATGCCCTGGACGACGCGCAGCTCGCCGCGGTGATTCCTGCAACCAGGGTCTTCGCACGCGTCAGTCCGGATCAGAAGTCGCGGATCATCAAGGTCACGCGGCGTACAGGGGTCGACGTGGCGTTCCTCGGTGACGGAGTCAACGATGCCGTCGCCCTCCACCATGCGGACGTCGGAATATCGGTCGACTCGGCAACCGATGTCGCCAAGGATGCCGCCGACATCGTTCTCCTCGACAAGGATCTCGGCGTGCTCGCCGACGGGGTCGTCGAGGGTCGTCGCGTCTTTGCCAACACGATCAAGTACGTGCTCATGGCGACGTCGTCGAATTTCGGCAACATGTTCAGCGCCGCGGTGGCGTCGGTCTTTCTCTCCTTCCTCCCAATGCTGCCGTCGCAGATTCTGCTCAACAACCTCCTCTACAACGCGGGACAGCTGTCGATCCCGACGGATGCGGTCGACGCCGAGACACTCGCCCGTCCCGCGGCCTGGGACATCGCGTTCGTGCGCAGATTCATGCTCGTCTTCGGTCCGGTCAGCTCACTGTTCGACTTCCTGACCTTCTTCGTGATGCTGGAGTTGCTCAAGGCTGGTCACAGTGAATTTCGCACAGGATGGTTTGTGGAGTCGCTCGCCACGCAGACGCTGGTCATCTACGTCATCCGTACGCGCCGGATCCCCTTTGTGCGTAGCCGGCCGAGCCTGGCGATGCTGATCGTTCCGACGTCGTGCGCGGTGGCCGGCGCGGTCGTCCCCTTCACACCCGTGGCCACTGCCCTCGGATTCTCGCCACTCCCTCCGGTGTTCTTCGTGATCCTGGTCGCGATGATCGCGACGTACCTGGGCCTGGTGGAGTGCGTCAAGGTCTTCTTCTATGCGGCACACCCGCGCGCCTTTGCCAAGCCACCGACCACGCATCCCGACCGCCTGACGCGCCGTATCGGTCGCCGCCTGAGCCATTTCACGCGCCACGGTGCCTCGCGCTGACTACCCGGACGATCGTCCCGCCCGCCCGATGGCGCCAAGACGATCACGGTCGTAGACGAGGACGATCGCGACGCCGATCAGCGCCATGACGACGTCATTGGCGATGCGATAGAGGAGGGTGCCGGTGGCGGCTGCAGCCGGGGCGACGCCCTCGAGCGCCATGGCGCCGGTCATCATGCCCTCATAGGCCCCAAGGGCGCCGGGGATGACCGTCAGATTCGTGACGACCTGACTCGCCGAGTATGTGAAGGCCACATGCGAGAGATCTGACCCGGTGGCGTGCACCGAGGCAAGCGCGAGCGCGAACAGCGCGATCGCGAGGGATGCGGCGATCACGTCGAGAGCCATCACGAGGAGCACGGTTCGGACCCGGACCAGGCTGCGAAACGAGGGTCCCAGCAGCTCGAGCTCGGGTCGGAACCGACGAAACGGTCGAAGGTTGCCGACGCGAGCAGACAGTGCGCGGTAGACGGCAGGGGAGAGGAGGATCGCGAAGATGACCACCTGCGGCAGCAGCGCGACTGCCAGCGGAATCGAGAGGACCGGAGTGGCGACCACCACCGGGACCATGGCGAAGGTGAGCACGAAAAGGTAGACGAGGTCGTCGAAGACAATCGTGCCGGTGATGACTCCGGCGTCAGTCGCGGAGCCGTCCTCCTGCTTCACGAGTGGCACTTTCCAGAGATCGCCTCCGGGCAGGAACACGAACATCTGGCTGATCAACGTAACCCGGAGGGCCTGTGCGAGGCCGACCGGTTGCCCTGAGGCACGGACCACCACAAACCAGGTGATGCCGCGGATGCCGTACAGCGAGAGCACCACCGGGAGCATGATCAGCAGCAATGCCGGCGAGGCATGCGTCAGCGCGCCGGCCACCTTCCCAGGGTTCACGGCGAAGACCAGTCCGATGACCGCGCCAACGCCGACCACGGTGACCCAGTGGCCACGAAACCCAATCCAGACGCGATGCGGGGTCATCCGCACGCGCCATCCGGTGGCCGTCGTTTCCGTGGTCAATCAGACTCCCGGAGCATCCGCGCGGCATCGTAGGGCATATCGGTGTTGACTGGATGACGATCTCGCCTGGTTGTCGGAGTGCGGAGGCGGGTACGCTCGGTCGCGTGGCGCTCAGGGGCAGGACGCGGCCGTGAACCTCGCCGGAGGGCTCGGTGACTGGTTGTCGCAGCCCCTCTGGTGGCTCGTCATGCACAGCACCGCCGGAGGCGGGCGTGCGGGAGGGGTGCTCAGGGTCTGGACCTGGTGGGAGCACCGCTACCTCAGGCACCACCATGTCACTCAGGTCGAGGACGGCTCCGTCCTTCGATTCGAGGTGCGTCACCACCGCGGCCCCACCGTCGCGCTGGCCGACGGCACCAGGGTGCATCGTGGCGATCGCATCGTGGAACTCCATCTCGCCAACAACACGGTCGCGCCGGACGTCGACACCCCCGGGTGGAGTCCCTTTCAGGTCATCACGAGCGCGCGCGGCGACCTCGAGATCCTGGCCCGACTGGTCACGACGGGCCGACTGGGCTCCGTTGTCGCTCTGCATGCCGTCTCCCTCATCGCTCCGGCGCTGGCACGGCTTGGATTCGAAGTGGTGCCGCTGGAGTCGACGTTACGGAATCGGCTCCTGCATTTCTATCTCGTCGGGTTGCTGGCGGTGTACCACCCCGATGGATGGAAGGCTGCGGGGCGCGCCCGGAGGGGATCCTGGCCGTCGGAAGCATGGATCAGCGCGAGGGGTCTGACCAACATCGGCTCGTAGTGCCGAAGGGCCCGACATCCTCGCCAACGTGGTGACCATCGACCCTGTTTGCCGCCGGCGCGCCTTCCTAGTGTGAGGGCGTACGCATCATTGTCAGCCGGAGGTGTGGCTATGACACTCACTCTCGAACCAGTCCGGGTTGAACCGCAACCCGCGACACGCAGCAAGGTGTACGCGCCGCCCGGTCAGCCAGGCAGCGTCGTTTCGCTCAAGCCGCGCTACGACAACTTCATCGGCGGTCGGTGGGTGCCACCCGTGTCCGGCACCTACATGCCCAACATCAGTCCTGTCAACGGCAAGGTCTTCTGCGAGGTCGCGAAGTCGACCGCCGAAGACGTCGAGCTCGCACTCGACGCGGCACATGCGGCGAAGGACGCCTGGGGCGCAACGTCGCTCGCCGACCGCGCCGCAGTCCTCAATCGCATCGCAGACGCCATCGAGGCGAACCTCGAGATGCTGGCGGTGGCGGAGAGCTGGGAGAACGGCAAGCCCGTGCGCGAGACCCTCGCCGCAGACCTCCCCCTCGCTGTCGACCATTTCCGGTACTTCGCCGGCGCGACTCGCTCGCTCGAAGGGCGCAGCACCGAAATCGACAAGGACACCGTCGCGTATCACTATCACGAGCCGCTCGGTGTGGTGGGTCAGATCATCCCGTTCAACTTCCCACTCCTCATGGCCGCGTGGAAGATCGCTCCCGCCTTGGCGGCAGGCAACTGCACCGTGCTCAAGCCCGCATCGCCGACTCCGTGGTCAATTCTCAAGTTCGCCGAGGTGATCGAGAACATCGTGCCCGCAGGTGTGATCAACATCGTCACGGGCCCGGGCGGTGAAGTCGGCAAGGCGCTGGCATCGAGCCCGCGCATCGCCAAGATCGGGTTCACCGGTGAGACCGTCACCGGCCGCCTGATCATGCAGTACGCGGCGCAGAATCTCATCCCGTCGACCGTCGAACTCGGTGGCAAGTCGCCGAACATCTTCTTCGACGATGTGATGGCCGCCGACGACGACTTCCTTGACAAGGCCGTCGAGGGCCTGGTGCTGTACGCCTTCAACAAGGGCGAAGTCTGCACGTGCCCGTCACGTGCGCTGATCCAGGAATCGATCTACGAGAAGTTCATGGAGCGCTGCCTGGTCCGCATTCGCGCGATCAAGCAGGGCAACCCGCTTGATGTGGCGACGATGGTCGGAGCTCAGAACTCAGCACAGCAACTCGCGAAGATCGAGTCCTATGTGAAGATCGGTCGTGACGAGGGTGCGCAGTGCCTGATCGGAGGCGATCGCGCTGCTGTCAGCGACGACCTCGCGGGCGGCTACTACTACGAGCCGACCGTGTTCAAGGGCGACAACAAGATGCGGGTCTTTCAGGAGGAGATCTTCGGACCGGTGCTTGCCGTGACGACCTTCAAAGACGAGGCCGAGGCGATCGAGATCGCCAACGACACCATGTACGGTCTCGGCGCCGGGGTCTGGACGCGCGACGGCAGCCGGGCCTACCGGATGGGTCGTGCGATCAAGGCCGGCAGGGTCTGGACCAACTGCTACCACCTCTACCCAGCGGGAGCAGCGTTTGGTGGGTACAAGATCTCGGGTGTCGGACGCGAGAATCACCAGATGATGCTGGAGCATTACTCGCAGACCAAGAACCTTCTCGTCAGCTACAGCCCAAAGCCTCTGGGCTTCTTCTGAAGGCGAGAAGACGGTGAGCGATCACACCTCCGCTGTCGTATCGACCGCGCGTGTGATCGCCACCCCCGCGGCCCTCCAGGCGATCGGTCGCCTGGTGGCGGAGCGAGGGGCTCTCATGTTCTTTCAGTCGGGAGGCTGCTGTGACGGCAGCCTCCCGATGTGTTTCGACCGCGGCGAATTCATTGTGAGCGATCACGACGTGCTGCTCGGATCTGTCGGTGGCTGCCCCTTCTACATCGACCACCGTCAATTCGAGGCATGGAAGCACACACAGCTGATCCTCGATGTGGAGGACGGCCTTCCCGAGGGCTTCTCACTCCCCGCGGGCCCGAGCGAGCATTTCGTCACCAACTCGCGCGTGTTCGATGAGCAGGGAAAGCCGGGCGACGCGTTCTGCCGTCGTTGACCCGCGGCGAACCGGCCCTCTTACCGCTGCCGACGACCCGGGTACCGATCGACGCTTCAAGTCGTCGGAGAGCTCCCCAGCCCGATCAGCCTGTCGACATGGTCGCTCATCAAGCCGTCGACGCCCAGGTCCAGGAGGCGATGCATCGTGGAGATGCGTGAAACACCCCACACGAACAGCGCGATCTGTTGCTCGTGGCACGCGCGAACCACAGCGCGCGAGCAGGAGCGATATTGGACGTTCAGCACGTCGATGGACAATTCCCGTAGGTGACGCGTGTGCGCCGCCGGGTCGGAGCGGTGGACACGGTTCCAACTGTTGTCGGAGTGGACGAGATGGATCGCATCATCCAGATGCCGCCAGGACACCAGGGTCTCGACAAGCGGACTGCACAACCAGAGCTTCGACACGGCGCTCCCTCCGGCGCTGCGCGCCGCGGTGACCACCGCAGACGCCGCCGCGGGGTCGAGGACGTCGATGGCGACGTCCATGTCCGTGCCGCACCGATCGTAGAGGTCGCCGAGCGACGGCACGTGGGCGGGCAGGTCGACCCTGGCAATCTCGGCGATCTTCCGCCTGCCGTGGGGCGTGCGCACCCGTGCATCGTGGTGGAGGACGGGCACGCCATCCCGGGTGAGCCAGACGTCCGTCTCGACGCCGCCGATGCCGAGCGATTGAGCGTAGGTGAAGGCCTCGAGCGTGTTCTCGCGCCGGTGAGCCATGCCGCCACGATGGGCAAACAGGTGTATCGCGTGCGGGACAGGTCCCGACTCGCCGACCGGCATCTACGCAGCCTGACCGAGCTCGCTCTTTCCTGTGGTCTGCAGCGGCCGTGACTGGCGGGCACGCCGCGTGCAGCGCGCGACCACGGCATAGCTGAGAAAGCCGAGCATCATGCCGGCAGCGGCATCGAGGACGTAGTGTTCGCCGAGATACACCGTCGCGAAGGCCATCGTGATCGGATATGCGAGCCACACCCAGCGACGGCCAGGATGCCGGCCGCGAACGCCGATGATGGTGGCGGCGATCAATGATGGCACGGCGACGTGCAGTGCGGGCATGGCACCGTACGGCGCCGGGTCCGCACCGGCGTAGAGCCGCCCGACGCTGCCCAGGTGCTCGAGCAGGCTCACCGTGATCCGGTCCACAGGGGCGAGGAATCCGGCGCGCGACGCGAGCCACGGTGGCGTCTCCGGGTAGGCGACATGCACGAGGAAGCCGATGGCCATCATGGCGACGTACGCGGTCACAAACAGGCCGAAGTGCTCGCGGTGCCGCATCCAGAGCCAGACTCCGAACAGAATCGGCGCGGCGAAGAACGTGAGATAGACGAGCGCCAGGGGGATGTCGATCCAGGAAGCGATCCCGCTCAGATGCTGCTGCAGCCAGACGGACGCGACGTTGCCGCCGAACAGCGCCCGCTCGATGAGGATCGGCGCCATCGTGTGCGCGGCCTCCGTGTTCCTCTCAACCATCGTGCCGACATCGGAGAACATCACGCCGACGCTGAGAAATGGCAGAAAGTCCCAGACGAATGCGCGCGCGGGAGCCACAATCGCCGCGACCACCAGCGCGATCAGCAGCGCGTGATCCGAGGTCACGCCGACCGCATGGACAAGCATCAGAATGGTCGAGACCACCGCGTAAACGAGCAGGACGCCGTAGACGACCGGATGGCGCGATATCCCGCGCACGCGGCGGGCCGAGGCAGGCGCCGTCGTTTGCACGTCGGCCTCGTTCGCGACCATGAATCGACGTTATCGAATGATCCCGTCCCGGGGTTAGAGGCGCTCGACCCGGTGGCGTGGGGCCGAAAGGCCCTGGCCTAGGCGGCTCCGACGCCGACCAAGGCGGGCGGCTCCCGGCGACGGGAGCGGATGAAGAGCCAAGCGCCGATGATCGCGAAGGGAATGAGCTGGAGGTCGATGAGAATGGCCAGCGCCCCGGACCGGGCCGCACCCTCCCCGAGGTGCACCAGGAGGCCAACCAGGACGCCCTCGCGGAGACCGATGCCGTTGATCGCCACAGGCATCATCGTGGCGATCAGCGAGATGGGCACGACCACCGCGAAGATGCTCGGCGGCTGGTGCACGCCGACGGCCACGGCGAATGTCTGCAGGGCGAAGATGTTGAGCAGCCACCCCGCGATTGCCAGGCCCACGCAGGCGAACAGAGCTCCGGGAGTCTCCCGAAAGCTGGCCAGCGCGTCGGTGACCGGCGTGACCACGCGCACCGCGGACGAGATGTAGCGTCGATTCCGCCGAGCGAGGAGGCGCATCACCCGGTGGGCGCCGAGCGCAAGCCACCAGATGCTGAGCATCAGGCCGAGATAGGCGGCGGCGGCCAGGATCACCGGCACGCCGAAGTCAACGTTCGCTACCAGCGCCCCGATGAATCCACAGATGGCCATGCTCAGCCCGCTCGCCATGCGACTTGCCGCCAGCGAGGCGAGCCCCCGGCCGTGCCCGATCGCGCGGCTCACGCCGGTCGCGCGCGTGGCGTCGCCTCCGGCACTGCTCGGCGTGACGTGTCCGATGAACACCCCCTGCAGGTACCAGGACGCGAGGCGAGGGATCGCGATGGAGGCCCCCGACGCGCGGACGACGGTGGCCCAGGCCGCCACGGCGCAGGCGACGCCGAGGGCGGTGAGACCGACACCCATGAGCTCGAAACGGACGTCGGCGTGCTCCAGGACCGAGGCGGCCTGCCCCAGATCGACACCGTGGATGAGCAGCAGAACCCCGAGCCCGGTGACACCGAACCGCAGCGGGCGCGAGCGAAGAAGTGTGGCAATCCGCTGCATGACCATCCCGATCATCCCTCAGTACCGCATGAAGACGGCGTCCAAACGCGGCCGTGCTTCTGACGAATGCCACCCTCAGGGCTCTAGGCTGCGATCGGTGGCTCTCCCCGACCTCCTCCAACCGGACACCACACCCCTGCGTGTGGCGTGGTTCGGGCATTTCCAGGGACGGCATGGCAACGGCCTCGCCGCATACAGCCGCCAGACCGTGGCGGCGATGCGCGCCCGAGGCATCGAGGTGCTCTTCTTCGCGCACCGGGAGGGCCCGAGTGCCGCGGCTCCGCGACAGGGTGTGGAGCTGCGCGCCCTCCGCCTGAAAACGCTGACCGTGTCACTGCCCGGTTCGCTGGATCGCATCGCAGCTGAGCTCACGAGGTTCCAGCCGGATGTCGTCCATGTTTCCGTCAGCTTCTCGCTCCTCGACGGGGCTCTGGCGAGCCTCGCACAGCACCGCCACATTCCGGCGGTAGCCACTGTGCATCTGCCATACGGGACGTTGCACTCGACCCGGGCCCGGGTCCTCCGCGAGGTCTACCGCTTTCAGGCGTGGCGTCTGGCGCACTTCGACGCGATCGTTGCGCTGAGTGAGGGCCAGCGGGCACTCCTCGTCGAATCTGGATGTGACCCGGCGCGTATGGTCGTGATCCCCAACGCCGTCGACACCGACCGCTTTCGGCCCGGTCGCTCCCGGCTCCGCTCGGCGATCAAGGGCCGCTTCGTCGTCGTCTACATGGGCAGGCTCGATCCGGAGAAGCGAGTCCCCCATCTCGTGCGCTCGTTTCTTGGGCAGGGGTGGGGCAGGGACCATCTGCTGCTCGTCGCTGGCAGTGGGACGCAGCGGCGCCAACTCCAACGTCTGTCCACGGAGCACCCGCAGGTGCGCCTCCTCGGTGTCATCTCGGACGAGGAGGAGCGTGTGGATCTCCTCCGGGCCGCCGACGTCTTCGTCCTCCCCTCGACCGCGGAGGGCCTCTCGCTGGCACTGCTCGAGGCGATGAGTGTTGGCCGCGCGGTGGTCGCGACGAGCGCTGGAGAAGACGGCGCTGTCGTCGGAGACGCGGGACTCGTCATCCCGGTCTCACCGCTCGAGCCGGCGTTGAGTGACGCGTTACGCCGTCTCCACGACGACGCCCCGCTGCGTCGCAGCCTGGCTCAGCGGGCTCGCGACAGAGCGCTCGAGTCCTACAGCCTTCGCACCAACATCGATCGCCTCGAGCGGCTGTACCTCGACCTCCGTACCACGCACGCCGACGCCGGGCAGATGCCGACGCCCAGAGCCTGAGGCGCATCCGACCGGCTCATCAGCGCGCAGGGAGCATCCGGCGTGCACGGCGGGTGAGGCCCGCCGGGGCGTTGCCTCGGCGGGCCCGGGATTCAGTGCTTGACGGTGATGCGGGTTGCCGGCTTCGAGGGGGCGGTCTCGCTCAACGCGAGCCGAACCTCCAGGATGCCGTTCTCGTACTTCGCCGTCACGTCCTTCTCGCTGGCGCCGTCAGGGAGCGGGATGGTTCGTGAGAATGAGCCGTATTGCATCTCGGTGAAATGCATCCCCTTCTCGTCGGACTTGCTCTCGCTCCGGCGCTCGCCGCTGATGGTCAACAGGCCGTCGTCGATGGTGACCCGGATGTCCTTGTCAGGATCAACGCCAGGCAGCTCCGCCCGCACAACCAGGTGGCCGTCGTCCGCGAACTCCTCCAGGCGCATCGGGAAGTCCCGCGTGAGGCCAAGGAGTGGAAAGACCGGCCAGCGCAGGAAATCGGCGAAGGTCCTTCCGAGCACATCGTTCGGATAGGTGGGAGTGAGGCTCTTCGTGTCTGCCATGGTGACACCTCCAGTTGCGCTTGATGCTCACCTCATACTCGACCCGCCGCTGGCGGCATCACCACTGCCGAAGGTCACAAGCATCGGCGATGAAGGTCCCACGAGACTGCCGAGGTTTCGAGCACCCTGTCATCTGGCCGCCACGCCGATGGGGCGACGGCGATCAGATGCTCGTGGGCGGGTCACCACCGTCCATTCGCAGGTAGTCGACGACCAACTCCGCCGCGGCATCGATGCTGGCGGCGACGGCGTCGGTGAGACCCTCACCCCAGGCGAGATCCTCCGGTTCGATGCCGACGATGCGCAGCTTCCGAGGCATGCGCCCGACAGCCCGGCCGAGGGCGATGGCCTCGAGGATTCCCAGGCTGTGTGAGCCGTGAGCGCTCCCAGCCGCCGGCGCCACCTGGTCATCCCACTCGATGCCGGCGATCGATCCCGGGGGTTGACCCCGGCGAACCGTCTCGACGACGACCGCGATGGGGGCGTCCGCCCAGGCGTCGATGAGCCGTGCCGGTTCGCCGTCACTCTCGAGAACAACCGTTGCGGCTGGAATACGCCCGGCCAGCTCGTCGAGGACGCGCAGTGCGGACCCATCGTCGCGGCGGAAGCGGTTGCCGATCCCGATGACGATCTTCGGAGGGATCACCCACGATCCACGGTGAGGTCGAGGAAATGGGTGGCGCACGAGATGCAGGGGTCGTAGTTCCTGATCGCCTGCTCGCACTGCCTGGTCAGCTCGGGGTCATCGAGGTGGAGGCGGTCCTGCACGAACCGGCGCAGACCGCGCTCGATGGATGGCTGATTCTGCGCGGTTGGGGGGACGATCACCGCATCGCTGATGACTCCGCCGGCGTCGATCGTGTATCGGTGGTACAGCAGACCGCGCGGCGCCTCGGTGCAGCCGTGACCCGTCCCACCGCGTGCCGGCATGTCGGTGGAGGGCTTGTCCGGAGGCTCGTAGGAGTCGATGATCCGCAACGCCTCGTCACACGCGAACACCACCTCAAGAGCGCGGACGACGATGCTCTGGAAAGGATTGCGACACGTCTTGCTCAAACCGACGTCCGCGGCGACCTGCTTGACGATCGCTGGGAGTTGATCGAAGTTGAGGTTGTACCGCGCGATGGGTCCGACCGTGAAGGCCCCGGCTCGGGCGCGACCCTGCAGGGCGGTGGAGTGGGCGACATGTTCCTCACCGAAGTGTTCGGAGAAGTCGTCGACAGCGATATCCAGCCCCGAGGTCGAGGCGAGGCGACCATCGATGATGGCGTACTCGTCCTCGTGGTGCAGCGCCACGAGGTCGCCTTCCAGGGTGAGGTCGGGGAAGTCGAACGTCGCCACCCATCGAGCCGTGCTGATCGCCGCGTCGCGCGCCCAGCGGAGCCGCTCCGCAAGCTTGGCCAGGTCGATGTCCGACGGCGCCTTGTAGAAGCCGCCGACGCGCACGTTGACGGGGTGCACGGCGCGGCCTCCAAGCACGTTGAGGATGTCGTTGCCCACCTTCTTGAGCTGGAGACCACGCTCGACGAGGTCCCGGTGGTCCTTCGCCAGATCGATCGAGCTCTGGTAGCCGAGGAAATCGGGCGCATGGAGCAGGTAGATGTGCAGCGCATGGCTCTCGATCCACTCGCCGCAGTACAGGAGGCGGCGAAGCGCCCGGACCTGCGGTTCGACCGCCACCCCGCAGGCGTTCTCGATCGCCTGGCACGCGCTCATCTGGTAGGCCACCGGACAGATGCCGCAGATCCGCGCGGTGATGTCCGGCACCTCGGTGTAGGAGCGTCCCCGGAGAAAGGCCTCGAAGAAACGAGGGGGTTCGAAGATGCGCAGCTCGACGTCACGCACCTGGCCGTCGCGGACGACAACGTGCATGCTCCCTTCACCTTCCACCCGTGCCAGCGAGGCAACCGAGAGCGTGCGCGATCCCGTGTTGCTGTGGGTCACCGGGTCTCCGCAGCCGTGCTTGCCGCGCGGAACGCCGGCGTGTCCGCGTTGTACGTGCGGAACACCCGGACGAGATCAAAGCCGGACATGCCCGCCGCACCAAGGGCGCCGACGAACGCGGGGATGTTGGTCGTGTCCGCGGGACCGAAGCAGCCGTAGCAGCCGCGGTCGTAGGCGGGACAAATGGCACCGCAGCCGGCATGGGTCACGGGCCCGAGGCAGGGGATGCCCTTGGAGACCATGACGCAGACCGTCCCTCGGCGCTTGCACTCGACGCACACGGAATGGGATGCGATCTGAGGTCGCCGCCCGTGCAGGAACGCGCTGATCACCTCGAGCAGCTGACGCTTGTCGATAGGGCAACCGTGCAGCTCGAAGTCGACATCGATGTGGGCTGACGGTGGTGTCGATCGGTCCAGCGTATGGATGTATTCGGGGTGGGCGTACACCACCGAGATGAACTCGCGAACATCGGCGAAGTTACGCAGCGCCTGAATGCCACCGGCGGTGGCACAGGCCCCGATCGAGACGACGCGGGTCGACACTCGGCGAACCTCGCGGATGCGTTCGATGTCGTCGGCGGTGCTGATCGATCCCTCGACGAGCGAAAGATCGTACGGTCCGGCAACGACGGAGCGAGACGCCTCGAGAAAGTAGGCGATCTCCACCTGTCCGGCGACGTCCAGCAGTTCGTCCTCGCAGTCCAGAAGTGTGAGCTGACAGCCGTCACATGACGAGAACTTCCAGACCGCGAGCTTGGGTTTCACAGAATCGCTCATAGCTGGCGTACCGCGAGGAGCGGCTCCACCCGGTCCCACGTCAGCACGGGGCCGTCGGCGCACACGAAGACGGAGCCGAGCTGACAGTGGCCGCACTGCGCAACGGCGCACTGCATGTTCCGCTCCATCGAAACCCGGATCCGGGATGCGGGCAGCCCGCGCTCCTGCAACGCGAGCGCCGTGAACCGCATCATCACCTCTGGCCCGCACACCAACGCGATCGCACCCGGATCGCACCGGATGCGGGGCAGGACCGTGGTGACCACGCCGACGGTGCCGTGCCAGCCGGGCGTCGCACGGTCGACGGTCACGTGAACCGAGAGATCGTCCCGCCCCCGCCACATCTCGACCTGTTCCCTGAACGCGAGCTCCTCGGGGGTGCGCGTGCCAATCACGACCTCGACCGCGCCGAAGCGCTCGCGCTGCGAGATGACCTGCGCGATCACCGATCGAAGTGGCGCCAGGCCGATGCCGCCCGCGACGATCACGAGATCCCCACCGGCTGCGCTGTCGAGCCCCCACCCCGACCCGAACGGCCCTCGCAGCCCAAGCGTGTCGCCGAGCTGCAGTCCACACAGCGCCCGGGACACCGTGCCGACGTTGCGGACGGTGTGTGCAATCGGTCCGTCCTCGGCGGGATTCGCGCTGATGGAAATGGCGACCTCTCCGACCGGGTAGGCGTAGAGCATGTTGAACTGGCCGGCCGCATAGCGCAGCCGCGAGCCGTCGGTCGCCTCGAGCTCAAGCGTCACCACATCCGCGGTCTCCTGACGGCGACCGACAACCCGATGGCTCACCGGAGTCATCGCGGCTGTCGCCGGTGAGTCAGCCTGGCTGGGGAGAGCCATAGAGATCCAGAATGCGCATGCGAGCGGAGCTGAGACGGTCGCCGAGAATGGCGGCGACCCGTTGCGCGAGATCGAAGCCGAGCGCCGGGTCCGCCGAGCATTTGCCCCGCAGGCAGAGGGCATCGAATGCGACCGCGTGCACGTCATCGAGCGCGTCAGCGTCGAAGTGCCAGCGGTACGGCGGGAAGAGCCAGGCCCAGCCGAGCACATCACCAGCGTGAAGGGTGTCGATGGTCAGCATGCCGCGCCCGGGCGCTGTGACACCGAGCGCGACCCTGCCCGCGCGCAGCGCCCAGAAAACGTTGGCTTCAGCCCCCTCGCGGATGATCGACGTGCCTCCCGGGATCACGACGTTGCGGGCGCAGCCGGTCAGCACCTCGAGGTGCGCATCGGCCATCCCAGCGAAGAAGCGATGCGCGGTCAGCTCGTCGGCAAGGGAGTTCACGCCGAGCCACCTCGCAGGCCGTCGGCGGATCTGATCGCAGCCGCTTCCTCGGTGATGTCGATGCCCACCGGGCACCATGCGATGCAGCGGCCGCACCCGACGCAGCCGGAGCTGTCGAACTGGTCCCACCATGTCCCCAGCTTGTGAGTCATCCACTGGCGATAGCGGCTGCGCACCGTCTGGCGCACCGTGCCGCCGTGGATGTACGAGAAGTCTCGCGAGAAGCAGGATGCCCATTCCCTGACTCGCGAGCTCGTCGCACCATCCGGAGCCTGTGATTCGACATCGTCGCTGCAGAAACAGGTCGGGCAGGCCATCGTGCAGTTGCCGCAGCTGAGGCAGCGCGCGGCGACATCGTCCCATCGTGGGTGCTCGAGGTTGCGCTGCAGCATCTGCGGGAGGTCTCGCGTGTCCATCTGCCGACCCATTCGCTCGGCGGCGACATCGGTCACGGCCCGTGCCGCGTCGAGATCCGCCTTCGTCGCGGGTTCGGCGTCGAGCGTATCCAGAAGTTCCTGACCTGCCGGCGAGCCTGCTTCGATGACGTAGCGCGGCG
>Ga0307373_10004855_pt1 | contig 22351 bp, 21 predicted proteins | sample OX2MG_FD_202534 | JGI IMG/M metagenome (GOLD analysis project Ga0307373, IMG submission 202534) | Soil microbial communities from Risofladan, Vaasa, Finland - OX-2 | ecosystem: Environmental > Terrestrial > Soil > Coastal area > Acid sulfate soil | place: Finland: Risofladan, Vaasa | collected... | reverse complement strand
GCTGTGCGCTGAGCGGCCGTTCTTCCCGGCCGACATCGCCGCGAGCCTGCAGCGTCTGCCGCGCCCGCGCATCCTGTGTTCCACGCCGGTGCATCTGCGCGCGTTGATCCAGACCGGGATCAGCCTGCCGCCGCTCGACCGGGTCATCTGTGCGACCGCGCTGCTCGAACCGCAGCTGGCGCAGCAGATCGAGCGGCGCTACGGCGCACCGTTGCTCGAGATCTACGGCTCGACCGAAACCGGACAAATTGCCAGCCGCCGCACCACGGCCGGACAGGCCTGGCACCTGTGGCCCGGGGTGCGGCTGACCTGCAGCGCGCAGACCTGCCGGGCGCAGGGCGGCCATGTACAGCAGCCCACGCCCATGGCCGATGTGCTCGAGCCGCTCGACGCACGTCATTTCCTGCTGCATGGCCGCGCCGCCGATCTGGTCAACGTTGCCGGCAAGCGCAGCTCACTCGCCTACCTCAGCCACCAGCTCAACGCCATACCGGGTGTGCACGATGGCGCGTTCTTCGTGCGCGCGGACGCGCCGGCCTCGCTGTCCGGGATCACGCGGCTGGCGGCCTTCGCGGTCGCCCCGCAGCTCGATAGCCCACGCATCCTCGCCGCGCTGCGCGAGCGCATCGATCCGGTGTTCCTGCCGCGACCGCTGCTGCTGCTGGAGCGATTACCGCGCAATAGCACCGGCAAACTGCCGCAGCACACGCTGCGCGCACTGGCCGCGCAACTGGCCGCCGGCGCACCGGAGCTGTTCGAGTGAACGCCGTGAACGCGCCGGTGTGCATCGCGGCGGACCACCCGGCGCTGCCGGGCCACTTTCCCGGCCGCCCGATCGTGCCCGCGGCCGTACTGCTCGACGAGGTGCTGTACGCGATCGGCTGCGGGCAGCCAGCCGGCTGGCGAGTCGACGCCGTCAAATTCCACCGGCCCGTATCTGCCGGGCTGGCACTGCAGTTGCAGTGCCAGCGGAGCAACGGCGGCCGCTATGTGTTCGAGTTGCAGGCCGGCGGTGAACGCTACGTCAGCGGTACGGTGAGCATCGCCGCGGGCAGCGACGATCGATGAGTGCGACGCGCACCGAGGGCCCCGACGGGTCGTTGCCGTCGCCCGCTCTCGCCACCGAGTGGCGCCGCCGTCCCGAGCGCGGCAGCCGCACCCTGATCGGGCTGATGGCGGCGCTGTCGCTGCGGCTCGGGCGCCCCTTCGGCAGGCTGCTGCTGCACGGGATCGGCGCGTATTACTTCCTGTTCGCCCCGCGAGCCGCCCGTCATATGCGCGCCTACCTGCGCCGCGCACTCGGGCGCGCGCCGCGCGGGCGCGATCGCATGCGCCTGATCATGAGCTTTGCCAGCACGATCCACGATCGACTGTACTGGCTGTCAGGCCGCCAGGAACTGTTCGACGTGACCGTGGCAGGGGAGGACATGATCCGCGCCGCCATCGCCGGCGGCGGCGCCTTCCTGATGGGCGCGCACGTGGGTAGCTTCGAGGTCCTGCGCACCGTCGGACGGCGCAAGTCCGGCTTTGAAGTGGCGATGGCGATGTACGAAGACAACGCCCGCAAGCTCAATGCCATCCTGGCCGCCGCGGCGGTGCGCGATCCGCCCGAAATCATTGCGGTGGGGCGATTGGATTCCATGCTGCGCATCCGCGAACGGCTCGAGCAGGGCATGCTCGTGGGCGTGCTGGCCGACCGGCTGTTCGGTGACGAGCCCTCGGTGTCGGTCCCCTTCCTGGGCGCCACCGCGCGGCTGCCCGTCAACCCGATGCGGGTGGCCGCGGTACTGAGGCGCCGCGTGATTTTCATGCTGGGCCTGTACCGTGGCGGCAACCGCTACCACGTCGTGTTCGAGCCGCTGGCGGATTTCTCCAGCACTGCACCACATGAGCGCGCCGCGGCGATCGAGGCAGCCATCACCCGCTACGCGGCGTTGCTCGAATGCCATTGCCGTCGCGATCCCTACAATTGGTTTAACTTCTTCGATTTCTGGGGCGGCGCTCCCCGATGAGGCGCTCGCGCAACGCGATGACCTGCCTGCGCAAGCGCACCGGTGCGTGGGTGACCGCCGCGTGCCTGGTGCTGTCGCTGTCGCCGGCGTTCGCCGCAGCAGCCCCCGGCGCGAGCGCCCCGTGCGGCCTCGACCAGGTGATGGCCCTGCTCTCGCAGCAGCGGCACGCCGAGGCGGCTTTTGACGAGCGCCAATACCTGGCGGTACTGACCCGCCCGCTGGTGAGTTCCGGCATATTGATCTACGACGCGCCGGCATACTTGGAGCAGCGCACGCTGCATCCGCGCCGCCAGACGATGGTGCTCGATCACGGCACGCTGACGCTGCAGGTCGGGCGGCACCGGCGCAGCGTTTCCCTGGCGCAGTACCCGCAGCTTGCGCCGCTGATCGACAGTATGCGCGCCACGCTCGCCGGCGATCGCGCCGCGCTCGAGCGGCACTTCACGCTTCAATTCCACGGCGACCCTGGCCATTGGCAGCTGCGGCTCAAACCCCGTGCACCGCAGCTCGCCGCCCGCATCCGTGACATCCAGATCGATGGCGCGCGTGCGCAGATCACCGCCGTACGAGTGCGCCAGCGCGATGGCGATCATTCGGTGCTGCTGATCCGGCCGCGCCGATGAGCCCTCCGCCGGCCCTGCGTCACGCGCTGCCCGTCGCTATCTGGCTGCTGGGGCTGGTGCTCGCCGGCGTGGTCGTCGCGCGGGCACGCTACAGCGCCGACCTGTCGGCGTTCCTGCCGCGTGCGCCCTCGCCGATGCAGCAGCTGCTGGTGCAGCAGCTGCGCGACGGCCCGGCGTCGCGGCTGATTCTGATCGGCATCGACGGGCAGGACGCAGCCGTGCGCGCCAGGGCTTCGCATGCGTTGGCGCGCGCACTGCGCCAGCGCGGCGCTTTCAGCGTCGTCGCCAACGGCGAGGCCGACGCCAGCGAACGCGACCGCCGCTTTGCCTTCGTGCATCGCTACCAGCTCAGCGCCGCCGTCACCCCGGCGCGCTTCAGCGTCGAGGGGCTGCGCGCGGCCATCACTGCCACCATGGACCTGATGGCCTCCCCGGCCGGGCTGCTCGCCCAGTCGCTGTTTCGCACCGACCCGACCGGTGAGACACTGCAGGTCATCGATCAGCTCGGCAGCGGCGCCCGGCCGCGCATGCTCGGGGGAGTGTGGAGCTCGCGCGATGGCCAGCGTGCGCTGCTGCTGGCGCAGACGCGCGCCAGCGGCGCGGACACTGATGCGCAGCAGCGCGCCGTGCAGCTGGTTCGCAGCACCTTCGATCGCATCTGTGCTCCCGGCGCACTGACGCTTCGGCTCAGCGGTCCCGGTGTGTTTGCGGTGCAGGCGCGCTCGAGCATCGAGCGCGCGGCGCTGCGGCTCTCGGTGCTCAGCACCGCGCTGATCGTGACGCTGCTGTTGATCGTGTACCGTTCGGTGCCGGTACTGCTGTTCGGACTGCTGCCGGTCGCCTCCGGCGCGCTCGCAGGCGTCGCCGCCGTGGCGCTCGGTTTCGGTGTGGTGCACGGGATCACGCTCGGCTTTGGCATCACGCTGATCGGCGAGTCGGTCGATTACCCGATCTACCTGTTCGTGCAATCGCGCGGCCGCGAATATCACGACGTGCTGTGGCCGACGATCGGCCTGGGGGCGCTGACCTCGATCTGCGGCTTCGCCTCGCTGCTGCCCTCGGCGTTCCCCGGACTCGCGCAGCTGGGGCTGTATTCGGTCACCGGCCTGGTGATTGCCGCGGCCGTGACCCGCTGGGTACTGCCGCGGTTGCTGCCCGCGCGGCTGGCGGTCATCGACCTGGCGTCGCTGGGATCGGCCGCCCGGCGGGCGCTCTCGCACCTGCATCTGCCGGTGGCGCTCGCATGCGCGCTGGCATTGGTGTGCGCGCTGGTGCTCTACCAGCACCGCCATCGGCTGTGGACGCACGACCTGGCCGCGCTGAGCCCGGTGCCGGCCTCGAGCCTGCGGCTGGACGCGCAGATGCGCGCGGGACTGGGGGCGCCCGACGTCAGTAACCTGGTGATGGTCAGCGCCGGCAGCGAGCAGGCCGCGCTGCGGTGGGCCGAAGCGGCTGGCCGCGCGCTCGACACGCTGGTGGACAGCCACGTCATCGGCGGCTATGACAGCCCGGCCCGCTACCTGCCGAGCCAGGCGACGCAGGCCGCGCGGCTTGGCAGCCTGCCGGACGAGGCCTCACTGCGCGCGCGCCTGGCGGCGGCGACCAGCGGCCTGAACATAGCCCCCGGCGCATTCGAGCCATTTCTGAGCCAGGTGTCCGCGGCCCGGCAGGACGGCCCGATCACGCGCGCATCGCTGCGGGGTACCTCGCTGGCGCTGGCGCTCGACGCGCTGCTGTGGCATCAGAACGGTCAGTGGCGCGCGCTGCTGCCCCTGCATGCGGCGAGCGGCGCCGCCGGCAACATCGATGCGGCCAGCGTGCGCGCGGCGCTCGCCTCGCTGCCGAGCGCTCACGTGGTGATGCTGAACGTCAAGCAGCAGAGCGACGCGCTCTATGCCGGCTACCTGGCGGCGGCTCTGCGCCTGTCGCTGCTGGGGCTGGCTGCGATCGTGCTGCTGCTGGCGATCGCGCTGCGCCGGTCGCTCCGGGTACTGCGCGTGATCGCACCGCTGCTGCTCGCCGTGCTGGTCGTGACCGCGGTGCTGGCGCTCGTCGGTGTCGAGCTGACGATACTGCATCTGATCGGGATGCTGCTGACCGTCGCGGTGGGTTCCAATTACGCATTGTTTTTTGACCGCAGTGCTGCGCAAGGCGATCTGGCCGGCCTGCCGCGCACGCTCGCCTCGCTGATGGTCGCCAATGCCAGCACCGTCCTCGGCTTCACCGTGTTGGCGTTTTCGAGCGTGCCGGTTTTGAGCGCACTGGGGATGATGGTCGCCCCCGGTACGCTGCTCGCGCTGCTGTTCGCAGCGCTGCTGGCGCCACGCAGCCTGTTCGCCGCGCCCGCGCCCGCGCCCGCGACGGCGGGCGCGGCATGAACGCTCTGCCGCGACGCTGGCGGCCCTCGCCCTGGCGGCCCTCGCCCTGGCTGCGCGCGTCGGTAGCGTGGCACGCGCTCGCCCTTGCGCTCACGGCCTGGCAGCCGCGCTGGTGGCCGTGGACGCTCGCGGCAATGCTGGCCAACCAGTTGCTGCTCACCGCCTTTGGGCTCACACCGCGCAGCCGCGCACTCGGCTCGAACTGGAGCCGCCTGCCCGAGCACGACGCCCAGTACGGCGGCGGCGCCGTTGCGATCACGATCGATGATGGACCGGACCCGCTGGTTACGCCGCGGGTACTGCAAATACTGGCGCAGTACCACGCGCGTGCCACCTTCTTCTGTATCGGCGAGCAGGTCGCGCGCTTCCCGGCGCTGCTGCGTCAATGCACCGCGGCCGGCCATGCGGTGGAGAATCACAGCCACACTCACCGATGCACCTTTGCGCTGATGGGCCCGGGACAGCTGCGGCGCGAGATCGAGCGCGCCCAGCAGATCATCCTGCATGCCGGCGGCGCGCTGCCGCGCCTGTTCCGCGCTCCCGCCGGGCTGCGCAGCCCCTGGCTCGATCCAGTACTGCAGCGACTGGGGCTGCAGCTGGCAAGCTGGACGCGCCGCGGCTTCGACACCATCTCCTGCGAGCCCGAGCGGGTGCTCGAGCGCCTCACGCGCGATCTGCGCGCCGGCGACATCCTGCTGCTGCACGACGGCCATGCCGCGCGCAGCCGGCGCGGTGAGGCGGTGATAATCGAGGTGCTGCCGCGGCTGCTCGAGGAGCTCGCGCGCCGCGGCCTCACCGCCGTGACGCTGCGCGAGCTGCTGCCGCCGGTGGCACAGTCCGCCCCGATCAGGCAGCATCTGCGCCTCCCATGACAGCGCTGTTGCTGATGCATTACACGGCCACGAGCGGCCTGGGCCGCGGATGCGCTGCGACGTTGGCGGCTCTGGAAGCGGGCCGCAGCGCGCTGCAGCCGTGCCGCTTCGGCACCGCGCAGCTGGATACGCAGGTCGCCCAGATCGAAGGGCTCTCGCAGGTGAGGCTGCCCGCGCCGCTGCAGGCCTACGACTGCCGCAACAACCGCCTGGCGCAGCTGGCGCTCGAGCAGGATGGCTTCGATGCGCGGGTGCGTGATCGCGCCGGCCACTGGGGTGCCCGGCGCGTCGGGGTCTTCATCGGCACGAGCACCTCCGGGATCCTGCAGACCGAGATCGCCTATCGTCGGCGCGATGCGCGCACCGGCGCGCTGCCACCGGGCTTCGATTACCAGCACACTCACAATGCCTTTTCGGTCACCGATTTCGTGCGCCGGCGGCTGGACCTTGCGGGCCCTGCGGTCACCGTGTGCACGGCCTGCTCCTCCAGTGCCAAGGTTTTTCCCGCCGCGCAGCGCATGATCAGCGCCGGGCTGATCGATGCCGCGGTCGTCGGTGGAGTCGATTCGCTCTGCCTGACCACGCTGTATGGGTTTCATTCGCTGCAGTTGACCGCGCCCGGTCCCTGCCGCCCGTTCGATGCCGGGCGCGACGGATTGTCGATCGGGGAGGCCGCCGCATTCGTGCTGCTCGAGCGCAGCCCGGATAGTGCCGATGCGGCGGACATCCTGCTGCTGGGCGCCGGGGAGTCGAGCGATGCGCATCATATGTCCAGTCCGCATCCCGACGGCCGCGGCGCCGCGAGCGCGATGCAGGCCGCACTCACCGCCGCAGGTACCGCCCCTGAGGCCGTCGATTACATCAACCTGCACGGCACCGGCACCCCGGGCAACGACAGCGCCGAGAGCCGCGCCGTCGGGGCACTGTTCGGCAGCTCGACGCCGTGCAGCTCCACCAAGGGGGCCACCGGCCACACCCTCGCGGCTGCCGGGGCACTCGAGGCGGTGATCAGTGCGCTCGCGCTGCGCACGGGACTCATGCCCGGCGGACTCCATACCCGCCAGCTGGACCCCTCACTGCCGTTGAATTACCTGCTGGACAATCGCCACGCGCGCATCGAGCGCGTGCTGAGCAATTCCTTCGGTTTCGGTGGCGCCAACTGCGCGCTGCTGCTGGCGCGCGCGGACTAGCGCTGCCGATGCTCGCGGCGTATGTACAGGGAATCGGGGTGCTCGGGCCGGGACTGGCAGACTGGGCCGCCTGTGCCGCGGCGCTGCGGGTACCGGGCAGCTACCACCGCACCGGCACGATGATACCGGCGTTGGCGGTGTTGCCTGCGGCGGAGCGGCGGCGCGCCGGCCGCGTGGTACGGGTGGCACTGGCGGTGGGCGCGGAGGCGGTCGCGCACGCGCGTGCCGATGCGCGCTGCCTGCCGAGTGTGTTCACTTCTTCCGGCGGCGATGGCGACAACTGTCACGCGCTGTGTGAGACCCTGGCCGGCACCGAGCGGCTGATCTCCCCGACGCGCTTTCACAATTCGGTGCATAACGCGGCGGCCGGCTACTGGGGCATCGCTTACGGATGCACGCAGCCGTGCACCGCGCTGTGTGCGCATGACGCCAGCTTCGGCGCCGGACTGATCGAGGCACTCTCGCAGCTCGCGGGCGGCGCGCAGGCCGTGCTGCTGGTCAGCTACGACCTGGACTATCCGCCGCCACTGCGTGCGCACCGCGCCATCGGCGATGCCTGCGCGGTCGCGCTGCTGCTGCGCAGCGCGGCCGCCGCCGCGACCGCCACCGGGCCGCGGCTACGTGTGGATTTCACCGATGCGCCAGCCACCGCGCTGACGGATGGCGCGCTGGAGAGCCTGCGGCTGGAAATCCCGGCGGCGCGTGCGCTGCCACTGCTGGGCGTGCTTGCCGGTGGGTCTGGCGGCCACGCCGTGCTCGATTACCTGGAGGATATGCGGCTTGACGTGCACGTCGATGCCGGGGCGGCCGGCGAGGCCGCGCCATGAACCTGGATCGACGCTGGATCGCCGCCCACATCGCGCACCAGGGCAGCATGTGCCTGCTCGAGGAGGTGCTGTCATGGGATTCGCAGCAGCTGGCCTGCCGTGCCGGCAACCATCGCGCCGCCGATCACCCGCTGCGCGCGCACGGCCGGCTCGGCAGCGCCTGCGCCATTGAATATGCCGCGCAGGCGGTCGCCGTACACGGGGCGCTGCTGCAGGCGTTGCCCGATTCGCAGTCCGCCCACGCCCTGCGCGTTCTGGCCAGCGCCCGCGCGCTCGAGCTGTGCGTGGGGCGCCTGGATGACCTCAGCGGCGATCTGCTGATCAGCGTCCTGCGGCTGCACGCCGAGGAGCGCAGCGCACTGTACTCATTCGAGCTGAATGAGGCGGCGGATGCGCTACCGGGCACGGCGGCGGGCGCGCTGCCGGGCACGGCGGAGGCCAGCGCGGCCGGCGCGGCCGGCGCGGCCGGGATACGACGCCGGCTCGCTCACGGCCGACTGAGCCTGTGGCTGGACATATCGGCCGGCCGCGGGCGCGGCAGTCGATGAGCGCGCGCCGGGCATTGGTCACCGGTGGGGCCGGTGGCATCGGCAGCGCGATCTGCCGGCGCCTGGCCCGCACCGGGCATCACGTATTCGTGCACGCTCATCGATCGCAGGCCGCCACCGAGGCGCTGGTGCAGGAGCTGCGGACCGCCGGTGCCAGCGCTCAGGCCGTGTGGTTCGACGTCACCGACGCCGCCGCCACCGCCACCGCGCTGCAGGCCGTGCTGCTGGGCGGACCGATCCAGGTGCTGGTAAACAATGCCGCCATCCACGACGATGCCGCCTTCCCCGCAATGAGCGCGCTGCAGTGGCAGGGCGTCATCGACGTGTCGCTGCAGGGGTTCTTCCACGTGACGCACGCGCTGCTGCTGCCGATGATCCGCACACGCTGGGGGCGCGTGATCAACATCAGTTCAGTGGCCGCCCTGAAGGGCAACCGCGGCCAGGTCAACTACGCCGCCGCCAAGGGCGCGGTCAATGCCGCCACCCGTGCATTGGCACTGGAGGTGGCCACCCGCGGCATCACCGTCAACGCAGTTGCTCCCGGGATCATCACGACCCGCATGACGCAGGAGAATTTCGACGCAACCGTGATCGGGCGCCTGGTGCCCATGCAGCGTGCCGGCACTGCCGACGAGGTGGCCAGTCTGGTCGGCTTCCTGGCGGCCGACGCGGCCGCCTACATCACCGGGCAGGTCATCTCGATCAACGGCGGCATGTACTGAACGCGCGCAGCGCTCAGTGATACAGCCGGACCGCGGCGAGGCGGCCGGCCTTGCCGCGCTCGTACACGGTCAGCGCCGGTCGCCCGGCGCCGCGGCACGTTTCCAGCACGGTGCGCGCGCCGTCATCGAGGCGGCTGCAGGCGTCCAGCTCGATGCCACCGCTGCGATAGCGGTCGGCAAAATACGCGCGCAGCCGCTCGTGCCCCTGGAAGACCTCGCCGTTGGAGCGCTGCAGGTAGGCGTCCGCCTCGAACAGGGCGAGCGTGGCCGGAAGCTGCGCGGCGCGCAGCGCCACGCAGTAGCGTTCCAGCACGTCATCGGGGCTGCGGCCAATGCGCAGATGCGGGTCCTGGCCCAGCAGCGAAGCGCGCTGCTCGACCCACCCATCGGCGGAATACACCCGCGCACGTGAAGCGCCGTTGGGTGAGCGCTCGAACAGGATCGCGACCGGCACGCCCGGACCGTGAAACTGCGGCAGCGCGGCGGCGGTCACTGTCGCGGTCGCTGCCGCGGTCGCCGCCGCTGCCGCGTCCGGGATGAAGCGATATTCCTCCAGTCGGCGTGCGCCGCCGTCGCACACGTGCAGCAGCTCGAGCAGGGCCCATCGGGGCGATTGTGGCCACAGCGCGCTGCGCGCCTCGACGTCCAGCGGATCGGTGGCGCCGGTGATCGGATCATCGATTTGAGTCTGTTGGCGAAGTCGCGCACCCAGTACGCCTGGGTCTACCGGCCCTGCCTGCATCACTCGCTCCACGAGGAGACGGGGTGGCCCCCGGGGTGGGGCATCATAGCGCCTCTGTCAACGACCACCCTAGCGTGTTGCAGGCTGCACTTCGGATAGCGGGCGCGGGCAGATCAGCTTCCAGCGCCGGTGCGTCCAATTCCAGTCGGTCGGGTGCGCGCGGATCAGCGTCTCGAGCAGCTGCGCGTAGCGCTCCGTGAAGCTGGCCGGCTCGAGCCGCTCGGCGGCGGCGCAGATCGGCTGGAAGTCCAGCTCGTACCGTCCACGGGCGGTCCGGCGCATCGCGACGAAGAAGGCGGCGTAGCCGGTGGAGCGTGCGATTTCCCCCGGGCCGGGGTAAAACGCGGTATCCAGTCCGAGGAAGCGCAGCCACAGGCGCCCGTCGCTGGAGGAGGGCACCTGATCGGCGATGAGAGCCACCGCATGGATCTCGTGGCGCCGGCGCACCACTTCGCGCAACAGCCGCTTGGCCGCAACCAGCCGGGCGCCGAAGCGGCAGCGTAGTGCCCGCAGCTGCCGATCGGCGCCGGGCGCATGCAGCGGCTTGTAGGCGGCATCCATCGGTACGCCCAGGTTCAACGCCACGGCGTGCAGCGACCATTCCCAGTTGCACTGATGGGCGCCGAGCAGCAACACCGAGCGGCCGGCGCGAAACTCAGCATGCACGCGCTCCAGGTTCACCAGCGCCACGCGCGAGTTGAGCTCCTCGGCCGACATCGTCGCGGCCTTGAGGAACTCCACCGCCACCTGCGCCAGGTGCCGGTAGTAGTGCCGCAGCAGGCGGTTGATCTGGCCGGCGGAGCGTTCAGGAAAGCAGCGGCGCAGGTTTGCGCGCGCCACCGCCACGCGATAGCGCAGCAGGTAGCGCAGCAGCAATGCCAGCATCCCGGCCAGAACATACAGCAGCGTAAAGGGCAGCCACGATATCGCCCGGATCCAAAGCGCGATGTTGCGGGCGTCGCTTGCGCGCCCCGCACCACCGCACGACGCAGCGTTGGCTGAACCCGCCCCCACTTCCCCCGCGGCGTCAGTGCTCATCACGTCACGTTGATCATTCAGGATGAGTGTAGCCAGTTCGAACCCCGGCAGGGGCGCCAACTGGCGTGATAGAGTCGATCTCCGTCATGAATGCTGCAAGACCGCGTTAATTCATCATGCTGTGGGTCAAGGCATTGCACGTGCTGGCCATCATCGCCTGGCTGGCAGGTATATTCTATCTGCCGCGCATCTTCGTGCACTACGCGGAGGGTCGCGCGCAGGGCGAGGACGTGCGGCGATTGATAGTGATGGCGCGACGGCTGTTCGGCTTCATGACGATGATGGCCGTGATCGCGATGGCGTTCGGGCTGTGGCTTTGGTTGGGCTTCCACGATACCGGCCTGTGGCTGATGGTCAAGCTCGGATTCGTGCTGCTGCTGATCGGCTACCACATCGCCTGCCGCGTGCTGCTGGCTCGGATGATCCGGCAAGGGCCCATGCCCAGCGGGCTGGCGCTGCGGCTGTTCAATGAATCATCCCTGCTGATCGTGGTGCCGATCGTCCTGCTCGCGGTCGTCAAGCCCTTCTAAGGCAAGGGGCCCGCGCGCCGTTTCGCCGGTGCGGTTGAATAGTGGCTTCTCGGGCATGCGTCGCGCCAGGCGGGCGTCGAACGCCATGCAGATGTTGCGCAGAAACGCGCGGCCCCGATCGGTGACGCGGCAGTGGGTGGCATCGAGTTCGACCAGCCCGTCGGCCGCCGGCTCCGCGAGCCGTTCGATCGCGCTCGAAAGATAGCCGGTGACATCGGCACTGCTATCCCACCGCGTCTGCAGCCGCGTCGTCAGCCGCAGGATGTGGCCGCGCAGGACCAGGTCCTCCGCATCGAGCATATGGCCGCGCTGGATCGGCAGCTCCCCGCGCGCGACGCGTTCCTGGTAGCGCTGCAGGTCCTTCTCATTCTGTGCGAATGCATCGCCAGCGTCGCCGATTGCCGACACCCCCAATCCGATCAGCGGCCGGGTGAAGGCGGTCGTATAACCCATGAAGTTACGATGTAACGTCCCCTCGCGCAGTGAGCGCCACAGCCTGTCGCTCTCGAGTGCGAAATGATCCAGGCCGATCTCGCGGTAGCCCTCGCGCCCGAGGCGTGCGCGGGCCAGCTCGTAGAGCGCGCGTTTCTCCTCGCCCCGTGGCAGATCGACCTCGGTAAAGCGCCGCTGGCCGGGCTTGATCCACGGCACGTGCGCGTAGCCGTACAGCGCGACGCGGTCCGGACGCAGCCGGCTCACCGCGTCCATGGTCGCCGCAACACTCGCGCGCTGCTGCAGCGGCAGCCCGTAGATCAGCTCGTAATTGACGCTGTCGAAACCGCAAGCACGCGCTGCCTCGGTGATCTCACGCACCTGCTGCTCGCTCTGGACGCGATTGACGATGTCCTGCACGCGGGGATCGAAGTCCTGTACACCCAGGCTGATACGCGTGAAGCCGTAGCGTGCGAGCACCTGCAGCTGCTCGCGCGTGGTCACGCGCGGATCGGCCTCGATCGAAGCCGCAGCGCCCGGACGCGGTCGCGCGCGCGCGTACAGGCCCGCGAGCAATGTCTCGAGCTGCGCGGGCGTCAGGAACGTGGGTGTGCCGCCGCCCAAATGCAGCTCGCCGAATTCGATCTGCGAGACGCCCAGCCGCGAGCGGTACAGGTCGAGCTCGGCCAGCAGCGCCTGAGTGTACGGCGGCACGAAGCCGTGGCTGCGCGTGATGCGAGTGTTGCAGCCGCAGAAGGTGCACAGCGAACGGCAGAATGGAATGTGCAGGTACAACGCCGCGCCGTGCTCGCCGCCTGCCGCCAACGCCCGGCGCACATGCTCGAGCCACTCGTCCTGCGTGGGGCTGCGCTCCCAGAAAGGCACAGTCGGGTAGCTGGTGTAGCGCGGCCCGGCCACATCGTACTTCGCCACCAGCGGATCGGGTCTCACCGCGTTCATCCAAACATTTCCCGCTGGATCTGCAGCACCAGCTTCACGTTCGCCTCCGGGGTGTGCTGCAGCACACCGTGTCCGAGCCCGCACACCCAGCCGGCACGCACCTCTTCGGGCTGATCACGCACCCGCGCGAACACGCCGCGCACGCGCCGCTCCAGCTCATCGGGGGGCAGCAGCAGCCACCTCGGGTCGAGGTTACCCTGCACACTCCAGCAGTCGTGCTGTTGCCGCAGGGTCTGCGCCAGATCGCACCGCCAGTCAACGCCCAGGCATTGCAGCCCGACGTGCTGCAGTGAACTCCAGTGAGCCGGCCCGGTGTCGCGCGAGTAGTAGATCACCGGCGTATCCGGGCACGTCGAGCGGAACAGGCGCATCACCTCGCCCACCGGACCTGCAGCCGCGTGTGCGAACCGATCAGGGTCGAGCGTACCGGCCGCTGTGTCAAAGATCGCCACGCAGTCGGCACCGCCCTGCACCTGCAGCACCATGTTGGCGGCCAGCAGCTCGCGCAGCCGCTCGAGGAAGCCGTCATACAGCCCGTCGTCCAGACCGATCGGACCGGCACCGGCGAACCCCTCATGCGAGCCGGCCACCGCATAGGCGTACAGCGTGAAGGGGCCACCGACGAAGCCGATCAGCGCACACTGCACCGGCAGCCGCGCGCGCAGCAGCGCGAGCGCCTCGGCCTGGAATGCCATGTGCTGCGCGCAAGCGGCACCGCCATGCAGCCTGGGCAGATCCGCCGCCTGGGTCAGGTGCCAGTCGAGCTGCGGAGCAGGCCCATAGCGCAGGCCCATACCCATGGCCTCGAGCGGAAACAGCAGATCGGAGAACAGGATCGCCGCATCGAAACCGAATTCCTCGACCGGACCGAGGCTCACCTCGGCGGCGAGCCCCGGCTGCTTGCACAGTTGCATGAACTCGTGGCGCGAGCGCAGCTGTTGATAATGGTGATGATAGCGGCCGGCCTGGCGCATGAACCACACCGGCGGGCGGCCGTGATTGCGCCGCGATAGCGCCCGCAGCAGCAGCCCCTCGTCACTCACGGTGCAGCTGCGTGAGCAGATAGCCCACCCCACGGATGCTGCGGATCACGCGCGGATCGGCCGCATCGAATTCGACCAGCTTGCGCAGCCGCACGATGAAATTATCCACGGTGCGCGAGGTCGGGAATTCATCGGCGGACCAGGCGCGATCGAGAATCTCGTCGCGGCTCACCGCCTTGCCCACGCGCTCGGCCAGCAGCCGCAGCACCGCGCACTCCTTGTGCGTGAGCGCGCGGTTCTCGCCGTCAGCGATGGCAGAGAAGCGCTCGAAATCCACCAGCGCGCGGCCGATGCGCACCTGTCCGCGTATTTCCCCCGGAACGCTTGCCAGGTCCTGCGCACGCTTGAGGCAGTTGTGAATGCGCAGCAGCAGCTCGCGAAAATTGAACGGCTTGCCGATGTAGTCGTCGGCGCCGAGTTCCAGTCCGCGCACGCGATCCTCGGCGCTGGCATGCGCGGTCAGGAAGATGATCGCGGTGGCCGGTGCGCGTTCGCGCAGCGTGCGCGCGAGCTCGAAACCGCTGCCATCGGGAAGCCCGACATCGATCAGCGCCAGGTCGAAGCGCGCCTGCGCGAGCGCGCGCCGGGCGGCAGCCATCGACTCGGCGCGCAGCACCTTGAAGCCGGCGCTGCGCAGGCGCTCGGACAGTGTCTCGGCGAGATTGGTCTCGTCCTCGACCATCAGCAGGCTGGCAGTCATCGGGGACTCACTCATCGGCTGATCCGCAGGCGCAGCTCGCAGTGAAACCCGGCGCCGCGGGCGCGATCGAAGTGCACCTGCCCGCCCATGCGCTGCATCAGCCGGCGCACCAGGTACAGGCCCACGCCGGCACCGCTGGAACCCGGGCCGCGGCCGAACAGCCGCCCGAGCCGCCCGGCGCCCGGCGGCACCCCGCAGCCATTGTCACGGTAATCCAGCACGATGTGGCCGGCACGCGCCACCGCGGTTAGCCGCACGCTCACCGGCGCGACCTGCGAATGGCGCACGGAATTGTCAATCAGATTGCGCAGTACCATCTGCAGCGCGCCCGCATCGGCCTGCACCGGCGGCAGCGCGGCATCGACCTCGGTGTGCAGCTGCAGCCGCGCGGCGTGCACGGTCATGATGCCCTCGAGCGCGCGCGCCAGCCACGCGTGCAGCGGGATCGCCTGCTCGGACAGCGGCCCACCGCCCTCGATGCGCGCCAGCTCGAGCGTCTTGTCGATCTGCGACTCCAGCCGGTGCGAGTCCTGCAGCAGGCGGCGGGCGAGCGGGGCGCCCTGCTCGCCCTCGGCGATGGCCTCGGCCTGCAGACGGATGCTGGTGAGCGGCGTGCGCAGCTCGTGTGTCACCGAAGCGAAGAACGCCTGCATGCTGCGCGCGCGCCGATGCTCGCGCCAGTACAGCCACGCCAGCAGCACCGACACCGCCAGCAGCAGCGCGAAGAAGACGCTCGATTCGCCCACCAGCATAAAGCGTGTGCGCGACCACTGCGCCGCGTTGATGCCGTGATCGGCGCCCTGCAGTGCCTGCAACTCGGCGATGCGGCGCGCCTGGTGGCTGATCACCATCGCCCACCACACCACCAGCGCGATCTGCATCGCCAGCCACGCGCACACCGCCGCGGCCACCAGCACCGTGCGCCGCGCCGGCATGATGCTCAGGCTGCCGCGGCCGGCGCGGCTTCTCATTGCCGCAACCATTGACGCCACTGCTCGACCTGCGGAAAAGGATGCAGATTGTGCACGCCAGCGCGGCGCAGGTGCTCGAAGGTCTTGCCGGGGCCGCAGCCGTGCTGCACCGTCGCGCCCAGCCGGCGCCCCCAGCGCTCGAACTGCGCACTGCTGGCCCAGAAAACATGGGTGACATCGATCGGCGGGCCGCCGTCGTCCGGCGGGGCGGACTCGTGTGGCCGGGCGGCGAACCCGCCCTGCCGCGGCTGCATGTGCCGGTAGGTCGCAATCGCACTGCCGGCGGGCCAGCCGCTCACCGCCTGCTCGTGCGTGAGCACGGTCCACTGCTGCAGCGGCGGCAGCCGCAGCCAGGGCTCCTGCAGCAGCGTTGCGATCTGCGCGATGCCCAGCCCCTCCGCGCAGCCCTCGACCCAGATACCGCGCGCGGCCAGCGAGCGCCAGGTCGGAATGCCCGGAACCCATACGTGGGTATCGATGCCCCCGCGCAACCGATCCGCTGCCGCCGCGGGCAGCGCACGGCCGTGTGCGATGAATAGCGCCGCGGTATCGGCCAGCCGCAGCACAGCCTGCGCCAGCCCCGCGTCGACTGATTCGATCGCGCCGCGCTCGGCGCGGCTGCCGTCCCAGGCATTGACGCGGCCCGTAACCGCAGGCAGCGGCGTCTCGGGCATCCACTGCAGCTGCACCGCATCGATCTGCAGCTCACCGTCGCCGCGCTCATGGGCCTCGCGCCAGTACAACAGCGTGCCCAGGCCCTCGACATGCGTCTGCACTGCACCGAAGCGCTGCTGGCAACCCCCTCCGCGCTGCGCCAGCAGCGCGCGCTCCACCTGCGCCGCCGCTCGTGTCGGCGGGTGATCGAGCGCGCCCAGAAGCGCGGCAGTGTCGACATCCTCGCGCCGGCACTCGATCGCGAGCGCTGCCTGCCCCGGTGCGCTGGGACAGGCCGACAGCGGCAGCACCATGTGCGGCAGCGACAGCAGCGGGGCGATCTGCGCGCGGCTCGCCTCGTGTGCCCACAGGCGCGCGATGCCGGCAAATGCCAGCACCACCCCATCGAGCTGAGGGGCACTGCCGCGCGGCTCATGCAGGCGGCGCAAGCGCGAATCCACGTTGCCACGCAGCGGCACCAGCCGCACGCGCGCCTCGCCGGCCGCCGATGCATCGGCATCGTCGCGCGGCCGCTGCGGCAGCACCTGGCGCAGAAACTCCGGCACGAAGCTCGCGCGGCGCGGTGAGGAACTACCGATGAGCAGCTCGTGCCCGCCCGCCAGCCGTGCGGGCACGTCCGGCGCAAACAGCACCACGTCGCGGGGCTCGGCACGACGCGGGACCGCCGCCAGCAGCAACGCCGTGGCGCGCTGAAGGCTCAGGTCCTTGTAGGAGTGGACGGTGAAATCGACATCGCCGCGCAACAGCGCCGCGTCGATCTCGGCGGTGAAGAACTCCTTGCCATCGACCGTGGACAGCGGCTGGTCCCGGATGCGGTCGCCGCGCGTGTCGATGCCGATCAGTTGTACTGACAGCCCTGGATGCAGATGCTCGAGCTCTCGGGCGATTGCGGCACTCTGAGCGCGCGCGAGCGCCGAACGGCGCGTGCCGAGCTTCAATGCCCGTGCCATGGCGTCAGATGTTCTGGAAGGCGGCGAGGTCTTCCCAGCTGTGCGAGTGCGAATGCGAGGAGCCCGCATCCAGCGAGCGCAACACCGCCTTCTCCGCGCAGGCATGCTGCGCCTGCTGCAGCGCGCGCGAACGCTGCTGCGAGTGCGTGCGCAGCAGCCCGAACACGCTGCCCAGGCTCACCAGTTCCGGCAGCTCGCTCCAGGGGAAGGACGCCTGGGCGCCCAGTCCCAGGTGAATCACGCGTCCACCGGCCTGGCTGCGAGCACGCCACGCGGCCACACGCTCGCCGTCGCGAGCGGCATCGGCCGGGATGCAGGCCACGACGTGGCTCGCGTCGCGCCAGGCGGCCAATTCCGCCTCGAAGCCGCCGTCGATGACCCGAACCGGCCGCTCGCCCCAGCGCTTGACGAGCTCACGTGAGAGCTCCTGCGCCCGCTGCGGGGTACGATTGCACAGCCACAGTGCCGAGCCGCTCAGCCAAGGCGCGACCGACTGCGCCAGCTGGCCTGCGCCCAGCAGCAGCGTCGGGCCCTGTGGCACGGCCTCCTCGCCGAGCAGGCGGCGCACCAGTGAGCCATAGGAGGCACTGCCCAGGTGCACCAGGTGCTGCGCGCGAATGGCCTTGACGTCCTGAAACAGCAGTTGCATCCACGGGGAGAGCTGCCGGGCGAGCGGGGAGATGCGGCCGGAGAACTCGCGCCAGGCTTGCTTGATCTGGCCGAACACCTCGGTCTCGGCCACCAGCTTGCTCTCCAGCCCGCACGCGAAGCGCAGCAGAAACGCATAGGCGTCGGTGCCCTCGAAACTCTCGAGCGCACCATCGAGCGGGAATTCGCGGCGCGCGAGCGCAATCGCGTCCCGTCCCTGCAGTACCGCGACGCGGCGCTGGCAGGTGTCGATCAGAAACAGGTCCTGTCCTGTGCTCGGCTCGGGCGCAGTGGCCGGGGCCACGTGTGCGCCGCGCCAGTGCAGGACGTTGAGCTCTTTCAATTCCACGAGTGACAGGCTAGCGCGCAGCGCGACCGGTGTGTCACGGCCGTGTCATCGCGCGGCCCGCCGGGGCTGATCGGAATTGGCAGTCGCGCCGCCACCGTACCGTCCATCACTCGCCCGCAACGGCCATGGCAATCGGGGGGCGCTGCGCGCGGAACAGCCGTCCCTTCTCGGCCAGCAGCACGAACACCAATGCGGCGGCGCCGCAGGCCGCGCTACCGAGCGCCAGCGGCAGCACCGAGCCGTGAAAGCCATAGCCGATCGCCGCCCCCAGAGCAGCCGCTCCGAGAGTGCTGATGAATCCCTGGAGCGAGGCGGCGATGCCGGCCACCGCGCCCATCGGCTCCATCGCCAGCGCGCCGAAGTTGCCCACCGTCAGGCCCACGCCTGCGAGCGTTGCCGCCTGCACCACCACGAAGCTGATCATGCCCTCGTGCCCGAGCAGCGCCAGCAGCACGTGCGCGACAGTCACCAGCACCAGCAGCAGCACGCCGGTTTGCGAGATAGCCGCCATGCCCAGCCGCGCAACCAGGCGCGAATTCAGGTAGGAGGCTGCACCCATTGATAGCGCGCACAGCGCAAACATCGCGGGCATCAGGCGGGGACGGTGGAAAACCTGCCCGAAGATCTGCTGCACCATGCCGAGGTAGGCAAACAGGCAGCCCATCATGAACGCGATCGCGAGCGTATAGCCCAGCGAGATGCGATTGCCGAGCACCAGCTTGGCCGCGCGCTGCAGTTGGGCGCGGCCAAGCTCGCGCCGGTGTTGCGCGTGCAGCGTCTCCGGCAGGCGCAGCAGCACCCACAACCATACCAGCGTGCCGACTGCGCCGAACGCGACGAACAGGAACCGCCACGGGGCCACCAGCAGCAGCAGCTGACCCAGGCTCGGAGCCAGCACCGGGGACATCAGGAAGACGATGAAGGTCAGTGACATGACGCGGGCCATCTGATGCCCGCAGTACAGGTCGCGGATCACCGAGCGCGCCACCACGGTGCTGGCAGCGGCCACCCCATCCACGAAGCGCCACATCAGCAGCGCCGAAAAATCGATAGTCAGGCTCGACAGGAACGCGCCCGCGGCATACAGCGCCAGGCCGGTCAGCAGGATGCGCCGCCGGCCGAACCGGTCCGATAGCATGCCCCACAGCAGCTGCCCGCAGCCGATCCCGGCCATGTACACCATCACGACCCACTGGGCGCGGTTCGGGTCGGCGACATGCAGCGCGCGCGCGATGGTCGGCAGCGCCGGCAGCATCGCGTCGATCGCGATCGCCTGGCACACCTGCATAGCCGCCACCAGCAGCAGGAATTCGCGGAAGCCCAGTGGCCGCCTGCTGCCCCGCGGTGGGGACGAGGCCGATGAGGCAGGCGTGGCGGGCGAGGCGGACGTTAGAGGCATCATATTCACATGCATGCGCGCAGCGGCTGGCGGCAGTCACGGCGCCGCCGACCTGACCCGCATCTGCCCGAGGATGCGGCTAGTTTATAGCATGCGCATGCATGCGCGGCGGCGCCCTACGCGCTACGACCGGGGGCGGCGTCAACGCTTGTCGCTGGGCTTGGGCCAGGTCAGCGAGTCCTGGGCCTTGGCACGATCGCCGGCGAGCCGCTCCGCCTCAGTGATCTCGAGCTCCTCCTCAGGAGGCACGTGCACGCCGGCGCGGATCTTCTCCTCGCCCTGGGGCGACTGCACGTAGCGCTTCTCTGCCTCGTTGAAGCGCGCAGCGGCCTCGCGATTGCCCTCTCCCTGGTTGCGGTTGGACTCATTTGTCATGTCCAGCTCCTCTGTGTCATCGTCATGGAGGTATACGACATACCAGAGCGGCCGTTGCTGTATGTAAGACAACGGCGAAAATGCCAAAACCAATCGAGAGAACCGCATGCCTGAGACTCAACGGCAGCTGATGCAAACTCTGTACGGGCACGATGTGTGGCAGGGCTTCAGCCCGACCCGCACCACGGCCAACCCGGAAGGCTGGAACGGCAACCATCCCTCGCTCAAGCGCCTGGCGGCAATGCCTGGCGCCAAGACTGTCATCGACGTCGGCGTCTGGAAGGGGCAGTCGACCATCACGCTGGCGCAGGCGATCAAGAAAGCGCACCTGGACGGCTGCGTGATCGCGGTGGATACGTTTCTCGGTTCCGCCGAGCATTGGAGCCTGCAGACAGATCTCTTCACCCGCACCCACGGCATGCCGGACATTTTCCAGACGTTCCTGTCCAATGTGTGCAAGGCCGGCGTGGCGGATTACATCGTGCCGATGCCGCAGACCTCGGTCAGCGCCGCGCTGATCCTGCAACGGCTGAACATCGGCGCCGCGATCGTGCACATCGATGCCGCGCACGAGTATGAAGAGGTGCTGCGCGATGCGCAGGAATACTGGAAGCTGCTCGAGCGCGGCGGCTACCTGATCGGCGACGACTATCACGAGACCTGGCCCGGCGTGGTGCGCGCCGCCGGGGAGTTCTCGGCGCGGCTGGGCCGGCCTCTGACGATCGAGCCACCCAAGTGGATCATGCAGAAAATCTGAGCTGCGGCGCCAAGCCGCCGGCCCGTCACTCCCCGTCAAGCAGGTTGGTGCTTTGCGCCTCGCGCAGGTCCAGCTCGCGCTCGATGCGGCGGCGGGCCTCATCCTTGAGCGCTCCGGCGCGATACAGCTCGTTGATGCGATCGCGCTCGGCGCTCACCAGCAGTGATTGGATCTGCTCGTGCAACTGGCTGGCCCGGCGGTGACTGTCGTTGCCGTCGCTGCGGTGCTCGAGGTGATGCAGCCGGTCGCGGTGGCGGGTGCGCAGCGGCTTGACGATATCGTCTGAAAGCCCCCGTTCCACGGCCAATTGCTCGAGCCGCAGCACCGCGGCCTCGACTGCCTGGCGGCGCGCGGCGAACTCGGCCTCGCGGTCCGCGTGTCGCTCGCGGTAGCCCGCACGCGCCAGGCCGAGGCCGCGCATCAGCGCCGGCAGCGTCAGACCCTGGCCCACCAGGGTCACCAGGATCACGCAGAAGGTCAGGAACAGGATCAGATCGCGTTGTGGAAACGGCGCCCCGCCCTGCGTCGCCAGCGGCAGCGCGAGCGCGGCCGCGAGCGAGACGATGCCGCGCACCCCGGTGAAGGCCAGCGCGAAAGGCCACTGCCACGGCGGGGCGGGATCGCGGCCGGCGAGCCGCGCCGACAGCCAGCGCGGCAGATACGTGGCCGGGTACATCCACACGAAGCGCGCCAGGATCACCACGGCGCAGACGGTCGCGGCCGAGCCTGCCAGCTCGTCGATCGAATAGCCGCGGATGCCGGCCATCAGCGTGCGGGCCTGCAGCCCCGTGATCAGAAATACCATGCCCTCGATCAAGTAAATCAGGAAGTCCCAGAAGAACACGCCCTGCAGGCGCGTCGTCGGACTGATCAACCGCAGGCCGTTCCAGCTGATGTAAAGGCCGGCGGTCACGGTCGCGAGCACCCCCGAGCCGCCCAGGTATTCAGGCGGCCAGAACGCCAGGAATGGCGTCAGGATCGACAGTGTGATTTCGATACGCGGATCGGCCACCCAGCGCCGCAGCCGCAGCATGACCCAGCCCACGCCGATGCCCCAGAGCAGTTCACCGGCCAGAATCGCAAAGAATGTACCGACCGCGCGCTCGAGTGAGAAGGCACCGACACTGACGGCCACGACGGCGAAGCGATACAGGATAAGCGCGGTCGCATCGTTGGCCAGGCCCTCGCCCTCGAGGATCACCAGGATGCGACGCGGCAGCTGCAGGCGACGCGCGACCGCCAGGGGAGCGATCGCATCCGGCGGGGAGATGATCGCCCCCAGCACGAAGCCGACCGGCCACGGCAGGTCCAACAACCAATGGGTGGCGGCCGCGGCCGCGAGCGTAGTGAAGGCCACGCAACCCACCGCCAGCATCGAGATCGGGCGCAGGTTGAAGCGAAATTCGCGCCAGCTCATCGCCACCGCGGACGAGTACACCACCAGAGGCAGGACCAGCAGCAGCACCAGCTCGGGGGCGAGCTGCAGCGCCGGCAGACCCGGCACCAGCGCCAGCACCACGCCGGTGAGCACCAGCAGGATGGACGGCGGGATCTGCAGACGCCTGGCCGCGACGCCGACCCCGGCGGTCACCGCCAGCAACATCACCAGA
>Ga0307373_10004854_pt1 | contig 22351 bp, 18 predicted proteins | sample OX2MG_FD_202534 | JGI IMG/M metagenome (GOLD analysis project Ga0307373, IMG submission 202534) | Soil microbial communities from Risofladan, Vaasa, Finland - OX-2 | ecosystem: Environmental > Terrestrial > Soil > Coastal area > Acid sulfate soil | place: Finland: Risofladan, Vaasa | collected... | reverse complement strand
ACTCCGCCAACGACCTCAAAGCAATTCAGCGAAGCCTCAACGGACGGCCTCGCAAGACTCTCGGCTATATGATGCCAGAGGAGAAACTCGCCGAGCTCGTTGCGCTGTCTACTTGAAACCGCCCAGTGTCTACGAATCGGAATGAAGCCCAAGTACCACTGAGCGATCATGTAACGATTGTCTGGCTACGCCTCTTCATCAGGTGAACCATGCGCCGCCCAACCCGATGAGACAAGGCAATGCTGGGCACCTCAATGAAGCGATGGAAGAGTTCGGCAGCACAGAATGAGAGAGAGATTGTAGCCAAAATGGTAGTTACCGCCCAACCGCCAAGAACTACTGCTGAAGCAAGAAGGATGGGGAAATGAATTAGGTAAAGGCTGTACGACCTCGAACCAAGCCATTGTACAATTTTCGTATTCAGGCAGCCGGTGACTATTTTGCAGTGCCACGCAAGCACAACAATCATCGCTGCACCGGGAGCGCTTAGGACAATCTCATACGCGCTTGTGTTCCCCGCCGATTCATGGACTCCGGGTATGTTTGCGAGAAGCCATCGGTTTAGAAGAAGTGCTATCGCGAGAACTCCAAAACCAGTCCATTGAAAGCCATTTAACTTACTGCAGAAGGATTTTAGTTGTTCTTTCCTAGCGGCCAATACCACCCCAAAACCGAATACTGGCAAGTAGAGAATCCATAATGATCCGACGATCACTCCAACAATCATCGCTGCGGAGAGTGCGGCAATGGCGACAGTGGCGGGGATTCGCCGCGTTATTTTGGCCGAAACAAAAAATATTGGCAAAAGCAATGAGAACCCGACTTCAGCTTTAAGTGTCCATAGGACACCAATTACCTTTCCCGGCTCCCAAAGTAGAAACGCATCATTCGCAAATGAGAAGATGTTCGCCATCCGCATAGTTCGCACCGTGTGGCTGAGCCACACGCTGCCCCCCTGGAGCGTCAGATGGTGAAACACAGGCAACAGAATTGCCGCAAAGACAAGCGCGCCCCAGACCGGAAAATATAGCCGAATAATGCGCCTTGGATAGTAGCCACTCCATCCAAGTTGTGAATTTCCGGATTCGAAGAGTGGCAGTGAAAGAACAACACCACTCAGTACAAAAAAGATCAGTACTGCTTCTGAGCCACCCCAGAACAAGTGAATGGGCGTATCGGTTAACCACCACGCTGAGGTCCAGGTTGCAAAAATACTAGGTCCGGATCCGATTGTTGGATTTGAAAGCATAACGTGTGAAAGCAGCACCATCAATGCCGCCACACCACGCAAGCCGTCCAGAGAGTGGATTCGTTTCACTGTCAACAGAGAGCGGGCTGGCTTCAGTTGTGACATTATCGCAACCTACCATTGTGACGAGGATTCCGAAAGGCGTCAGAATCGGCCTTGGCCCTTAACCGTTGAATATGCTGTCGATATTCGGCTGACACATTTAGTTTAAAGCTTTAAGCGACCCTTTGGGCAACCACAGACGACGCTGCGCAAAGGCCGATGGTGTCTACCCCGTCCGACGAGTTCTCGTTGGCTCGAGTACAGAAGTGCGCCGCTCGAAACGTGTCTACTTTCTCTGGGGAAGTTCAAACGTTGTCAAAGTCAATCAGCACGAAAAGAAAGAGTCGTCATTGCAAGTCCGCCACTTTGCACACCAAACTCCTCAGATGGAGGAAGCCTTGTGACTCCTTCAAGACCGCAAATCCTGCTCATGAAAGTCTGCCCTCTTTTCGGGACATGATTGTTCGGATCGTCGGCATCAGCTCACCCGGAATACCTCGCAGGAGAAATAGCACAAGAAGAAACAGCATGGCAGTCGGAACCATCAGAAATAGTCCGATTGGTGCTGATGCTTTTCCGTGCGCGTACCAATGCCATAGGACAACGCATGGAATCGCAGCGGCAACAACAGATTTCCATGACGCCCGGAAGATGTGAGGTTTCACACCCAGATCTCTCCGTATTATCCAAGCCATGACCATTGAGAGGAGTACCTCGCACAATGTTGTGGCAGCAGCTGAACCCCGAATGCCAAAATGAGGAATGATCGCCAGATTCAAAGCAACGTTCAACATGAATCCAACCAGGCTGCATTGAATTAGTTTCCGGTGATGCCCTCGCGCAATGGACATACTCGAAAGGCCTTGCGTCATAAATAGAAAGATTTGTCCACAACTAAGTATTTGGAGCGGAAAAACTGCGCCAACAAAATGCGGTCCAGCGTACAACCGGATCACGCTCGCTCCGCACACCACTCCTAAGGCCGCTACAAACGCTCCCGCAATGGCATAGTAGACAATCGCGGTGTTGACGACAGTGTTTAGCCGAACCCTCGCAGTACGAACGATCATTGGAAGTATTGCTATCGAAAGAAGTGTGGGTATGGTCTGAAATGCGGAGATGACGGCGTAAGCGACTCCGTAATATCCCACCTGCTTGGGTGCGGTCATCACCGACAGAATCAAGATATCCGCGTTCAGATAGAAGGTGCCGAGTATGGAAGCCGCGCCGACGGAGGCGGTTTCAACAAGCATCTTCCCCCACTCGCGTCGGTCAACCACAAAGCGAAGTTGAACTTGACGCTGTACCAAGAGAAACGACACCGCTGTAGAAAAGATGGATCCAGTCAAAGTTGCTGCGACGCAATAGAGGATCGAAAAGTGATCAAAGATGATGAGCATTACAAGAAGGACAAAAATTGTCTGCTTGACTACCCCAATGACTGCCACCGTAGGTAGGCGGGCAGTTGCCGAGTAGTAAGCGGAAATGACCTGTTGAACCGCAGTGAAGGGCAGGCTCAGGAGAACAAGGAAAATTGCAATCTTTAACGAAGACGGGTGATGCCTATAGACCGCGAGCGATATTCCCGCTGCTACAGGTATCACTATCGCACTAAGGGTGATCCTCAAGCCAATTACTAAGCCCATCAGACGAGGAGCTCGAAGTTGGTCGCGAGCAATGTCTCGTTGGAGGACTGGGAACAGACCGAGGTCAGTAAAATTCTGTACGACACTGCCAAGTGCAACTGCAGTTACGAAAATACTGAATTCCTTTGGCCCATAACGAAACGCCATTTCATGTGTTGCGATAGCCCCAAACACAGAGACAAAAAATGTGCCACCGACTCCGGAAATGACACCGACCACAATGCGTTCGTGCGGAGATTGAGATTTCCCTCGAAAAATCCCCATCACTCTCCAGATCGTGAATTGGTACTCATCACGTTTTCTCATCTGACCGAATAGAGGTCACGTCTCCTAACTGATAATGGGGGCTGCCCTGTACCGACTCCAGTTTCTCCACGTGGGGAGCGACAATAGTTTGCACGGATTGTGTTTGGACTTCCTCCAATTCATCAAGGAGGTTCACGTGCAACTCCCCAAATTGAACTTGCGAGTGAATTTCGAGCGCAGCGATTCCGAGTCCCTTACTAAATGCGGAGCCGAGGCAACATTGAGAGTCGTTGATAGTGTTAAACCGATCCATCATCACGAAGTCACCGATGGCACCAATTGCATGCGCGCCGAAATGCGGTCGAAAAGTAGGTTCAGCGGGTAATGAGAGCACGGCATCGAAGCCCACATCCAGCGGGCCCTCAAGAATCACCGACATGAGTGACACTTCGTGTCTCCACGATTGCACCCCGCCCAGAAAAAGTTGTCGCGACCCAAAGGGTCGAAGGACACAACTCGCTGCGGTGAAACCACGACTCCCCACTAGCGCTCGACTCCTCTAGATAACATAACGCTCCTTGCAACGAAAGTCTCGAGACAGGTCATTGCAGAATAACCCCGAGATTAATAGGGACTCGTATTATTCGAAGACGACTGCCTTGACGGCTAGCGTTCCTCAATGAAAGCCGCCTTAGATACCATTTACGACAATGAATATGGTGCGCGTGAGTAATCTCGCTTAATTCGTCAAATTGGAAGGTGGCTTGCATGACGCGAGGAAGTCGAAGGACCGGTCCACGGCCGAGATAGGCTCGGTTGGCGGTCGGCCATTTTTGATAACCAACTTGATGCACGTGAGCGACACAGGCTTTCGTGGATACGAAAAGATCTAGCTGAACCCGCGAATCGTTCGGTCAGAAGTTTGTGAGGTCTCAACATTCGACGCTACAACGCTCTCCCTTTGCCGAAGAGTTCGACAACTCTGGCAAACGCCCGAAGTTGACGAGACAGTGGCGAATTGGCCGAGTTTGCAGACGGGCTTCCCTTGACCGACTCATCCGATAATGAGGCATCTGGGGCACCATCGCCCTTGACGCGGTCCGACCAACTCGCGTCGCTGTTCGTCGCAGGTTGCGACCTCGGCGTCTACTTCTTGCACACCGTGCGGCTCTTTCAAATGACCGTAGCCAACGGATTGATCCGCGTTGTAAGGCGCGTGAACTCCACGGAATCCTTAAGTCGAGCGAGGCGCATCGCGTGCGGGAGCGCCGTAACAAAGGTGTACCGGCGACCTCTCACGCGGTTGAGGCGAGCCATTCGCTGAGCGAAGAGAATGACCCCAACGTCCACGCACCAGCGGGATCTTCTAGAAGAACTGGCCAGTCACTCAAAACCTCCGTCGTCGTCAGCAAAGACGAAAGGCTCCTCGCGGACACCTTACGAGCACTCGAATCATCGATTGGGCGGATGCTCCACGAGGTTCTTGTGATTGATGCGTCGAACGGTGCGCTCGACGACATCCGACGAACCCATCCTTGGGCGAAGTGGAGTGACTATCACCAGCCTCGGAGTGTTCGTACAACAATCTAATCAGCGTAACGTTGGTGTGAGAATTACCGAGGGTGACATTGTTGTGTTCGCTGACTCCGGTTGATTACCGGAGGACGGCTGGCTCGAGCATTTGCTTGGTCCGATCCTGGCCGAGGGCGAGTCCGTGACTTGTGGCCCAGCGAGAGCCTTCGGGTGAAGTGTCTACTCGGGGAAGCAGTGGTGGAGAAACCCGGGCGAGGATTACATGCCGATGGCATCAACTATCAACCTGGCATTTCGGCGAGAGGTTTTTGACGCCGCGGGAGGACTCGATGAGTCCTTCGCCGCCGCTGAGGATCTCGACTTCACGTGGCGCTTGACGGATCGTGGCTGTCGAATCCGCTGGGTGCAAGACGCGGTGGTCAAGCACGATTGGGGCACACAGACGCGACAGGTCGGTCGAGCGTTCTTCTATGGCGGAGGTTGGTGCCGTCTGATTCGTAAGCACCCCCGCCGAATCGGTGAAGTGATGAAACTAAATTCGGTGGCATTTGTCTACCCGCTCTATCTTCTTGGATTACCGCTGACCGCGAGGTGGCGCTGGTATCCGCTGATGATTCTGTGGCCAGTCCTGTGCCAACGAAAAGTGGAACGTCCAGGGCTTGTTCTGCTTGACCACCTCGCGGTGGGAGCGGGAGTCCTCTACGGACTCATGAGACCTGGAACATGAGTCCTGGCCCTTCGGTGTTCGTTACGCCGCGCGCCGGACCTCCCTACCAGGAACTCCTCTACAGAGAATTCGCGAGCGCTGGAGTGCGTGTCCGTTACAGCGAGGGGCCAACTCGATCTCAGACACTGAACCTGATACTGGCGCCAGCAGTGCTGGCCGGTATCGGATGCGTGGGTATCGCATCTTGCTCATCCATTGGGTCTTTCAGTTTTCTCTACCCTGGGCTCGACGCTGGAAATGGGCGCGGAAGTTAATGGAGTGGTGGTTCGGCTTGTGCCTGCGAACTCGCTCCCACCTGGGCTTCGAGATCGTGGGGACCGCGCATGAACTGTTACCACTTGAGCAGGTTTTCGAAGACGATTTTCGAGCACGGGACTTTCTCCTCTCCAAAGCGAGCGCGGTGATAGCTCTCTCAGATGCGACGGCGGCTGAACTGAATGCGCTGGGAGCCGGATACGTTCGTGTGATTCGGATGGGCTCATATGGCGACCCCAATCCCGTGCGACTTACGACAGAAGAGGCGCGAGCCAGTTTTGGATTCGATCACGACGACGTGGCGGCGGTTTTGCTCGGGAGAATAGAGGGTTACAAAGGGGCGGACCTGCTTTTATTGGCCGCCAAACAGTTACCGCCGACATCACGGATCAAGGTACTGCTTGTTGGTTCATGTTCCGATTCGAGGTATCGGAAAGAGTTGAACCGACTCGCCACGGAGGCGGGTAAGAAGGTTGCGATGAGGCTGGAGTGGGTGCCGGACGATGATGTTGCGCGCTATCTCCAGGCTTCCGACATGGCCGCATTTCCTTTCCGCGAAGTGATCAACAGTGGTTCCGTCCGTCTTGCTCAGTCCTTTGTACGACCCGTCGTCATACCGGACCTACCGGCCCTTGGTGATGTGCCAAATAGCACGGCCATTCGGTTCGAACCGCGGAACGACCAAGGGGTCGAACCGCTGGTTGCTGCTCTGCGGCAAGCGGAGCAACTTTCTGCGGCGGAGTATCGCGACATGAGCATTACCGCACTAACTTGGGCGTCCCGGATTGACTGGGCGACCACCGCCCATGAAACGATAGAAACCTACAGGACAGTTTGCCACGGTCCGATTAGCGGCTGACGAATAACTACATCGACGTCGTCCCGGATAGACCAATGTTGAGCAGCCTCTGGGCCGTCGCGTCGTAACTGTTTTCGGCCGCTCGGATGGCGGCGGCGTGGCGCCAGTCATTTTGGGGGCTGTTCAATACCGACACTAGGGTCTCAGTGAGACTGGGAATACTTTCGGAACGAAAGAAACGGGCGGCGGTTCCCAAGTCACTGCGTAGTTCAGGAATGTCGCTGGCCACGATGACTGCGTGCGCCCCAAGGGCTTGGTAGGCGATACTGCTTTGCGTGGCTCGGCGGTACGGAAGGACAACGGCGGAGGCCAGGTAAAGCAGCGCTGCCACATCCTCTTCCGGGACGAAGCCACACATGTCGACTGAAATGGACTTTGGGAGACGGATCGTCGCCTCTAGGGAACGGTGAAGCTTTCGGTCACCGCGGCCCATAAATCGAAAGGCACCACGGCGAGCGCGAGGGGCACCAGCGATGAGGAATCGTACATCGCCATCGAGCGCTCTAGCCACTTCCTCCATCGACGCCACGAGTAGGTCGGTCCCCTTGTCGGGATGCGTGAACCCAAGGGAAAGCACTAAGGGGGCCGCTATTGCGTAGCGGTCTCGAACTCGATTGAGATCTTCGAGTAGTACTTGAGCGGCGGGCGAGCAACCAAGCGGTACTTCGGAGACGTCATCAAAGATCTTGGCGCCGCGGAGTGCGATGGCACCGGCAGATGAGTAAGCCACGGGACACGTAGTAAATCGTGCTGCGACGCGGTAGATCCAGCGGCTCAACGGTCCCAAACGATTTATTTCGCGAGCGGGTTCGTGAAAGGCAGCCACGACGGGCAGCCCACGGCGGCGAGCGGCGCTCATCAATTTCAAGGTCGACATGAGGGTCGTACTTTGGCTGGCAATTGCGAACTGAACAATGACGACGTCGGGTTGAAATTCGGTAAGCAGCTGAGTCGTGGCTACATGGGGCAATAAGCGCAGCGTTCTAACTACGCGAATTTCGTGGACGCCTGGTGGTGAGGCACTAGGAAACTGTGAGCTTTCTGATCCGGAGGTTACGACTAGAACGTCGTGGCCGGCGACTTGCCATGAGTTGGCTAGGGCAACGCTATGAAAACCAACGCCGTCAGGCGGAGGCGACCAAGGCGATATGAGCAGAACCTTCGACACGGTCAGTTGCGACGGGTGGCTTCAGTGTAGACGGCCACCGTGCTATCTGCGATATCGCTCCAACTGAAATCTAGTGCCCATTGACGTGCGGCAGAGCTGAGTGTCATGAGTTCCGTGGGACTTAATTTCGCGGCGCTCGCCATGGTTTCGCCAAGGGCGCGTACTGGATCAGTGGGGTCGTAACGTAGGACCCCAGCGTTGTTGATGTGACGTAGTGATGGTAGGTCGGGAATGATGACGGGAAGGCCAGCGGCAAGAGCTAGAAGGACCGAGCCCGAATTGTCGACGTGAGTGAAGGGAAAGACGCAGACATCGCTCGCGGCTAACAGATCTGAGATCTCGGTTTCACTGCGCCAACGCGGTTCAAACTGGATGTCGGCTCCGGCAACGTTTGCTGAGGCGACCATTCGAGCAAGTTCGGCGACGTACGTGGGCTCACCTCGACCAGTCATACGTACCGCAACGCGATTTCCAAGTAGTTCAGCGGCGGCAATGAGCGTCTCGAGTCCTTTGTATAGTCGAAGACTACCGAAGAATGAAAAGCAAAAGCGCCGGCCCACGTTCAAGGCTCTGCGCGCTAAGTCGCGGCCTGCGGGGCTCTGCACGATTTCAAGCGGTCCGTGAGGAACAATGGTGATCTTTGTTGCTCCGAAGAGCTCGGATACTTCTCTCGCGCTGTGTGGTGAAAGAGCAATAATGGCGTCGGCTTTGGCCGCTAGGAGTCTTCGGGCGGCGATATCGTCATCGAAGACCGGCTCGTGAGGCAGCACGTTGTGGACGGTCCAGACTATTTTTAGGTTTACGGCGTGAGTCACGCTCAGAAAGACGCCGAACCACCAACGCGCTAATCGGCCACCTATATCGTCAGACCAGCGGGAAAATCCGTAAGTCCAGTGGACGTGTACGATTCGCACGCCACGCCACGCCAGCAGAATGGTCCACACCGGCCGAAGCAGGATGTTGAGCGATGAGGACTTTGTTGGGTCATGCCAAAAGGCGACGGGAGTACCTTGTTTCGTAAGACTGTCTGCCAGGCATCGAAGGTACGGTGATTGGTCATCTGGAAGAAATATCACCGGCGCAATCTCACCAGTGATGTGGCGAAGTGTTTCGTTCAGAACGCTCGCTCCCCCGACCACGTGATCCGCTAAAATTTTGTGGGGACTTGGAGCCTTCCGGTTGCGCACGAAAAGCATCCCTAAAATTCCCAACCAAGCCCAAGGGGCCCAGCGGAGTTTCCGGTAATTCGCAGCGAGTAAAACAACGGGGGCGAACAAGAGCCAGGAGGGGTAGACGATCCGCTCGGGTGAATTGTTTATCATCCATACCCTGCGGTCCGGATGGAGAAAATAAAGGCGAACCCAGCCTCGACCGTAGCGCCACGAGCGGCGTAGGGTGAGTGACGAATTTCCCCAGTCCATTTGCATACCGGCTCCACGAACCTGGTAGCACGGGTGTTGCCTATCAGCACAGCGCCAGATGAAGTCAAGATCACTTCCGTAAAAGAGTCGTTGGTCAAAGCCGTTGACCTGATCAAAAACCGACTTGAAAAAAGCCAAGTTGGCCGTTGGTGCTGAAGATACGACTTCATTATCAGCGACATCGTTGATGACGGAATACACGCCCGAGCCTTTGGCGTATATCGGGCCGCAGACCAAGGTGAATTCGCCACTGAGTAACGGGGCAGTGATCGAAGCTAGCCAGTTAACGTCGGGCTCGCCACCAGAGTCGCAAAAGGCAATGATGTCTCCCGTCGCGGCCCGACATCCAGCGTTACGTTGGTGAGGGATAGTGGAGGAACGCCAGAATGGGCCAGAAAAATCTATCCAAGTGGTCCAAAGGTGATCTTGATGAATGGACTCGAGACGGCCTTCGGAAGCGTCAACGACAATACATTGGGCGGCCAAAGCTTCACACTGGGGTTTCAGTATCTCGAGGCTGGTCGCTAGATCACGCTCATCTTTTGAGAGAACGATGACTGAAATTTTGTGGTCGTGCCCTGGTGGCATGGGCCGGGCGGCGGCCGACTGCAAAGAGTCTGAATTGCGAGCACGGATCTCGAAGTCTCTAGATCTCTCGCAAACGCGTTTAGTGGTAGACACGAGTCACTCCAGTCGAATACACGACGTAGAAGTTCCGATTGAAGAATGAGATATTCGACCGGTACACGCTGGCATAACTTGAAGCATCGGCGGCAAAGCGCGAGCGATCGTCGATCAGGTTACCCGTAGACAAGTAGATGTATGCCCCGCGATCAACCTCCGGTGGCACGATCTCGTGTAGGGAGTCGCCATAGCTACCTACTTCTGAGAGTAGGACGAGTTGTCCGTATTCATCGGACTGGACCTGGTCATTTGAGTTGAGGCTTTTACGAAGCCATATGGCTGTAGCCAACTCGGGAGTGGAAACCGTAAATCGCTCAACATTCTCGCCTCGCGCCACAAGCGATCCCGGAGCTTGGCCACCAAAGAACAGCGTTCCCAATCCTGTCGCCCACACGGCTAGTACCGCAATCGAGATGACGCCCACCACCAAGGACAGGCGGGACACTCGGTGGGCAAGTTCACCGAGAAACATAGTTATGGGCACGGCCAGCAAAATGGCCGCGACGATGGCAATGCGCTCGGGGCTGTAGGCGACGGCCAACGTACCAGAAAAACGTGAGATGGCACCGATTATCAGGGCTGCCACGGCAAGGCTCACTATTTCGGGGCTGTAGGCGCTCGACTTGCGTCGCCCCAACTTAAAGAGTCCGTACAAGAGGGCAATTCCAGCCAGGACCCAAAGACCATCGTGGGCAAAAATATTTAACCAGTTCCACGACGTGGAAAGACCGGGGGCTATCCCCGGAGATGACGGAACCTTAGCCGTTACGAGATGGATAGAGCTTGAACCTGGGATGGGGACTATCCATTTGGCGGTCTTGTGGAGCTCGCTCACCAAGATTTTCTCGAGAACGGGAGCCGAGATGTTTGATGTTCCGCTCGACGCAGTGAGTCGTAGTCCACGAGCAACCAGAGCACCAGATGGCGCCGTCAGGGCATTGTTTCGGGTGACACCGAGGTTCCACCCGAAGGCGGCCACCAGGGCCAATAGTACGAGAGCACCGTTCACGATCCTCCGCACAAAGGCGCCGGAACGATGATTTTTAATATTCGAACGCGGTGTTCCGAGCCATCCGTTGGACCAAAGCAAACCCACCGGCCACGCAATCAGCAAAATACCTGCAACGAGATACGAAGTGCTGTAGTGGGTAAATGAAATGGCAACGATGAGGAGTCCAATAATAGTTTGGGCGCGGCGTTTCGGCATCGTGCGATCAAACGCCACCATCACCAGTGCCGCGAGCATCGTGAGGGCCATCGCCTGACGTGAGATGCTCACCAATGCAATGGGAAATACTTGGCTGGACACAACGAGACCCGCCACTACGCCAAGAGCCAATCCGGGGCGAGGAGTGCGCCGATCACTGTGGACCCAGCGGGGGACGTAACGAACAGTTGAGAACGTGGCCAAAGGTAAGAAGGCCAAAATGGCGGGGACCACGAGTTGAAAGAACGCAGTAAGACGTAGTTTCACAAGGGAATGAAGGATGACCGGCAGTACTGTCAGCGAGAGCATCGAAGCGTACGGGTCATGGTTTGCCGGAATCACCCACAACCCCGCGCGCAGCGTGTGGGAGGCGACCCCAAACTCCTGTTGGATGTCCCAGCCGTAAAGATGTCCACCCCTGAGGCTCGTTGACAAAAGCAACGCCAAACTAGCGGCGTAGAGGAGCGCACTTAGGGGCCAGCGGCTCCCACGACGCCAGCCGCCGACGACTCCCACCAGGAGCACGACGACGTCCAGAGCCGCGCTGACGACCGCGAGACTGTTATCGCCGCTGTGGTTGAGGCGAGCGACGCCCAAGATCGCAAGCACTGGCAACAGGCCGAAGACGAGTGTGAGGGCGACGTGATTGGTGTGCACGCCCTCGAAAATCCAGGTCGTCGGATCTCTCCGAGTAAAGGCACTACTCGCTAGCACGACAATCGCGAGAATTCCCCAAATGATGCGCTGAGGGAAGGGATCGAGTGGGTGAGCAAGGCCCAGATGAGGACCAAGCAAGCTGGCGATGCCGCCAACCACCATTATCACCATGAGGCTGAGGCTTACGGCTAGCACCATTCGTCCGGCGATGCTCGCGGGTCGAGTCCATATAGCGGACATGATTGCGGCACCAGGGATCAAAAGCAGGGTTGCGACTCCCGGCAATGGTACGAGCGGGGAATGATAAATGGCTAGCAAAACCGACGCGGCCGCGGCGACGGCGAGCAAAAGCGCCGTCCGAAATGGCCAGCGCGAGGCCCGAACTACGGGAAGTTCCATTTCCCGCTCAACTTTCCGCTAATTCCTCGCAAGAAACCTAAGGAACCGGCAAGGTCGTCTACGAGGGCGACAAGAGGATACGTCGCGGTCGTTGCATCCAACTTCGTGTTAGGAAGAGAAATCCAATTGACCCAAGGAGTACCCAGCGCCAACATCCCAACGGATAGTCCCAGGGGCCAGGAAAATGGTGCCAGTAGCGCGGTGCCGACGATTGCCACTGGGCCCACGATCGGCAGTGAGGGTAAGCCGCCGTGCTTTTGCCATCGTTCTGCGGCACCCCGGCCGTAGACGAAACTGCGCCGCCAAGTCTTAGACATCTCGCGATCGAAGCGATGGCCCATTACAACCCTCGGGTCCACGACGACGGACTGCTCCCCGAAAAGTCCTCGCTGAAGCTCAGAGAGTACTGCTTCTTCTCCCTCTCCGAATAGCACGGTTTCGTCGAACCCTCCCGCCTCCAGCGTCCGGGCACGGTTCACGGACATGTTGGCGCCAACTACTGAATAAACCGGAAATGCGCTCGCGCCGACGAAACGTGGAGGACGGAATTGTCGAGCGAAGCGATACCAGACGCTGGGACTGTGAGCGAGTTCAATCTCCAGTGGAACAAGCGGATGCCGGTATACGAGGTAGCGCTGAGTAAAGGAGACCGGGTTATCTACCACTACCAATCCGCCAAGTACGGCAACGTCAGGGCTATCTGTCCAGGCAGCGAAAAGTCGTTCGGTCCAATTCGCAGGAGGGATACAGTCATCGTCACAAAACGCAACGACCGAGGTACCGGCGTTACGCAATCCGGTATTGCGTGCGGCTGAGAGCCCGAGGTTTTTTTCGTGACGAATAACGGGGAATCCGTGCTGTTGGGCTACGAGGTCCGTGCCATCAGTGGATCCATCGTCGATCACCAGCACGTCGACCAACAAAGTCTGGCGAGCAAGTGCGTCGAGGCAGTCTCCCAGTTTGGTGGCTCCGTTGTAGGAGCAGACCACAATACTGAGTGTGTGGTGAGTCGTCACGCGACGTTCCGGAGAAGCTGCGCGTACGACGAGGTCATTGCGCCAACAGTGAGGTCCGGATTTTCCGCGAGGAACATCGACGACCGATCATCGCGGTTCGAGACGTCGTTTAGCCAAAATTCGGCGGCGACCGCGAGCGCGTCCGCGTCAAGAGGTGCAACGAGTGAACCAGTTTCAGTCCCTATTAATTTGGAGGACTCGTTCTCGGGGTGCAGGGCACAGACTACCGGAGTACCGAGGACGAGTGACTCGGCGACGACAATCCCAAAACCCTCGCGAATTGACGGGGCCAGGAGAACTCGGCTGCCTCGTATCAGTGACCATAGGTCACGCTGCGATTCGATAGTCGAATAGAAGGACACCCGGCTCTCGAGGTTTGACTTGGCAACCTGAGCACGTAGCCGAGACTCTTCGGGTCCGACGCCAACAATACCTAAGTGCACATCAAGCCCGCGCTCGCCTAGCATTCGGGTGGCCTCGATGGCTAAGTCTGCGTGCTTATGTTGAATCAGACGACCGACGAAGAGAAGTTCTGGCGATGTGGGTTGAGCGACAGTTGCGAGTAAGTGGTCGAGGTCGAGGGCATTCGGCACTACGCGAATGCGCTCGCGATTCGCGCCCATCGTCACCAACTTTTCCGCGGTTCCGGATGAAACGGCAACGATGGTGTCAGGAAGTTGTATGCAGACCCGCTCAATTAGTGCGGCCGCGAAACCCATTCGGCCAATGTACGACCGCCAACCGTCCTTACCCCAGACCTCGTGCCACGTGATGACCAGAGGAACGCGCTTCAGCCACGCGACAATTCGTAAGGGCAGCAGTTGCAAGTAGGGCATGTGATCAGCTTCGATTACGTCGAAATTGCGAGATAGCAGTCGCAGAGTTGAAACTGCGAAAGCTAAGGCTTGCACGGTGGAACGTCGTGATCCTCGGTACATGGGTATTCGAGGACATATCGCGATGTACGTCAAAGATCCAAAACGAGTGATGACGGGACGAGGAGTCTCATCCCACCACTTCATCGAGTAGACGGCGACGTCCATCTCGTGATCGGGAAGATTGTTGAGTAGGTGGAGATAGCGCATCTCTTTTCCGCCCTTGTGCCACGGATACAGTGCGTCACTGACGACGGCGACTCTGAGGCGCTTCATGAGCCCGGAGAGATAATTGGCACCGTAAGGAAGGTCTTGGTGTGGTTAAGGGCAATCCGCAAGCTACCAACGACGGCGCCTTCGGTTGCGACATAGATCACGGTTGATCCGTCGCTGCTCAGTGTTTGGCTGCCGCGGCTAATCACTACGTCACCCTGGGTCGCGGTCCAGTGGTAGGTAGTTGCTCGTCCCGTGTGATTGGTCAACTCGACGGGTATGGTGGATCCCGTCGCAATTCCGGTGGTCACAGCCGAGGGCGTTGAAAGCGCCAGCGAACTATACGGAGTAGGAGCGAAGCTGCCGCCGACGTACTGCAAAAGGTGTCGGGATATCGGCGTGAATCCAGCCACGAGGGCCATGACCACTAGGGCCAGGAGAGTCCTGTTAACCCATACACCATTTTTCAAGATCACTAATTGTAACTGGTAAGTATATGAACTTTCGGGCTCAATGTTCGATCGCGCTTGCCGTAGGGAGTATGAGGTTGACAGCGAACCTTAATCAGTATGTACACGCACCGTATTGCGTCGTGTATTTTGATCTTCTTTCCTTCTTCGGCACTTCTTCCGACGTAACTGACGGGCACCTCAAAGGGGCGAAATCCGGCGCGAAGCGCCTCGGCACTTATCTCGGTGTCGAGGCCGAAACCGTTTTCCTCGAGGTCGAAACTGCGTAGCAGCGGCGTGGGCAGAAGCTTCAAACAGGTATGCAAATCTGAAATCGCCGAACCAAAGAGCACGTTGGCCATAGCGGTCATTGCCTTGTTGCCGACGGAGTGCCAGAGACTCGGGTGCACCGTACCAAACCCCGACATCCGACTCCCGTAGACAACTTCAGCCCGACCCGTAAGCAGGGGCGTCACCAGACGCGGAACGTCGTTCACGTCGTACTCGAAGTCGGCGTCAAAAATAAGCACGTGCGAGCCAGTGGCGGCGGCGATGCCGGCGCGGACCGCAGCACCCTTCCCGAGATTGGCCGAATGGTGGATGAGCACGAGACGAGGATCGTCGATTGATTCGACGTGGGTTCTCGTGGCGTCAGTAGATCCATCGTTGACGACGATAATTTCAAGCTTCTTACCAGGTATGTCTAAGGACAAAAGATCGTCGAGCACGCGCAGAATGGTCCGATCCTCGTTGTACGCGGGCATGATAATGGAGAGCCCGAACGGAATCAATTCACTGGGGGCCTCGCTAGTCACTAGCGGGCGAGAAACAACGGTCAAGGGTCAATACCATGGCTTGTCTCCTCCGGATCAGCCCCTGCGTACGGAATTGTGACATAGGTGACCAGATTTGTCAAACCGTAGTGATTCAGTAGTGTTAATTCTGTCAATCAACCACTTCCCAGCTTGACGGACACCCTGCCTTGGGATAGCGGAGACGAGGGCGCAACAAGGACCGGGCCCTGGTTGGCGTCGTTGGTCGAAGGCTTTCTGCCAAGGCTGAACGCTCCCGTCGTTGATCAGCACCGTGTGATCGTCCGGCGTCCCGGGCCCTTTTTCCGTTGGGTCTCACTGGGGTAGTTTTGAACATGTCGAAATCGACTGATGCGAAAGCGCACGTAGCGGTCTTGGGAGTCGGGTACGTCGGACTGCCGACGGCCGTCTATTTAGCGAGTTTTGGACACCACGTGCACTGCAGCGATAGCGACGGCGCGAAGATCGCGAAACTGTTGCGCGGTGAAACGCCGATACGTGAAGACGGACTGCAGGAACTTTTAGTGCAAGGTATCGCCGCGGGGCTGCTGCGCTTCACGACCTCCAACACTGATGTTGTCGCCGGCGCCGGCATCGTAATTCTCTGCCTCCCCACGCCGCAGGGCCCCGACGGCTCCGCCGACGTCAGTTTTCTTGAGAACGCCGTGATGGAAATTGCTGAACATCTGGTGCCTGACGCAATTGTTGTCATCAAATCGACGGTGCCCATGGGCGAAGCCGAGGCCGTCGAGAAGTTGGTCAAGCGAAGTGACGTTAAGGTCGTTTCGAACCCGGAGTTTTTGCGTGAGGGCTTCGCCGTTTACGATTCATTCAACCCCGAAAGAATCGTCGTGGGTGCGAAGGACTCTCGAGCAGCTGAGCGGGTCGGCCAGCTGTTTTGTTCGACGAGCGCTCCCTTGGTGTTGACGGACAACGTCACCGCGGAGACGATCAAGTACGTTTCGAATGCCTTTTTGGCGGCCAAATTGAGCTTTGTCAATCAGGTGACAAATTTCTGTGACGCGGTCGGTGCTGACAGCGAAGATGTCCTCAGGGGAATGGCTCTCGATCGTCGAATTGGCGCCGGCCACATGCGGCCGAGTCCCGGTTGGGGTGGGCCGTGTTTGCAAAAGGACTCTCTCGCACTCCTTACTCTCGGAACGAACAGCGGATTCGACTTCACGATGGTGCGCGCCGCGATTGAAGCGAACGAAGCCCAGATGAACCTTGTCGTAGAGAAGGTCCAAGACTCTGTCGTCGGCCCGATCGATCGTTGCGTCGTGGCTGTCTGGGGCCTTACTTTCAAAGCGGAGACGAACGACTTGCGTAATTCCCCGTCGATCGACATCGCACGTCGACTGGTCGCTCAAGGTGCGAAGGTTCAGGCGTACGACCCCGCCGTTCAGGTCGGCCAGTCTGGATTGCCCGACGGCGTTGAGCTGTTTGACGACCAGTACGCGGCGTGCGCCCACGCACAGGTACTGGTGGTGCTGACGGAGTGGGAAGAGTTTCGAACTGCCAATTTTGAAAAGGTTGCCCTAAAGCTTGAAGGTCTGGCGATTGTTGACGGTCGCAATATCTTGGATCCGTCGGTCCTACGGGACCTCAACTTTAAGTACGTGGGACTAGGCCGAAGATAAGAGTGCGCTGACATTGGCCACCATGGTGCCGGCAGGAAGGCGAGAGGGGCGCCGATCACCTGTTGAGACAGGCCCTCATCGCGGTGCGTCGCGTGTGGCACGGCGATGTCGCGGATTCGAGAAATACGCCACCGGTGCACGAGAACGCGGCGTCACGACTTCGGACACTGTGTCGCGAGCAGATTCCGCTGCGCTCCACTCGAATTGACGGTCGTGTCATCAAATTGTGACGTCACTGCGCACACGTGATCCTTAGAAACGTCCAAGAGTTCGTCTATGTCAATTCCCTGAGACTCTTCTTTCGCTACGCGCGCGCCATCACGGGACTTTGTTCACAAGAAAAATTGATTATGAGATTTTCTCATGCTTCACTTTTCGTGAGTGTGAGTACTACGTATTTGATTCTGCCAGACTCCGTGCGAGTTTTAAAATAGTGAGTAAGGTGACGTGAAACATTCGTCATTGTGCTTGTTGAACAGACCAGGAAACTGATGAAAGGAAACAGGACCATGGGTTTACCCGGAATGGTCATAAGTGGAATTTCAGCTGCCGTGGGGGCCATCATGTACTGGGCGGTCACGGCACGGAGCTCAAACGTCGTACAAAATCACGGTTTTCGTCTGTCCACGGTCGGCGTCATCTTGATGATCGCCGGCGCGGTCGGTTTCGTGGCTTCAGCTGTGGTGTTCGCCACGTCGCGAAAGGCGCCCGCGGCACCTCCACGTACCCTCACTCTAGAGACGGTCGATGATGCGGGAGACACCTCGTCGGTGCACGAAAAGCAGAATTACTAGGCTTTTCGCACGGCGCCTCGCGCAAGACGTCAGACTGGGTCTGTACCGACGTTACGAGATGAAGTCCAGACCTAGCTCGTTCAGTGCGACGGCACGTCGATTTGAAACGAACGAGCGAAATGAGGTTTCATGATTACCGTAGGTGTTGTTCTAATGATTATTGGATTTCTGGCGGGGATCGCCATCCTGTGGTCACTCGGAGTCATCGTCGTTATCGTCGGGCTTGCGCTGTGGCTCCTTGGAGCCCTCGGTCACGCCGTCGGCGGTCGACGACACTACTTCTAGTCAGAGGTACACGTCCCCGAGTGACGCTCCACAGTGGCGCGTCACTCGGGGACGTCGTCGCCTACCTCGCCGTCGGGAGTGCGTAAATCGCGAGTCGCCGGCGACGTGCGGCCCACTACCGATTGGCGGAATATACCGTGGCCCGATTGAGGCTGACGTACGTCACACTCTTCAAGGTCACTTTGAGCTTGACGAGGGACGCGAGATAACGAGCGACTGCCCTGGCGCGACTCTTCGCGAGAACGGCGTCACCCTTCGCGAAACCGGTGATCGTAACGGAGGCGCCAGCCACCAATCTCGAAGCGAGGGCTCTTAGTGTCTTCTTCGCCTCGGCGCTCAGCTCGTAGCTCGTCGCCGAATAGCGCACCGCGACGGCCACAGGACTGGCCGTCGATATCTTTGGGGCGAACGTGATCGTGGTCGCCGGCGACGAGATCGCCGAGCTGGTACCGTTCGCAGCCATGGTCGCGGTGACGACACACGTTCCAGCACTTGTGACGGTCAGTGAACTGCCGGAGATGACACAGCCTGCGGCGGACCCGTTCGAGACACTGAACGTCACCGCGCCGCCGCCGGTGTCTCCACTGGTCGAGAGTGCGAGGGCCGTGCCCACGGAACCCGAGAGCGTAGTGATGGTCAGTGTCGACTGGACACTAGGGGGAGGAGAATTGCTCGAACCTCCCGACGAAGGAGGCGGGGGTGATGGAGGAGGAGCCGCGACGCCCGTTCCCGTCAACGTAACCGTTTGGACGCCGCTGCCGTCATTTCCCTCGATGATCCAGGTCGACGACACGGACCCGGTTGACGCGGGCGCAAACTGCACGGCCTCTTGAACCGACGTGTCGGCGGCGAAACTACTTGGCAGAGAGGTGAGAGCGGAGAAGCCGTTCGTGGCGGGAGGGGTGGACGTCGTGATGGTGAGTGGCTCACTCCCTAAATTTCCAACGTTGAACGTGAGTGACGCGGTCGATCCAACTTGAACGCTGCCGAAGCTGAGTACGGTGGGGTCAATGTTGATCTGTGCGGGCGGAGCGGCCGATCCCGATAATGGCACTCCGAAGTCACCGGCGTTTGTAATGAGGGTCACCACCCCGCCGAAGACGTGGTCAAAGTTCCCAGACGACCCAGGCGGTGCGAAAGTAACCGCGAAGCTACTGCTGTCGCCCGGATTGAGCGTCACGGTGGTCCCTGACGCGACCGGTGGAGTTGCTACGGAGAAAGGCAACACAGGAGGAGTAAACCCCGTGATGACCACGGGGTTCAACGAGACGTTGGTGAACGTGACGAGCTGACTGACGGAGGTCCCTCCGATGGGTTGGGAACTGAAGTCAACTGAAGCTGGTGACGCTTTGATCGGCGTCGTGGCGCTCAATCCTTGGCCGCTCAGCGACACCACGGCCGTCGGACCACCGGTGGCGTTGGCGGTGAGCGTGCCGCTGAGCCCGCCCGCGGCGTCCGGGGTGAAGGTGACGGGCACGGTGATGGACTGACCCTCGGACAACGTCGCGGGCAGCGACGGAATCGATGTGCCAAGAGTGAACGCGGAGCCGGTCGCAGTAAATGACGAGATATTGGTCGGAGCCGTCGCTGTGAACGTTGCCGTCGCCGTGATTGACTGCGAGACGATCGTCGGAGAGAAGTCGACGTTATCGCCCGTGAGTGCGGGTATTGCCGTGGGCAAGAGACCGAAACCAATGAGCGCGCCGTCACTCGTTCCGTTTTTCGTGCCTACGTAGATGTTCCCGTTGTCCACCGCCGGCTCGGAGTACTTGGTCGCGGTGCCGATGGAAGCGTGCCACACTTCGGTGAGGGTCCCGTTCGGACCAGGGTTCTGTGGGATTGGGTCGTAGGCTTGAAGCTCGGAAGGAACACCACTCGTCCTGGAGATTTGCGTGATCCAAAGCAGTGACGATCCAGAGGTCGTGCCGTTGGAAGTGACTATTGGCTTTCCCGATCCAAATGGGAAAGGGGAGCCTGAGTTTGACGTGGAGCCCACGAGTTCAAACGTCACGGCTCCCGATTCAGTCACCACGCGCTTATAGGCGTTGAGTGAGCCACCGCTCGTGTTCGGGTAGGTACTCGAAACCGATCCTGCAGTCGGAAAGTAGACGTACCCTCCGTCACCGGGCCACGCCGCTGGTTTTGACCAGACGCCCCCGGACGGACTCGTTTCGAATGGGACGGCGTCGCTGGCACTCGGACCCTGTTGGTAACCCCCGAGGGCGTTCATGTTGAGGGCGTAGAGTACGCCCTCCTTACCGACCTGCAACAAGACGTTGGGTTCCTGTGTAGAGCCCATGCTTGGTGGGAGAGCGACGAGGCCTCCCGAACCGAGGTCGCCGTCGTAAGCGTTCAACGTAGCGGCGTTGTCTGGTACGAACCAGTCGGCGAGGTGCAACTTGCCGCCGGTTGTGCTCAACTTGACGACGGCCTCACCAAGGTTGGTCACCGACGTTTTGGTACCGGGTCCGGGGCTCGGTAGTGTGCCGTTTCCGGTGGAGAAGTAGATGTTCCCTTGACTATCCACAACGGGCGCCGAGCCCGACTGCCAGATGCCGGCGCGCCCGCCACCACCGAGACCGGTCTCGCTCGCCCAAATAGTAGTGATGCTCGCCGAACTTTCCGACACGCCAACCAGCCAGCCGTTCCAGCTTCCGTAGTCGCACTGCGAGCCGAAGGCGGCGTAGACGACGCCGTTAACGAGCACCAGCCCAGGACGCTGGGTTTGCCACTGTCCGTTGAACACCGTGCCCGGATCGTTGTCAGCGGCGCCTTGAATAGGCACCCCGCCCGCCGGCCAACCCGTCGGCGTCGTACCCGTCTGCACGTTGACCGCGTCCATGAAGTACTGCGTTGCCCCACTAGTTCCGGTTCCCGTCGCGGCGACGAAGTAGGCGTTGTCCGTCGCCGGGTCGATGACTGGCGTACCGGTGATACCCATGTTTGCGCCAATGTCGCCGCACCCGATCTGCGCGAGCGGATCCGCCGGTGTACCGAAGTTTCTCGACCACACGATCGCGCCGGTCGACGAGTTGAGACCGTACGCGTAGTCCTTCTCCGTTACGGCAAGCACTATCGGCTGAGCGACGAGGGGCTGAGCGTAGACCTGACCAGTCAAGAGGGTGTTGAAGAGCTGTCCGAAGTCACCTCCCGTAACGGCAGATGGCGCGAGTTGCGGTTCGTTCGGATACCATCCGGTCTCGAGGTTGTCGGACGACATCTGCAGCGTGTCCGCGTTGGCGCTCGGAATGATGACGAGAGTAGGGATAGCCAATCCCAGCGTCATCATCGAGGCGGCGGCACTCAGCATGACTCGCGACCTGGCGCGGCCTGCTCCCACTGGTGGACTTTTAGTCCCCATCGACCTCCGGCCGATTTTCAACACGGACGATACGGTACACCTAAGTTGGGCTGACGTTGGGCTGGCGTTGGGCTGGCGTTGGGCTGGCGTTGTATCGAGGAAATTGCCGGCTGGAGCGGACATTTGGCCCGGGCTGGGCGGCGGCTTGCGGGCGTCATTTGTTCGAGCGCGCCCGTCAGGCAACGTTCGGTTGGAGAGCTGAGTAACCTTCGTCACGCCGTGTGTTCTTGGTCACTTCGTTAGGATCGAGTGCGTGAGGTCGCCGCCGGTTCGTCGAGTTCACTACCGAGGGGCCAGGATTGACGCCCGCGAGCGCGACGTTGATCCGCGAGCAGAGGACGACGTACAGCAGTGACCGTGGCCAAGAACGGAGTGCGTAGAGGTCCACGATTCGTCATCGTGTCCCTCGTCATCATCGTGCTCGTGATAGCCGGTACGATCACGGCGGTTCTGTTGACTGGTTCACCAAAGCAGAAAGTTGGACCCGAGGGCGTCGTCGTTCTGAACGTGCCGGACCTCGCTTCGAGGGCCACGACCCAGAGTGGCACGGTCGTTGACGGCATCACGTGTCGTCCACAAGCGAAAGAGACGGTCACGTATCACGTCCACGTCCACGTCGCGATATTCGTCAACGGTCACCAGGTGCGCTTGCCGGCGGGGATCGGGATCACCGAGCCATTGGTCGTCCAGCACTACGCGAGTGGACCCTTCGACGACGTCGGGCTCTACGACTGCCTCTACTGGCTTCACACCCACGTAGCTGACGGGATCATTCACGTGGAGGCACCCAAAAAACAGAGTTTCACGCTCGGA
>Ga0307373_10004853_pt1 | contig 22355 bp, 20 predicted proteins | sample OX2MG_FD_202534 | JGI IMG/M metagenome (GOLD analysis project Ga0307373, IMG submission 202534) | Soil microbial communities from Risofladan, Vaasa, Finland - OX-2 | ecosystem: Environmental > Terrestrial > Soil > Coastal area > Acid sulfate soil | place: Finland: Risofladan, Vaasa | collected... | reverse complement strand
CTCACCCGCCGAACATCGTACTGAATAAGGTCGCGCGAAGTGCGGATGACGCCCGCGCCGAGGCCATGCTCGCGGATCGCGATATTCGTGTTAAGGTCATACCTCAGATCGCGCAAATCGCCGGTCTCGGGATCCTTGTAAAGGACTAGCGCGTGGCCTTCCTTCATTATCCCGGTGTTGGCGACATCCTGGAAATGCTTGGCCCAGTTCTGCGCCTCCGCCGGGTCCAGCCCGGCGTCTTCCAGATAGTGCAACACCGACGCTGAGCGGTCGAGCGTGAGCTCTATGATAATCGGATCGGGAGCCGGAGTGGCACTTTCGGCGAGCTCGGCGGGGCCGCTACCGGTGCGTCCCGCCTGCAGGTCCATCAGCGCTACGGTTGGCGTGGGAGGCTCGCCAGCCTGGAAAAACAGGTGAATTGACGCAAGCGTGGCCAAGGCGGCAACCACCAAAGCCGTCATCAAACGTGGAAATGCGCGTGCGAAGGTCCCCCGAACCATCGCGCTCAACTTAGGGGATTTGACTCCGATACGCAACACCTCGATAAGCTCTGTTTCAACAGTTTTTCTTATAGGAAAAATCCACCAATCCAAGGCGCGTTATGCCAATTGCGGGTATTGATTTCGGCCGAAAGAGGATCGGACTGGCCATCACTGACAGTCATGTAGTTTATCCGGTAGAAGTAATAGAACGTCGTTCATTATCAAACGACCTAGAGGCGATCCGCTCGCGTCTGGCCGAGCGCGCGGTCTCGCTTATCGTCGTCGGCCTGCCGCTGAACATGGATGGCACCGAGGGGCCGTCGGCACGCGCCGCGCGGGCTTTCGCGACGCGTTTAGGCTCGGCGACCGGCCTTGTGGTCGAGATGTTCGACGAGCGGTTGACCAGCTTCGAGGCCGAGGAGCGGCTGCGCGAAGCGTCGGCCTCGCGGACGACGAAAAAGGCGGTGGGCGACGCCGTGGCCGCAGTGGTAATTCTGGAGGGATGGCTGGAAGCCCGCCGGGCGCTGCCGAGTTCGCGATGAAACCGCTTGGTCGCCGGACGGAGGCTCGGTCAGGCCGGTGAAACCTGCTCGAAGCCTCGATATGCTCGATGTGATACGAATTCCTCCGAAGGTTCTGTGGTGAACCGATACCTCAAGGCCGCAGCCGTTGTGGCGGTTATTGGCACCGTGGCGGCCGCGGTGTGGATTGCCTACGTATGCTTCGTTCCGGTGGCGCGATTCACGGAGCCCAAGGTCGTGTCCGTCAATCCGGGAGATTCGCTGGGCGTGGCGGCGCGCCGGCTGGCATCCGCCGGCGTGGTCCGCAACGCGCGCGTGATGATGCTGTATGCCGAATTGGCCGGGGAGGGACGCAATCTCAAGCCCGGCGACTACGCCTTCAGCGGGGGCGAGCGCATCGCCGACGTGTTGCGCCATCTAATCAACGGCGACTTCATGGTGGTGACGGTGGCGATTCCCGAAGGCGCGACGCTGCGCCAGATAGCGGAGCGGCTGGAGGAATCGGGCCTCGTATGCCAAGGGCAATTCGAAGCCGCCGCGCGATGGGGCCGGTTGCCGGCGGCGCTGGGGCTGGAGCCGCTCGGCGCCGAGGGCTACCTGTTCCCCGCCACTTACCGCTTTTCACCACATGCGAGTACCGGACGGATATTGGCCGCGATGCTGAGGCGATTTTATAGCGCGCTGCCGCCACAAACCGAGGAGCGGCTGTTCGAGCTCAATTTGAGCGCGCACGAATTGGTGACGCTCGCCTCCATCATCGAGAAAGAGGCCGAGGTGCCCGGGGAACGTCCGACTATCGCGAGCGTGTTTTATAACCGTCTCAGGCTGGGGATGCCGCTTCAGTCCGATCCCACGGCTCAGTATAATCCACAAGGAGAAATTGAGCCTGCGGCGACGGCGGTGCATACTGCGTCTGCCTATAACACGTATTCGTTTACCGGACTCCCGCCGGGACCGATTGCAAATCCTGGAATGTCGTCGATAATGGCGGCGCTCTACCCGGCGCACACGGATTATCTGTATTTTGTGGCGCGCAATGACGGAACCCATATTTTCTCGCGCACGCTGCGCGAGCACGAACGCAACATCGAGGTCGTGCGCAAACTGAACGCGCGGAAGACCGCTCTGAAAGCACCAAGGCCCGCAACCAGCGCCGCGCCGCCGCCCGCGACCGCCGCTGTGAAGCGATGACGCCCGTTGTGATTAATCCCGTCGACCAGATCGCGGCCGCCCGCCGCCGCCTCAAACGGGTCGCCGCCTTGCGCGCGGGACTGACGTTCCTGGTTCCCGCGCTCAGCGCACTGTTGCTCGCGGCGACACTTGAAGCGATCGGCGCGGCGACGTGGGAGCGCGTGGGTTACGTGCTGGCGCCGGCGAGACTCGGCGGCTTGCGCCTGGCCCTGCTGACCGTGGGCGTAACGGCGCTCGCCGGATGCGCCTGGATGGCCTGGCGGGCCTGGCGCGCGGCTGACGATTTCATCGATGCCGCCGAGCGCGTCGATGAAGCGGTCGACGGCCATCAGGAGATCGTTACGCTCGCGAGCTTGGCCGATCCCGCCGAGTCTGCCGCGGAGCGCGCGCTGCGCACCCCGTTGTTCCCGCTGCTATGGCATCGCGCCGCCGGCTACCTCGAGCGCTTCGACCCCAACCGTGCCTTCGCCTTCGAGGTGCGCCGCCCGCTGGCACGTTCGCTGCCAATCGCGGCCGTGATGGTCGCGATACTCGCGGCCGCCGCGCTGGCGCTGGTGCGGCCACCCACGGCCGGGCAACTGCAGGCGCGCAAACTTCGCGTCGCCGCCCGGCAGCTTTCCAGCTCTCCCTCATCCGCCGACAAGGAACTTGCCTCCAAAATACTCGCCGCCGCCGCCGCGCTGGAAAATCCCGATCTTCCGCCCCGCGAAAAGCTCGAGCGGCTGGCCGAGGCGATGAGCGAGCTGCAAAAGCAGCCCCCGCAAGGATCGTCATTGCAGCAATCCGCAAAAAATACCTCGGGTAGCGGCAACGGCAAGGGCAATTCCGGAAAAGGCAGCGCGCCAGGCCAGGACAGCGGCAATGGCAAAGGTCAGGGTCAAGGCCAGCAGGGTCAAGGCGAGGGCCAAGGTAACAATCCCAACAGCCCCAAGGGCAAAGAGCAGATAGTCGAGTTGCGCAACGACCTCTCCAAGGCCCAGGCGCAAATCGAGGCCGCCTCGGGCTCCAAGAGCAACGCCCCCAAGCCGGGGCAGGGCGACAAGGGCAGCGCGCTCAAGCCCGGCACTAGTCCCAACAAAAAGGGTCCCTCGCAGCGGCCCGACGCGCTCGCCCAGGGCAATATTCCGCGGCCGGACACCTCGGCCAAGGGCCAGATGCCCTCGGGCGGAGCGCAGAGCGGCAAAAATGAAAAAGGCGGCCACGGCGACACCCATCTTGGAGAATTCCCGGTGGCCGAGAATTTCCAGCGCTTCTACAAACCGGGCGAAGGACCGGCAATCCGGATTCGCAACGCGCGCTATGTCCTGTTCCGCCTGCCGACCGAGGTGGTCTCGGCCAGCGGCGGCAAAATCGTCCCCGACACCAACCGGCCCACCGCGAGCGTGCCGTACGCCAACGTCCCGCTCAGGACCGAACGGCTTGACGCCACCCCGCAGGAACGTCAGCTTGTGCCGCCACGCTACCGCGACCTGATCCATTAGGCGGCGCGCGCGCGGCATGCATCAATTGGAACAAGGAGAAGGCATGGGAGCGGCCCCGCAAATTACGCCAACCGAACGCGTCGCCGAATTCCGGCGCACTTTCGCGCGCGCCGAAGCCGAGGTCGGCAAGGTGATCGTCGGCCATCAGGATGTCATCCGAAAAACCCTGACCGCATTGTTCGCGGGCGGCCACGTCTTGATCGAAGGCGTCCCCGGCCTCGGCAAGACCCTGATGTGCAAGGCCGCCAGCGACGCCCTGGGACTCAGCTTCAAGCGCATCCAGTTCACGCCCGACCTGATGCCCTCCGACATCATCGGCACCCAGGTCCTGACCGAGGCCGACGGCCGGCGCGAGTTCCATTTCAAGCCCGGCCCGATTTTCGCCCACGTCGTGCTCGGCGACGAGATCAACCGCGCCACGCCCAAGACCCAGTCCGCCGTGCTGGAGGCGATGGAGGAGCGACAGGTCACGGTCTTCGGCATCACCTATCCGCTCGAACCGCCGTTCATGGTGCTGGCGACGCAGAATCCGATCGAGCTCGAAGGCACCTATCCGCTGCCCGAGGCGCAGATGGACCGCTTTCTGTTCAAGGTCGTGATGGGTTCGCCCAAGCCGGAGGAACTGCGCGAAATCCTGAACCGCACCACCGGGGCCACGATGCACAGCGCGCAGCCAATCTTTCCGGTGACCAGCGCGCCCGTGGCGATCGAGCAGCTCAAGGTGCTGGTGCGCGAAGTGATGGTGGCCGAGCCGATCGAGCGCTACGTGATCGGCATAATCGGCGCCTGCACGCCCAACGGCCCCGGCGCAACGCCCGAGGTCTCGCAATACCTGCGTTTCGGGCCGAGCCCGCGCGGCGCCCAAGCGCTCATCTTGTGCGCCAAGGTCAACGCCCTGCTCGACGGCCGCGTCAGCGTCAGCTACGAAGACGTCACCGACGCGGTGGCGCCGGCGCTGCGCCATCGGCTGCTGCGCAACTTCCAAGCCGAGGCCGAGAACGTCACCACCGATTCGATCCTCGACCAGGCGACCAAGCGGCTCAAGAAGCCGCGCGCGTAATTATCGATGCTGGGATTGCCCGAGGAATTCACGCCGGACTTCCTGGCCCGGCTCGAACATCTGCGGATTAAGACACGGCGCGAGTTCGAGGGGCTCGGCCGGGGCACTCATCTGTCGCCCCGGCGCGGCTCGTCGCTGGAGTTCAGCGACTTCCGCCATTACGCGCTGGGCGATGACTTTCGCTTCATCGACTGGGGACTCTACGGCCGCACCGACAAGCTCTACATCAAGCTGTTCAAGGAGGAGGAAGACCTCCTCACCTACATCTTTCTCGACGCCAGCGCCTCGATGGGCCTGCCCGAGGCCGACCGCAAATTCGCGATGGCGGTGGCGACCGCGCTGGCCTTCGCCTACGTGGCTCTGGGGCAAGGCGACCGCGTGATGGTCCGCGTGATGGCCGGCGACGGCAAGGCCTCGACGCCCGGCTTCCTTTATGGCCGTCATCGGATCGTCGAGCTGGCCCAGCGCCTGGGCGCCATCCGGCCGGCCGGGCAGCTCGACCTCGCCACGGCACTCGCGCGCGAGCTGGTCTCGGTGCGCCGCGCCGGCAAGGTCTTCGTGATCTCGGACTACCTGATGATGATAAATTCGGTGACCCGCGGACTGGGTCTCTTCACCGCCGCCAACATGGACGTGACCGCGGTGCAGATTCTCGGCGGCAGCGAGATGGCGGGCGCCGGGCTGGCGGGCGACCTCGAGCTGGTCGACGCGGAAAGCGGCGAGCGCGTGATGGCGTCGATCGGCAACCGCGAGCGCGAGCAGTATCGTCAAACGCTGGCGCGCCTTTCGCGCGAAATCAGAACATTTTGCCTGCGCCGGGGTCTGCACTACACGCTCTACACCACCGACCTGAATTTCCACGACTTTTTCCTGCGCGCGTCCGCCGACTTCGGCCTAAGGCACTAGCAGTGTGATGGGATTCCTGAATCCAGGCGCGCTTTATTACCTGTTGGCGCTGATCCCGGCGCTCGCGCTGGCGTATCTCGTGCGCGAGCGTCCGCGCCGTGTCCTGGTCTCCAGCGTGCTCGCCTTTCGCGCGCTGCGCGCACCGCGCGGGCGGCGCTTGGGCGGATGGCCGCGGCCGGACTGGATGTTCTTCGTCGAGATGCTCATCATCGGGCTCGCGGTACTGGCGATTGCGCGACCCTACGTGACGCGCAAGGGCCATCCGATCGCCGTGGTGCTCGACGACTCGGCTGCGATGCAGGCCGCGGCGGCGCCCGGGCGCACCCGCTTCGACACCGCGCGCGCGGCGCTCAAGGATGCGCTTGGGCGGGAAGGCCCGGGCGAGGTGAGCCTCTACCTGACCGCCCCGCAGCCTCATCGTGCCGGCCCGCCGTTCGCGAGCGCCGCCGACGCGGCGGCCGCGCTCGCGCAATTGCATCCCGTCGACGCGCCGTCGGACCAGGCCGCGCTGGGCGCGCTGTTGAGCGAGCTTGCTTCCGACCTGCGCCTGCGCCGGGTGCTCTACGCCGGCGCGCGGCCGCTTGCGGCGCCTGTGCCTGCGCGGATCGAGGCGTTCGCGGCCGGCGATCCACTACCCAACTACGCGATCGGATCGTTCGTGCTGCGCCGCGAGTCGTTGGGCCAGGCCGCACTGCACGCCCGCTTGACGATCGCCAACTTCAGTCCCGTGGCGCAGACGCTCCATCTCGCGATCACCGGCGATGGCAAGCCCGTCGGACATGCCCAGGCGCATTTGGAGCCGGGCCAGATCGGCGCGATCGAGTTTCCCAACCTCGCACCGGCCGGGGTCTATCGCGCGGAGCTTACTCCGGCCGACGGCTTCGCCCTCGACAACACCGCCTGGGCCACTGCCGGCGCGGTCAAATCGATTTCGATATTGTTCGTGACTCCCACGCCCGCCGACGCCGCCGGCCTCGATGGGCTGTCGGGCATTTCGGTCCGCGTCGCGTCGCCCACCAGCTTCTCGCCCACGGACCTCGCCTCCGCGGACCTCGCGATCTTCGAGTACGCGGTACCCAAGCAAATGCCGTCGGTCAACACGCTGCTGGTGATGCCGCCGCCCGGCGATCCAATCTTCGGCTTCAACGTCCAGCCGGCCTCGAGCGTCGAGATCACCGGATGGCCGCCGACCGGCCCGCTCACCGACTCGGTGAATTTTCGCCTGCTCAATTTGCGCGGCGGCGAATACCTCGGCGAGCATCCCTGGCTCCAGGCGATCGTCACCGGCAGCGGCGGCGCGCTGATCCTCGCCGGCGAGCGCTCCGGCCATCGCATCGTCGCCCTGGGCTTCAACCCTTTCCCTTATCTCGGCCGGCAAAACCTTCCGATGTCGGTGCTGACCCTCAATTCGCTCAGCTACCTGGCCGGCTTCGGCGCCGAGACCGCCGGCTACCATACCGGCGATTCGTGGATCGTGCCGGCCGGGGTCGATGCGATCGTTGCGCCCGACGGGAAAAAGAGCGACGTCACGTCCGGGATGCTGTTCACCGGAGCCAATTTCCAGGGCCTCTACCAGTTCATCTCCACCAACGGGGCCAAATCGCTGCGCGCGGTTAACCTCGCCAACCTGCGAGTCTCCGATCTCGAAAACACGCCATCCATGAAGGTCGAAGCGAGCGGCTCGGGAAAGCTGGCCGAGGTCGCCCCGCGCCGCGCGCCGATCGCCGCCGACTTCATCTTGGCGATCGTCGCGCTGGTGATCCTCGAAGCGCTCATCGCCTATCGCCGCCGCCGCCCGGTAGTCACGGTCTGACCATGAATCCCGCGATGAACCCGGGCGCATTGCTGACCGGCGTCAAGCTGGCGAATCCGGACGCGCTCTGGCTGCTGATTGCGGTCGGCGTGATCCTCGCCTGGTCGCTGTTGAGCGTTGATACGCCGCGCAAGCTGTTTGCCCCACTGATGCGCGCGGTGGTGCTGGCGCTGTGCGTGTTGGCGCTCGCCGATCCGCAGACCGTCACGCGGAGCGAGGGCACTACGCGGCCGGCCGTGGTCGACGCCTCGGCCAGCATTACCGGGGCGATGCGCGCGTGGACGGCCAAGCTGCTGCGCGATGATCTGAAGTTGCGCGCCGGCGACCCGGCGGTCATTTTCGCCACCGATCCCGAGCCGACCACGGTTTCGGGCGCGCTCTCGAAGCTCGACGCGGCCTCCGGATGCGTCACTTGCGCGCCGGGCGCGACCGACCTCGAGACGGCGCTCGAGAAGGTCGCCGCCAATCCAGCCGCGCACGACGGCCCGGTAGTGCTGGTGACCGACGGATGGGAGAACCGCGGCGATGCGCAGCGGACGCTCGGCGCGATTCGTTCGGCCGGAGTGCGCCTGTACATCTTCACTCCGCCCGGCGCGCGCGGCATCCCCAACGTCGCGGTTACCGACCTCGCAATGCCGCCCGCCCTGGCCAAGTCGGAATCGTTCGCGCTCGGCGTCACCACCACCAATTACAATTCGACCCCGGTCGGCGGAACCGTCTCGATCTTCCAGAACGGCCGCCCGATCGACACTCGCACGGTCACCCTGCAAAGCGGCCAGCAACGCTTCGACTTCCCGGTCCATGCCGAGGCCTCCGGTCTGACCTCGTATACCGCCTCGTTCAAGCCCGCCAATCCGGCCCAGGACGCCTATCGCGAGGATGACTCGCTCACCGGATGGGTCGGGATCGGCGCGCAACGCAAGGTGCTTATCCTGACCGGCTCGGCGCGCGACGCGGAGTACCTCGAATCGGTCGTGCGCAGGATGGGCCTGCAACCGACCGTGGTCACGCCGAGCGGCTCCTGGAGCGGCAATCTGAAGGGCTACGACGCGGTAGTGCTCAACAACGTGCCGCGCGCGCGGCTCTCGCCCGCGGCCCAGGAGGCGCTGCTCAACTACGTCGAGGAGGGCGGCTCGCTCGCGATGGCGGGGGGTGACGAGAGCTTCGGCCTCGGCGGCTACCAGGACAGCCCCCTTGCGCGCGCGCTACCGGTCATCATGAAGCCGCCGCAGCATCGCCAGCGCACCCGCGCGCTGGTCTTGATAATCGACAAGTCGGGCTCGATGGGCCGCAATGACAAACTGGAGTACGCCAAGGCGGCCGCACGCACTGTCACCAAAACGATGGCCGACAGCGACCTGGTCGCGGTCATCGGCTTCGACTCGCAGCCGTTCGTGATGGTTCCGCTGACGCCGCTCACTAAGAGCCGGCCTTACTTCGACGAGTTGATCAACCGGCTCAAGGCGCACGGCACCACCTACCTGCTGCCGGCGCTGCAGGAGGCCGACCGCATGCTGGCCGGCAACAACGCGTCCGTGAAGCACGTGGTGGTGCTGACCGACGGCGAGACCGGCGGCACGGCGGCGATGTACTACGACCTGGTCTCCTCGATGCATCGCGAGGGCGGCGTGACGATCTCCACCGTCGCGATCGGCCGCGAGGCCAATCTGCCGCTGCTCGAAGCGATCAGCAAATACGGCGGCGGCGGCTTCTACCAGACCGACAGCGCGTCCAACCTGCCCGAGCTGATTTTGCAGGACGTGAAATCGCACGGCGGCGAAACCACGATGGTCGAAAAGGATTTCACTCCGATCACGGTCAAGCCCGACAAGCTGCTCAAGGACCTCGCCGGCCGCCAGCTACCGGCGATCAAGGGCTTCGTTGCCACCGAGCTCAAGCCGCAAGCCACGCTCGACGCCTTCATCAACCGCGCCAGCAGCCACCAGCCGCTCATCGCGAGCTGGCGCTACGGGGCCGGCAAGGCGGTCGCGGTCACCACCGACGCGAGCGGGCGATGGTCCGGGCCGTGGGTGCGGGACGGAATCTTCGGCCAGGTCTGGAGCAAGGTATTCTCCTGGATGACGCCGGAGACCGCGGCCACGGAGCAGAAATTCGACGTCGCGCTCGGCTACCGCCAGGGCCGTATTCATCTGAGGCTCACGAATTATAGCGACCGGCCGGCGCCCGCGGCAGCGCTGGTCAGTGCGACCATCACACGCCCCGACGGCAGCCGCGTGCAGAGCGCGCTTTCCGAGGAGGTCCCGGGCGAGCTTTACGGCAGCTTCGCCGCGCCGCGCGCTGGCACCTACAACATCACGCTCAAGGCCTCCACCGCCGAGGCGCTCGCCTTTCCGCCGCTCGCGTACACGGTCAGCCCGGCGATCAATGCCGAGCTACCGCGCCCGGAACCCAACTACACGCTGCTCGAAAGTCTCGCCTCGGGCAGCGGCGGACGGCTCAATCCCTCGCCCGCCGACGTCGGGCTGACACACCCCGAGCATGAGCTGCGGCAATCGATGACGGCGTGGCCGCTGCTCGCGGCCATGATCCTGCTTATCGGCGAGGCGCTGGTGCGCCGCCTCACGTTCTAGTTTTTTTCGATCCGGTTGCGGCCCGGCACCTCGATCCGCCAAGCTTGCTCACATGACCGACGAAGACGATCGCGCCGTGGAGCCGCGCCACGAAATCCAGCATCGGTATCCCGCCAACGTGCGCTTCTGCGCGCTGTGCGGCGGCGCGATGGACCTGCGCACGGTGCTGCCCGACCGCAAGCGCCATAAGGTGTGCGCGCGATGCGGCTTCATCGATTTCCAGGGCCCCAAGCTGGTCGCCGGATGCCTGGTGATCGACGCCGGCCGCGTCCTACTGCTGCGCCGGGCGATCCCGCCGCGGCTGGGCTACTGGACCTTTCCCGGCGGTTACGTCGATCTCGGCGAGATGCCCGAGCCGGCTGCCCTGCGTGAGACGGCCGAGGAAGTCGGAATGAACGTCACGATCGATCGTCTGCTCGGCGTTTACGCCGATCCGCAAAATCCGACTGCGGCCGTCGTCGTCTACCTGGCCCGGCCCGGCCGCGAGAGCCCCGGGCTTTCCGACGAGGCGAGCGAAGTGCGCTATTTCGGACCCGCAGAGATTGCGTGGGAAGAGATCGCCTTTCGCACCACCGAGGCCGCGCTGCGCGACTGGATGAAGCTCGCCGCCGCGCCGCGCGGCTAGGAAATCCATCAACGTGCCGAGCGGCGGACCGTCTCATGCGCAAGCCGCTTATGCTGAGGCCGCGGCACGGGTAAGCTCGTAAGGATGGCTCGGCAGGAAAGCGCCAAGGCGCCCGACGACGGTTACGAGCTGGTCGCCGACAATCGCAAGGCCCGCCACGATTTCTTCATCGAGGAATCGCTGGAATGCGGGCTCGCGCTGACCGGCACCGAGGTCAAATCGCTGCGTGCGCACAAGGTCAATCTGCGCGACAGTTACGCGCGGATAAAAACCGGCGAGGCGTTCCTGTACGGCGTGCATATCGGGGCCTACGCACCGGCCGGCCAGTTCAGCCACAAGGAAATCCGCCCGCGCAAGCTCCTGATGCATCGGCGCGAGATCGACCGCTGGTGGGGACATGCCCGCGAGCAGGGCTACACGATCGTGCCGCTCAAGATTTACTTCCGCCGTGGCCGCGCCAAGGTCGAACTCGGCCTGGCCAAGGGCAAGAAGCTCTACGACAAACGCGAGGCGATCAAGCGCAAAACCGTCCGCCGCGAAGTCGAACGCGAACTGCGCCATCGCAACCGCTAGGCGCGGCTTCGGTGCGCGCTCGTCTAACCGCGCGCCGTCGGCGCCGCAGCTGCCGGACCGGCCGGCGGCGCTGCGCCACCCGCCTCGTTAAGCATCGCGCGCAGCCGCTCGATTCGCCGCCCCAGCGGCGGATGGGTCGAAAACAGGTCGGCGAAAAAGCCCTCCTCGTCGTCGCGCGCACCCTGCAGCGGATTGACGATGAACAGGTGCGCGGTGCCGCGCGAGGCGTTGCGCAGCGGGGATTCGGTCTCAGCGATACGCTCGAGCGCGCGCAGCAGCGCCCGCGGATTGCGCGTGAATTCGACCGAAGCGGCGTCGGCGAGATATTCGCGCTGGCGCGACACCGCCATCGCAAGCAGTTGCGCGAAAAACGGCGCCAGCACGGCGAGCACGACCACCAGGATACCAATCAGCGCGCCCGCGTTGCCTTCGCCGCTATCGTCGTCGCGGCCGCGGCTGCTCCTGCCGCCACCACCGACCGTGCCCGTGTACCACATCGAGCGGTAAACGAAGTCGGACAGCATCGCGATCCCCGCCACCAGCACCGCGATCATCATCATGGTGCGGATGTCGTAGTCGCGCACGTGCGCCATCTCGTGACCGAGCACGCCCTGCACTTCCTCGCGATCCATCGTGTCGATCAGCCCCTGCGTGACGCAGACCACCGAATGATTGGGGTTGCGGCCGGTCGCGAATGCATTAGGGGATGGATCGTCCATCAGATACGCCCTGGGTACCGGCATCCGCGCCGCCAGCGCCATCTCGCGCACCACGTCGAGCACCATCTGATGCTGCGGGGTGTCGGGAGTGAGCTCGCGCGCCCGCACCGACGCCAGTACCAGCGCGGCGCCACCGTAGTATGAGAGCAGCGACTGAAGAATTCCGAAGCCGAGCGCGATCAGCGTCAACAATGGGAACCCGGTCAGCGATCCGTCGACGATCGCGAGATCGCCGAAGCGGAAGTCCAGACCGAAACCGAGCGCCGTAAATAAAGCGATGAAGACCACAACCAGCGTCGCGGTCTCGCGCCGATTGCGGCGCTCAAGCTCCCAGAAATCGGTGTGCGCGGCCGCCATCTACGCTCCGTCTCCCGCGCGCAATCGTCAGGCGCGCGGCGGCGGCGGCGCGCTCCCGCTCATCGAGAGGTCGACCTTCGGCACCGCCTGGTCTTCGGGCGCGCCCTGGAAATACTCGGCCTGCTTGAAACCGAAATTGTTGGCAATGAAATTGGTGGGGAAAGTTTCGATGCGCGTGTTGAGCTGCATCACGGAGTCATTGTAGGCCTGGCGCGAAAATGCGATCTGGTTCTCGGTGGTGGTCAGCTCCTCCTGCAGCTTGAGCACGTTCTGGTCGGACTTGAGCTGCGGGTAGTTCTCCATCACCGCCAGCAGCTTGCCCAATCCTCCCGTGATTTGGTTCTCGGCCGCCATGCGCGAGACCTGGTCGGGGGCGCTGATCGCCTTGGCCCGCGCCTCGACCACCTGGGTGAGAGTGTCGCGCTCGAACTGCATGTAGCCCTTGACCGCCTCGACCAGGTTGGGGATGAGGTCGTGGCGGCGGCGCAGTTGAACGTCGATCTGGCGCCATGCGTTCTGCACCTGGTTGCGCAGGCTGACCAGGCTGTTGTAGCCGAGCACCGCCCATCCGACGATCACAACCGCGATTATCAGGACGACAAGCGATGCGCTCATATCAGGGCTTCCGATCCTTCGCCGGGAACCGTTCGCCGGCCGCCTTCCGCGGCGCTACCCAACAGAAAATGCGCCGACGGATTTGAACTGGTATTTGACCCCGTTCGCTCCGCCGGCGCAAGAACTGGCGGCACCGCCCGCGAGGTACGCGAGCGGCGCCGCCATTGAGTGTGAGTATTCGGTTCTCGCCTAGTTCTCGACGTTGACCTTGATGCGAGTCGGTTTGGCTTCGGGCCTTTTCGCCACCGTGACCTCGAGCACACCGTCGCGATAGGTCGCCTTGATCCCCTCCGCGCTGGCATCCTCAGGCATCGCGAACGTCCGGCGTATCGTTCCATAGCGGTGCTCCGACACATGAACCTCGGCGTCCTTCGGCCATTCGGGCTGCTTGCGCTCCGCTTCGATCATCAGCCGGCCGTCCTCGACCTGGACATTGACCGAATCAGCCCGGATTCCCGGCATATCGAAATAGAAATGATAACCTTCGCCATGTTCGATGACATCGGTGCGCGGTGTCACATGGCCGTCGGATTCCGGAGCCGTCCATCCCGCCTCGTTGAATAGCCGGTTAAGCCTGTCCATCCGATCGTAGAGCCATCCATTCGCGTATCCGTTTCCAAGTACTACTTCCATCGTTCAAACCTCCCGACCGCATAACGCCGGTCGATTTTTTATTTTCGCTGCGCGCGCCGGGCTCGTTTTCCCTCCACGCCTCGCTGCATAGAACTTAAGTACGAACCATGCGCCGTCAAGGGTTACGCCAGCGCACGCGACGGCAGCGAAACTGCAGCCCGGCGGCCGTTTGGTGCGCCCGCCCGCTATGCTCGAGACCTCCACCATCCCAGCCCCGATCGCCCCAATCCCGCCGCTATTTATTTTCGACCTATTTCTTTTCGGGATCCGCGGACGCTTTGGCGCGCTCCATTTCGGCCGCGAACAGGCGTGCCATTTTTGGATGACCCTCGCGCTCGGCGAGATCGCGCCCTTCTTTGAGCACCTCGAGCGCACGCGCTACGTTGCCCTTGGCGAGATAGACTCCGGCTTTGCGAAAAGCGCGGGCGTAGCGCTCGCCCTTGGCGCTGGAATCCATGATTAAACGGAATCCATGGTTAAACGAACGCTTGAACCGATCGCGCAGGAAACGCTCGACTCGATCCTAAACGGGGCACTGCGCCTTTACCAGCCGCGCCGCGGTTACCGCTTCTCGGTCGAGGCGGTACTGCTCGCGCGCTTCGCCGCCGCTCGCCCCGCCGCACGCGTGCTGGAGCTGGGGACGGGATGCGGCGTGGTGGCGTTGATCTACGCTGCGCTCACAAAGCCGCGCGAAGTCGTCGCGCTCGAAATACAACCGGCGCTCGCCGCGCAGGCCGCGCGCAACGCGGCGCTCAACGGTCTTGGCATGGTGCGCGCGGTATGCGCCGATTTGCGCAGCCGCCGCGCGCTCGACGCGGCGGGCGGCGGCTTCGACCTGGTGCTCGCGAACCCGCCCTTTCGCGCTCGCCAAAGCGGGCGCGAAAGTCCGCTCCCGGGCCGCCGTCTCGCCCGCGGCGAGGCGGCGGCCCGGCTCGAAGACTTCGCAGCCGCCGCGGCGCGCCACGCGCGCCACGGCGGTCGCGTCGCCTTCGTCTTTGCGGCGGCGCGCAGCGCCGAGCTCATCTCGGCGCTGCGCGCTCGCCGTCTGGAGCCCAAGCGCATCCGCTTCGTCCATCCCTACGCCGCCGCAAGCGCCTCGACCGTACTGGTCGAGGCGCGCAAGGGCGGCGGCGTCGAGGTCGCAGTCGAGCCGCCGTTGGTGATGTACGACGCGCCCGGCGTCTACAGCGACGAGGCACGCGCATTGCTGGAACGGCTGTAACCAGCCGCTCCAGCAACGCAGGTTCATTTGCGGCTGAAGAATTCGGCCGCCATCCGCACGACCTCTTCGGGCCGCTCCATCGGCAGGAAGTGGCTCGCGTCCGGAACTGTGACAACCGTGCCGTTGGCCAGTTGTGTCGCAATTTTGTCCGCGATCTTGATTGCGGTCGAGTCGCTCTTTTCGCCCAATATCAGCAGCGACGGCGAGCTGCTCTCGAGGATCATCGCCAGGCCGGGAAACTCGCGCGCGAGCGAGTAAAACTCCGCCTCGATTTCGGGCGGACATTTCAGTTCCACTCCGCCCTCCGGCGCGGGCCGCGTGCCGTACTCGCAGTAATCGCGCAGCATGTCGCGCCGCCAGGTCTTGAACGGCGGCTTGTGTTCGAGGTTGCGGAACATCGCCTCCGCGCTCTCGAACCATCGCTTGCGCTTGAGCGTCCGCTCATAGAGCGAGTTCTGCACCGAGTCGCGCGCCTCGTAGTCGAACACCACCGGTTCGACCAGTACTGCGCGCGCGACCAGCGCCGGCTCGGCCCCAGCCAGCGAGCCGATCGCGGTGGCGCCGGCCGAATGGCCCAGGCCGCGCACGCCCTTTAGCTTCATCGCCACGATGAACGCCTTGAGATCGGCGGCCGTGCTCGCCCAACTGTAATCGCCGTCGGCCGGGCGCGAGCTGTCGCCGTGGCCGCGCTGGTCGTAGCTGTAGACACGGCCCGCCGACCGCAACGCAAGCGCGATCGGCCGGTAGACCAATCCCAGAAATCCGGTCGCGTGCAGAATTACGATCGGCGGCCCTTCGCCACCCCAATCCTGGCAGCTCAGCCGGATTCCGTTCGCCTCCACGAAAAAGCTCGTCGGCTGGTCGCTCATCCCGCTTTCCATGTCCGCGCAATATAGGCGAGTCGGCCGGATGATTGAAAGCGCTCTCCCCGTGGAGCTTGCAGGGGTCCGCGTTTGCCGACGTGGCCGGGACCGCGTTGCGCACCCCGATTGTTTGCGATTAGCTCATCGGGATGGATCGTCTGGTCGCACGCGGCAAGTTCCTGTTCGAGGGCGAGCGCAAGTTTCACGCGCGCGGCGTGTCCTACGGACCTTTCGCGCCCAACTCGCGCGGCGAGCGCTACCCGGAGCCGGAGCGCGCCGCGCAGGACTTCGCGCTGATACGCGAGTTGGGCGCCAACGTCGTGCGCACCTACGTGCCGCCGCCGCCGTGGATGTTCGAGCTGGCCGCGAAGCACGAGCTACGGCTGATGGTCGGGATGCCGTGGCCGTTCCATATGGCTTTTCTCGACTCGCGCCAGATGACCGCCGATATCCGCGCCACCATCCGCAGCTCGGTCGACGAGATGCGCCGCTTCGCCGATGTGATCTTCGCCTTCAGCCTCGGCAACGAAGTCCGCTCCGACATCGTACGCTGGCACGGCGCGCGCGCGGTCAGCCGCTTCATGGGCGAACTCTACGAGCTTGGCAAAAGCCTCGCGCCCGACTCGCTCTTCACCTACTCCAACTACCCGTCGGCCGAATATCTCGACCTGAGCTTCCTCGATTTCATCTGTTTCAACGTCTACCTGCATCGCGAGCCCGACTTCCGCCGCTACCTGACGCATCTGATGGCGGCGACCGCCGAGCGCCCGCTGGTGCTGAGCGAAACCGGCATGGACACCATTCGCGAGGGCGAGGAGCATCAGGCCGAGCTGCTTGGATGGCAGGCGCGCGCGGCCTTCGAGCTCGGGCTTTCGGGTTTTATCGTTTTCGCCTTCACCGACGAATGGCATACCGGCGGCGCCGAGATTAGCGACTGGGCGTTTGGCCTGGTGACGCGCGAACGCACCCGCAAGCGCGCCTTCGAGGTGGTCGGCGAGGTCTTCAAGGGGCCGCTGCCGCCACCGCTGAAGGAGCCGCCCAAGGTCTCGGTCGTGGTGCCCGCCTACAACGCGGAGGCGACGCTCGCCGAGTGCCTCGATTCGCTCGCCCATCTCAATTACCCCGACTACGAAACCATCGTGTTCGACGACGGCTCGAGCGATTCGACCGGCGAGGTCGCCGCGCGGGCCGGCGTGCGCGTGCTGCGCGCGGAGCATCGCGGACTGGCGGTCGCGCGCAACGGCGCAATCGCGGCCGCCGCGGGAAGCTGCGTCGCCTTCATCGACGCCGATGCCCGCGCGGATCGCGATTGGCTCTACCATCTGGTGGAAGCCCTCGCGCGGCGCGGCGCGGCGGCCGCCGGCGGTCCCAATTTCGCGCCGCCCGCGGCCTCGGCGCTCGCGGCGGCGATCGCCGCCGCCCCCGGACAACCGCGTGAGGTTCGCGCCGGCGACGACACGCTCGAGCAAGTGTGCGGATGCAACATGATCGTCGACAAGGCCGCGGCCCAGGCGGCCGGCGGATTCGACCCGATGTTCACCGCCGCCGGCGACGACGTCGATTTCTCGTGGCGGCTCGCCGCGCGCAAACTCACGCTCGCCAGCGCGCCCGCCGCGGTCGTGATTCACGACCGCCGTCCGACGCTTGCCGCCTATGTCGAACAGCAGCGCGGCTACGGCCGGGGCGAGGGGTTGCTGTTCCGCAAGTATCCACTGAAGACCGGCGGCGCGGGCGCCATGTACGGCGGCGGCGCTTCGTGGCTCGGCGGCCTTTTTGGCGGCGCGCGGATTTACTACGGCGCCTTCGGCCGTGGACTGTTCCAGAGCGTCTACCAGGGCGCGGAGACTTCGCCGCTTTTGCAATTGCCGCTCACGATGCCGTGGGTCGCGATCGCTATCGTCATGATCGTGGCCGGCATGGCGAACGCGCCGATGGCGTGGCTGGGATGGGCCGCAATCGCGCTGACGCTTGCGAGCGCAATACGCATCGCAGCGGTCCGCGCACCGGCGGGCGGACCGAGGATGACCCTGGCGGCGCGCGCGCTGCTCGCGCTCGCCACGCTGGCGGGAGGACTCGCCCGCAGCGCGGCGCGCGAGCGCGTCAAATGGACCTCCGCGCCGCCGCCCGGCCCGGCCGACGACGAGGCCGCCACGGTGCGCGCGCGCGGCCGCGTGCTGGTCACGATGGCGGAGCGGCTCGGCCCCGACGGCATCGGACCACTGCTGGAAGCGATGCGCGCGGCGCTGGTCGGCTGCGGACTCGCCGCCGCGGCGGGCGATCGATACCAAGCCTACGATCTCGTAATCGTAATACCGCCCGGGATGCGCGTACACCTCAACGGCCTCGAACTGGAAGACGGCCGCGTCGCACTCTCGTGGCGCGCGGTGCCCGCCGGACGGCGAATCGCGGCGGCGGCGGCGGCAATCGTCGTGGCGATGCTCGCGACCGGCTTCTCCGCCGTGGGCGCGATGGCGGCGGCCGCGATCGCGGGAGTATGCGCGGCGGCGCTCGCCGTCCTGCACTTGAGCCGGCTGCCCGCCACGCTCAAGGCCGCCGCCGCGGACGCGATGGCCGCGCTCGGCACCCGCGCCCAGGTGGAGGAAGAAGCCGCCTGATGGGCACACTGGGGCTCATCGGCGTGGTGCTGCGACGGGCGCGGCCGCATCTGTGGCGTCTCGCGCTGGCGGTGGTATGCGTGATGCTGGCCGCGGCGCTGGAAGTGCTCAAGCCGTGGCCACTCAAGGTCGTGATCGACAACGTATTGCACGGTGCGCCGCTCAGCGCGGCGTGGCCGGCGCGCGCCGTCCGGCTTTCGCCGGCGCACCTGCTGATCGTCGCCTGCATCGCGCTGGTAGTGCTCTACGTGACGCTCGGCCTTATTAACGTGTTCAACAATTACATCTCGATTTCGATCGGCCAGCGGATGGTCAACGATCTCCGCGCCGAAATGTTCGAGCATCTGCAACGCCTCTCGCTCTCGTTCCATCGCGGCCGCCCCATAGGCGACTTGATGGTGCGGATCACCTACGACACCTTTTCCGTCCAGACCATCGCGATGAACGGGCTGTTCCCGCTGCTTTCCTCGACCGTGATGCTGGTCGAGATGTTCGTGGTGATGATGCGGATCGACCGGGAGCTGACGATCGTGGCGCTGGCGGTGGTTCCGTTTATGGCCGCGCTGATCGCCACCGCCAGCAAGCCGATCGACCGCATCGCCGCCGCCGCCCGCATCAAGGAGAGCCGGCTCTACACGGTGGCCCATCGCTCGCTCGCCGCAATCCACGTGGTCCAGGCCTTCACCCGCGAGGCCGAGTTCCAGCGCGAGTTCGTCGAATCGAGCAGTGCGAGCCTGGACGAGACGCTGCGACTGTATACCTTGCAGACCGCCTACGCGGGCGCGATAAACGTGCTGATTGCAATCGGCACCGCCGTGGTGATCTACCTCGGCGCGCTGCACACCCTAAGCGGCCGGCTCACGATCGGCGACCTGATCGTGTTCGCCACTTATCTGGCCTCGCTCTACGCGCCGATCAACCAGATGTTCCAGACCTATGGCATGGTGCAGGGCGCGCTGGCGGGACTGCGGCGATGCCTGGAACTGCTCGAGATCGAACCCGAGGTGAAGGATCGGCCCGGAGCGCGGGCGCTCGGACACGCGCGCGGCGAGATCGAGTTTTCGGGCGTCGTATTCGGCTACGCTCCCGGCCATCCCGTGCTCAAGGGTGTGAGCTTTCGCGCCGGACGCGGCGAGACCGTCGCGATCGTCGGGCCGAGCGGCGCGGGCAAGACCACGATGGCGAGCCTGCTGGTGCGCTTCTACGAACCGCAACAGGGCGCCATCAGGATCGACGGGCACAACGCGCTGGATTTCACGCTGGAGTCGCTGCGCCAGAACGTCGCGATGGTGCTCCAGCCGCCGCTGGTGCTGTATGACACGATGCGCGCCAATATCGCGCTGGGGCGCCCCGGCGCGAGCCAGCGCGACATCGAACGCGCCGCCTCGGCCGCGCGCCTCGACCCGGTGATCGCGCGCCTGCCGGCCGGACTGGAGGAAATCGTCGGTCAAGGCGGCCACAACCTCTCCGAGGGCGAGGCGCAGCGCGTGACGATCGCGCGGGCGCTTCTACGCGACGCACCGGTGCTGGTGATGGACGAGCCGACCAGCGCGCTGGATGCGGAAACCGAGTCGCTGGTGCTGGCCGCGGTGCGCGAGGCGATGCGCGGGCGCACCACGCTGGTGATCGCGCATCGGCTCTCCACGATTCAGAACGCCGATCGCATCCTGGTGTTGCGCGACGGTGAAATCGCCGAGCAGGGGGCTTTCGCCGAACTGCTTTCGCGCGGCGGCTTCTTCAGCTACCTCTACAAGCTCCAATCGTGGGGACGCGAGGCGGCCGGCTGAGCCGGCGGGGCAACGGATCGCGATGAGACCTGTTACCATCGGGCTTACGGGCGGAATCGGTTCGGGCAAGAGCACGGCGGCGAAAATCCTGGCCGCGTTGGGCGCGCCGATAATCGACGCGGACAAGGTCGGCCACGAGATCTACCAGCCGGGAGCTCCCGCCTACCAGGAACTGATCGACGCTTTCGGCCCGGGCATCCTCGCTCCCGATAGCACTATCGACCGCCGCAAGCTCGGGCCGATCGTGTTCGCCGATCCCGCGGCCCTCGAACGGCTCAACGCCATCGCGCATCCGAAAATGTTCGCACGGATGGGCGAGATGGTCGCGGCGATGCGCCGTGGCGGCGAGACCCGGCCGGTCGTCGTCGAGGCGGCCATCCTGATCGAGGCCAACTGGCAGCCGCTGTTCGACGAAATCTGGCTGGTGACCACCTCGCGCGAGCGCGTGATCGAACGCGTCGCGCGCGATCGCGGCCTTAGGCCCGAACAGACCGAGGCCCGCATCCGGGCGCAGCTCTCCGACGAGGAGCGGCGCAAGTACGCAACTTCCGTGATTGGCAACGACGGCACGCTCGAGGATTTGCGCGCCGCGGTGACACACTTGTGGCAGGACGCGCTCGCCCGCGCCGCCTGAGAGGATGACAATGAAAATTCTGATCATGGGAGCTGGCGCGGTCGGGCTGTTCTTCGGCGCGCGTCTGCAACAGGCGGGCGAAGATACCTACTACTGTGCGCGTGGCGAAAACCTGCGCGTGCTGCGCGAGCATGGGCTCGAAGTGAAGAGCTTCCAGGGCGATTTCGACTTGCGGGTCAAGGCGACCGGCAATCCGCGCGAATTCGCGCCCTACGAGCTAATCCTGTTTTGCGTCAAGTCCTACGATACGATCGCCACGGCGCGCCTGCTCGATGGATGCCTCGGCGAGGGTGGCGCCGTGATGACGATCCAGAACGGGGTCGAGAACGAAGAGGCGCTGTGCACCGTGCTGCCGCGCGAATCGGTGATGGGCGGCAACGCGCGCGTGGGCGCCGAGCTGACCGCGCCCGGCAAGCTGCGGCATACCGCGTTGGGCATAATCGAATTCGGCGAGCTCGACGGCCGCGAGACGCCACGCGCCGAGCGCATGGCCGAGGCCTTCAAGCGGGCGGGAGTTTTTGGCCAGTTCACCCGCGATCTCAAGAGCGTGCGCTGGAAAAAATTGATCAGCAATAACGGCACCAACACGGTGAGCACGCTCGCGCGCAGCACGCTCGGTGAGATGTTCGCCGACCCCGAGGGCGACGCGCTGGTGCACCGCCTGATGACCGAGACCGCGATGGTGGGACGCGCCGAGGGCGCCAGAATATCCGACGAGGACGTCGAGGCGCTCTACAACGTCGCCCGCGGCTTCTCCAACGCGAGCGCGATCAGAACTTCGACGCTGCAGGACCTCGAGCGCGGCAAGCGCCTGGAATACGACGCGATCAGCGGCGCCGTGATGCGCGCCGCGCACCGCCACGGCCTCAGCGTGCCGGCCACCGAAACCGTGCACGCGCTGCTGAAGCTGCTCGACGCGCATCGCCGCGCGTAGCGCGCGCTGCGCGCCGCGATCGCCTGGCCCTAACGTTTCTCGTACTGCTTGGGGCCGAACAGCGCCTGCCACGATTGCTTGTCCGGCGGGCCGTGATGCAGATGCTCGGCCATGACCGCGCATCCTTTCTGCACCGCGGGACGCTTTTCCAGCTCGTCGTACCAGCGTTTGAGATGCGGAAAGTTCTCGAGTTCCTGCCCCTGCCATTTGTGCGGCCGCAGCCACGGATAGGTCGCGATGTCGGCGATCGAGTAGTCGCCGGCCAGGTACGGCGCCTCGGACAGGCGTTTGTCGATCACGTTGTAGATGCGCCTGGCCTCGTTGGTGTAGCGGTCGATGGCGTACTGGATCTGATCGGGCGCGTAGCGGCGGAAGTGATGCGCCTGGCCGAGCATCGGGCCGACGCTCGCCATCTGGAACATCAGCCACTCGAGCACCTTGTAGCGCCCGTGCGGCTCCTTCGGCATCAGCTTCCCGCTCTTCTCGGCGAGGTAGATCAGGATCGCGCCCGATTCGAAGATCGAGATCGGCTTGCCGCCCGGACCGTCGGGATCGACCATCGCGGGAATCTTGTTGTTGGGGCTTATCTTGAGGAACTCGGGCTTGAACTGGTCGCCCTTGCCGATATTGATCGGGATCGCGTTGTAGGGCATCCCCAACTCCTCCAGCGCGATCGTAACCTTGTAGCCGTTGGGGGTCATCCAGAAATAAAGGTCGATCATGGGATCTCCTT
>Ga0307373_10004852_pt1 | contig 22357 bp, 17 predicted proteins | sample OX2MG_FD_202534 | JGI IMG/M metagenome (GOLD analysis project Ga0307373, IMG submission 202534) | Soil microbial communities from Risofladan, Vaasa, Finland - OX-2 | ecosystem: Environmental > Terrestrial > Soil > Coastal area > Acid sulfate soil | place: Finland: Risofladan, Vaasa | collected... | reverse complement strand
CCAGGGGCTGGCGTGGATGGCATCGGCGTCATGGAGGGCGCAGAAACCGTTTTCGAGCGCCGGGCGGTCGCAGCGCTGGCCTCGCGGCCCGAGGTAAAGGCAGGGACCGTGGGTCACGGCGCGGCTCGCCGAACGGCCGGAACCCGTCTCCGCTGCATCCGATTCGACTCGTGCCCGATATCCGTGGATGGGCTCATGGAACTGGTTCGATTGTGCATGAGGGCAAAACGGTTTGCCAGTTCGCAGGACGAAACTGACAGTAACGCGGCAGTTCCGTTATACTGGCATTCCAACGGCGCGGTACCCAAGTGGCCCAAGGGGGAGGTCTGCAAAACCTCTATTCGTGGGTTCAACTCCCACCCGCGCCTCCAAGATTCAGCGGTCTTCGCCCGGTTTCTCCGCGCGGTCGAGCGGCGCGTTGCGGCGGAAGGCCGCTTTCCCCCGAATCAGCGCGATCCGGCCGGTTTCGCGTGGTTGCTCGCGGCGAGCGTTCGAGCGGCGGCGCGGCGGGCGGCGATCCAGCTCCCGTAGTGCGCGAGCAAGTGGCGCCGATGGCGGCGCAAATCCCGCCGGCTGCGAAGGGCCGGGTAGGGAGCTGCCGGCCCCATCAGTCCCTTCCAGAGAATGCGGTTGAAGAGCGCCGTATTGATCTTGTCCTCAACGGAAAAATCGAATCCGCGAGTGGCGTCCGCCCAGTAGGCGGCTGAATGAAGCGGGCGCGCGTAGGCGCGGCTGTTTTCGCCGGGAACGCCCAGGGCCGCCTGGCTCCGGGAGGGAAGTGGCAGCCTGGTGGAGCGGAGAATCGCCGGGACGATGGCGGTGTAGGTCCACGGCTTCGCCGTGGTGGTGAAGACATCGGCCATCGGCGAAAGCACGTCGTCGTTGATCCCCATGGGGCCGATTCCGAGGACGTCTTCGATGGTGCGAAGCAGGTTCACGGTCGTGTAGTGCGTCGATACGACGGCATGCTGCTTCACATAGGGCCCGACGACAAAGGCGGTGGTGCGGTGGGCGTCGACGTGGTCGGGGCCGTTTTGCGCGTCATCTTCGATCACGAAAATCAGCGTGTCGTCGCGATAGGGGCTGTGGGCCACCTGCTGCACGAGCCGGCCGACGGCGTAGTCGTTGTCGGCCATTTCGGTTTCCACGGTGTCAACGCCGTCGATGGTCTTGTCGAATTTCCCGAAATGATCGTGGGGCATCCAGATCATTTCGAGCGCCGGCAGGTCGTGACGGCTGACGTAGAGACGGAATTCGCGGTCCCATTCCCGAAAGCGCCAATAATCGGGGAAGGCCTGATCGAAGCTGCGGTAGTAGGGATCGGTCACCGGCATCAGGGCCGCTTTCGTCGGAAAATCGACGCGGGTTTTCGTGGCGAACGGGTTTCGAATCGGCGGAATGTAGGCGGGATTGGACGGCCGCAGGGAATACCGGCGGAGATCGGAGAAGCAGCCGTAATTGCGCAGCGTGATGTGCGCGCGCAGGGCCGCATTCCATAGATAGCCGGCGCCCGCCTGGCCCCCGGGCCCGTCGGGAGCGGCGACGTCGGCGGTGCCGGGAAGCAGATTGGGATCGTCGGGGGTTTCCGGGTCGGCGGCGATTCGCGCGGCCAGGGTCGCAAAACCGACGTTGATGTTCCGGTTGGCTCCCAGGAAGTCATAGCCCGGGCCGCGGCCGGCGTATTCCAGGGGAACGGTGTTTTCCACCATTTGGGAGGCGCGAGCGGCGGTCGACCAGTTCCAGCCGTCGCCGCTGACGTCGCCGCTGGCGTAGGTGTTGTCCAGATCGACGAAGTCGAGCGCGAGCTGGTGGAAATTCGGCGTGATCGGCCGTGGGAAAAGGGTAAGCCGGGGATCGCCGTTGCCTTCGGGCAGATCGCCGAGCACCTGATCGTAGCTTCGGTTCTCCTTGACGATGTAGATCACGTGGCGAATGTGGCGGCGAAGGAAAGCCATGGTTTTGTCGGCCGCGGCGAGGCGAGGGCCGGGCCGGTAATGGTCGTTTTTGGCGACCTGTTCGGTGAGCGCGGCCAGCTCCGCGCGGCCGGGCGTGGGGATGCTCCAAAGGCCGCCCCTGCTCAGCTGGAGGATGTATTCGTTGGCCGCGCTGCAGGGGACATACCAATTCGAACGGGCATACTTTTTGCGGCAACCGCGGGGATTGGGCCCGGGATCGCTGCGCGTATTCACAACGTAGAGCATGCGGCCGTCGGGACTCACGCTGACCGAATCGGGGTACCAGGCGGTCGGAATGAGGCCTTCGATCCGGTCCGGGGCGGCGTTCGGGCCCCCTTTTCCAGCCGCCCACCCAGCCAGCGAAATCATGGCAACCGAGTTCGCTCCGCCGTTGGTCACGTACAGCGTCTTCTCGTCGGGCGAAAGGGCGAGCCCGTTCGGATTGCTTCCCTTGAGCTGATCGGGATTGGGGAAAATCGATGGCGGCGCGGTCGTGGGAATCTCCTGGATCACGCGGCTGGTTCGCGTGTCGATTACGGCGACCGTGTCGTCGGTGCTCAGCGCGGCGAACAGGCGGCTGCCGGCCTGGTTGAGAATCATGCGATTGGGCTGGCCGGGCAAAGCGATCCGGCCGATGACGCGCAAGGTGGGTGAAAGATCCAGAACGACGATCTGGCGGTCGCGAGGGCATGAGACCCAGGCACGGTTGCCGTGAATCAACACCCAAAAGGGATATTCGCCTCCCGGAATGCCCGCATCGCGCGGGTTGATTTTGCCGGGCCGCAAATCGAGTTCGGCGATTTTTCGTCCTTCATGCAGATCGACCAGGCTGACGGAGTCGTTTTCGAAATTGGCAACCAGCAGGCGCCGGCCGTCGGGGGTGACGGCAAGGCCGGCAGCCACGGGCCGGACATGAATCCCCAGACCGTGGCGATGCCACAGGCGAATCGGCGGGCCGGCCTGGCTCCAGCGGCCGGCGCTGCGCTCGAAGACGTGCACATCGTCATCGCCGCCGCCGGAAACATAAAAGGCCGAGCCGGCCGGGTTCCACGCAATGCCGTCGAACGTATTGGGGACCTGGAGAACCTGGGAAAGACGCGGCGCGGGGCGCGTGACGTCGTAGACAAAGACGTATTCGTTCGAGGCGTCCCGGACCCATCGGCCCCGGGGACCGTTGTTCCGGTTGTATCCGCTGGTCAGAACGAGCAGCGTTTTCCCGGCGGGAGAAAGGGACAGCGTGACGGGCTGCCCGGCGAGGAAATGGGGGAAATCGGGCAGATGCGGATTGAGGGCCATGAACGAAGCGCCGCGCGGGGCCAGCGGCGTAATCGTCATCCCGGTGGGAAGCACTTCAGAAGAGGCAGTGGCCGGGCGCGCGGAGGCGTCCAGAAGAGAGCGGCTGTATACGGAAAAAAGAAAATGTGCAATGAGAATGACGGCTACGACAGCAGCCATGGCGCGTATGATTCGCACTCCTGCCTCCGGGGGATGAAGACCGTTTGAGCGGCGTGTCCGCCTCGATCCAAGCGTAACCCCACCCGGGCGCGCGGACGCCCCGCAAAATTTGCGCAGGACCTATATAGCAGAATTTTGTTCCTCGAATCGCGCCGGGCTTGCATTTGTGAAACGGCGCTCGGGTCCGGCGCACTGGTTCGCCGCGCGGACCGCGCACTTGCGCGGGCCGAAAATCGTCCCTCACGCGCAAACCGGCCGGTGTACACTTCCGGGCTTTTGGATGCGAGAATACGCGGATACGAGAATCCGAATTCTGGCTGAAAAGAGATCGACCCGGGAGGTTCGATGAAAGGCGACAGGAATCGCCCGTCTCCGGCGCAATCTGCGCCCCTGGCTAGCGATCCGGCCGGGGCGAAAGACCCCGGACAAACGGCAGGTTTTGCGGATCGGCTCTACATCCTCGACGGCGGTTACGGCCGCTCGGGCAACGCCGGGGCCTGGCAGAATATGCTGTTGCCTCCCGGCACGCCGGTGGACATTTCCTCCTATGCCTATGCGATCCGGCATGGCGACACCTGGATGATGTTTGACACCAGTTCGAACGACATCATCGCCACCATGCCCAGCGGTTTTCTGCACGGCGGCGCCAACGGCATCCGCTGGATGAAGACCCCGGCCCAGACCATGACGGCTCAATTGAAGCTGGTCGGCATCGCGCCCGATGACGTTTCGCTGATCGGCATTTCGCACCAGCACGCCGACCACACGGGCAATATCGGCTTGTTCAGGAACTCGACCGTGCTGATCCAGCGGGTCGAGTACGACCAGGCGATGGCGAAGGGGGCGAGTCCGCAAGGGCCGCCGAATATGCCCGGGCAAATTTTCGAGCGAAGCCACCCGGTTCGCCTTCTCGACGGCGATTTTGACGTCTTCGGCGACGGCAGCGTTCGTTTCTTCTACGTCGGTGGCCATACCGTCGGCTGCCAGGTCTGCCTGGTTCACCTGAAAAATGCGGGTTACGTTTTGCTGAGCGGCGACGCCGTTCACTTCCGCTCGAATTTCGATACGCGCCGCATTCCGCGGATCGAGATGGCGAGTGAAGCAAACCGCTGGCTCTGGTCGGGGCCGTTGGCCTATGAGCGGGTAGCCGCCCTCCTGTCCCATTACAAGGCCCAGCTCTGGGTCCACCACGACATCGAGGACTTCAAGGGGCGCAAGTTCGCTCCCGAATATTACGATTAAAAGCTTGGCATTTTGTCCGGAGCCGGCTCGCGAAGCCAGCCGTCAGCTTCCGCACGCTTTGGGAGAGACGATTGCTTCAGCGGCCGGAATGACCGGCGCGGAAACCCGCCCAGAGCGGGCCGGGTTTCGCGCCGGCGACTCCGGAATGGGGGCTTGAGCGGGGGTTAGGCCAGTTGGCGAATGTTGGTCTCGGCCGCGCGGGCCGCCATCTCTGTTCCCGTGGACGTGGAAGCGGGTGTGGCGCCGCGACGCATGGCGACAATGCCCGTCCGCACCATCTCGATCACGCCGTAGGGACGCAGCAGATCGACCATGCCGTCGATCTTGTCCTCGGTGCCGGTGATTTCAATGACCAGCGATTCGGGCGCGATATCGACCACGCGCGCGCGGAAAATATAGACGAGCTCGAGTACCTGGGTGCGCGAGCCGTCCGGGGTCGCCACGCGGATCATGGCCAGGTCGCGCGTGATCGCGGGTTCGTGGGTCACGTCCTCGACCAGCAGCACGTTGAACAGCTTGTATAGGTTCGCCTCGATGCGGCGGGCCCCGTCGGGGTTGGTATCGACGGAAATCGTCATCCGCGAAACTTCCGGTTTTTCCGTGCGGCCGACCGTCAACGAGTCGATGTTGAAGCCGCGCCGGCGGAACAGGGACGCCACGCGGGTGAGAACACCCGGTTTGTTTTCGACGTAAACGACAAAAGTATGGAGCATAGCGCCTATTTATCCGCCGCGGTTTCGACCAGAGGGTTGGGCCGGCGGATCATTTCGTGCAGCGCCGCTCCGGCAGCCACCATGGGATAGACGGAATCCTCTTTTTCGACGCGAAAATCGATCAGCACGGGCCCGTCGTGTTGGCGCGCCGCCTGGATGGTCGGAACGACCTGCGCGCGCTCGGTGACGGTCATGCTCCGAATCCCGTACGCGTCGGCGAGCTTCGAGAAATTCGGGCTCAGCAGGGGCGTCGACTGGTAGTTGCGGTCGTAGAAAAACTCCTGCCACTGGCGGACCATGCCCAGGTAGCCGTTGTTGATGATGGCGATGTTGATTTTCAGTTTTTCCTGGGCGATCGTCGCCAGCTCGGACATGGTCATCTGGAACCCGCCATCGCCGGCGATTACCCATACCTCCGCCTCCGGGCGGGCGACCTTGGCCCCGATGGCCGCGGGCAGCGCGAATCCCATCGTGCCCAATCCGCCCGAAGTGATCAGGGAGCGGGGATGCTCGTGCTTGTAATACTGCGCTTCCCACATCTGGTGCTGGCCGACGTCGGTTACGACGATGGTGTCGGCTTCGCGCGTTTCCCGCCACAAGTCGTTAATGACGTGGGCGGCGTAGAGGTGCCCGCTGTCGGGCAGATTCTGAATGTCCCGCACGGCGGAATCGCCCTTCAGCCGGTCGATGAAGGCCAGCCATTCGCCGCGCTCGGCCGGTTCCACGTGCGAGATCAGTTCGCGCAATACCGCCTGGAGATCGCCGATGAGCGCGGCGTCCACCCGGACGTTCTTGTTGATTTCAGCGGGATCGATTTCGACGTGAATCTTCTTGGCGCCGCTCGCGTAGGTGCGCAGGTCGCCCGTCACGCGGTCGTCGAAACGCATCCCGAGGGCCAGAAGCAGATCGGCTTCCTGAATGGCGTGGTTCACCCAGGCTTCCCCGTGCATGCCCATCATGCCCAGATTCAACGGGTGCGAGGCCGGCAGGGCGCCCAGGCCGAGCAAGGTGAGCGCCACGGGAATCGACGCGCGCTCGGCCAGTTCGCGCACTTCGCTCATGGCCCCGGACATGAGAATGCCGTGGCCGGCCAGGATGATCGGGCGCTTGGCGCTCTGAATGAGCTCCACCGCGCGCGCATACTGCTCGGGCGCGGGGGAGAGATCGGGACGGTAACCCGGCAATTTGGGTTTGGCCGCCTCCCAATCGAAGGCGCAGGTGGCTTGTTGGGCGTCCTTGGTGATGTCCACCAGAACGGGCCCTGGCCGCCCCGAGCGAGCGACGTGGAACGCTTCGCGGATCGCCGGCGCGACATCTTCGGGCCGCGTCACCAGGTAGTTGTGCTTGGTGATGGGGAGCGTGATGCCCGTGATGTCGATTTCCTGAAAGGCATCCGAGCCCAGCAGGCGGCTGCCAACCTGGCCGGTGATGCAGACGACCGGCGAGGAGTCCAGCATCGCCGTGGCGATGCCGGTCACCAGATTCGTGGCGCCGGGACCGGAAGTGGCAACGGCAACGCCCACACGCCCGCTCGCTCGCGCGTAGCCGTCGGCCATATGAGCGGCTCCCTGCTCGTGACGAACGAGGACATGGTAGATATTGCTATGCTTCAGGGCGTCGTAAGCCGGCAGGATCGCCCCGCCGGGATACCCGAAAACGTGCTGGACGCCTTCCCGCTCAAGACACTCCCAGAGAATCTGCGCGCCGGTCATCGCTTTCCCGTGCGCGGCGGCAGGCTCCCTGGGGGGATGGGAACCGGCGGAAAACTGGGCCTTACTCATGCAGACACCGCCTTCTTTCCCTTTTCCTGCAGCCACGCCATGCGCGAACGCAGCTGGGCGCCCACCTTTTCGATCGGGTGCTCGACGTCCTGCTTGAGGAGGGAGTTGTAGTTCGGACGGCCCGCCGCATCCTCCGCGATCCATTCCTTGGCGAAGGCGCCCGAGCGCACTTCGGCCAGAATTTTCTTCATCGATTCCCGGACGTGGGCGTCGATGACGCGCGCGCCGCGGGACAGGTCGCCGTACTTGGCCGTTTCGCTGACGAACTGATGCATGCGGGCCAAGCCGCCTTCATAAATCAGGTCGACGATCAGCTTGAGCTCGTTCAGGCACTCGAAATAGGCGATTTCGGGGCTGTAGCCGGCGTCGACGAGCGTTTCCCAGCCCGCCACGATCAATTCGCTCACGCCGCCGCAAAGCACGGCCTGTTCGCCGAACAGATCGGTTTCCGTTTCCTCGGCAAAAGTCGTTTCCAGAACCCCCGCGCGGGCAGATCCCAGTCCGTGCGCGTAAGCCAGGGTGCGTTCAAAGGCCTTGCCCGTCACATCCTTGTGAATGGCGAGCAGGGCGGGAACGCCGCGTCCCCCTTCGAACTGGCGGCGGACCAGGCTTCCCGGGCTCTTGGGCGCCACCATGGCGACGTCCACGTTGTCGGCGGGCTGAATCTGGCCGTAAAGAACATTGAAGCCGTGGGAAAACATCAGCAGGGCTCCCGGCTTGAGGTTCGGGGCCACAGCCTCGCGATAGACCTTCGGCGCGGCCATGTCGGGCACCAGCATGGCGACGACATCGGCGCCTTTGACCGCCTCGGCGGGCTCGACGGGCTTCCAGCCTTCTTCGATCGCCTGTTTCCAGGAGGGGCCCCCGGGGCGAATGGCGACGGTTACGTCGTACCCGCTATCACGAAGGTTGAGGGATTGGCCCCGGCCCTGGCTGCCGTAGCCGATTACCGCGATTTTCAGACCGGCCAATGCTTTCGGGTTTGCGTCTGCTTCGCCGTAGATCTTGGTCATTGCTGTCGCTCCTTGAACGAACTAAAGGTTTTTTGGTGCTGCGAAAACGGGTGCTGCCGCCTGTTCGTTTGCGGCGGGAACTCGCGTGACCGCGCCTTGGGACGCGGAAGAAACCAGGGCTGCGTACTTGGCCATGGCGCCGGTGGTATAGCGCGGGGCGGGCGCTCGCCAGGCGGCGCGCCGCGAATCGAGATCGGCGGCCACGTCCAGACGCCTGGCGGCGATATCAAATGTAATGGTGTCGCCGTCGCGCAACAGGGCAATGGGGCCGCCGACGGCAGCTTCGGGCGCAACGTGTCCCACCATCAGTCCATGGGTCGCGCCGCTGAACCGGCCATCGGTGAGCAGGGCGACCGATTCGCCCAGACCTTGTCCCACCAGCGCGGCCGTAACGGCCAGCATCTCGCGCATTCCCGGGCCGCCCCGCGGGCCTTCGTACCGGATCACCACGACGTCCCCGGGGCGTATGGAACCTTTTTGCACGGCCTCGAAACACAACTCCTCGCTATCGAAGACGCGCGCGGGACCGGTGTGCCGCAGGCGTTCGGGGCCGGACAGTTTGACGACGCAGCCATCGGGCGCAAGAGAGCCGCGCAGGAACAGCATGCCGCCGTGCGGCTTGATAGGGTTCGAGAGCGGGCGCACGACTTCCTGGCCGGTCGTTTCTTTGGCCAGGCGCGCTTCCTCGCTGACCGAACGGAAGGAAACCGTTGGGGAATCCTGGAGCAGACCCGCGTCCAGCAACCGCTTGGCCAGCAGGCGCTCCCCGCCGGCCCGCTCGAAGTCGGGCGCTACGAAGCGGCCCGAGGGTTTGAGGTCGGCCAGAAGCGGCGTTTTCGAGGAGATGCGGTCGAAATCCTCCAGGTTGATCGGCACTCCCGCTTCGTAGGCGATCGCCAGCAGATGCAGCACCGCATTTGTCGAGCCGCCGGTCGCGGCTACGGAGGAAAACGCATTCTCGATCGCCGTGCGGGTGATGATTTGGCTCGGGCGCAGATTTTCGCGGAGAATGCGCATCACCAGCTTGCCGCATTCGAGCGCAACGCCGTCCTTGCGGGGATCCATCGCCGGCACTTCATTCGCCCCCATCGGGGACATGCCCATCAGGGAAGCGGCCGTGGCCATCGTGTTCGCGGTGAACTGGCCTCCGCAGGCGCCGGCTCCCGGGCAGGCATGATCTTCCAGGTCGTGCAATTCTTCCGCCGTCATGCGGCCGGCGGCGCAGGCGCCAACGGCCTCGAAAACGTCCTGAATGGTGACGTCATGCCCCTGAAAACGCCCCGGCTGAATCGAGCCGCCGTAGAGCATCAGAGAGGGCAAATTCAACCGCGCCAGCGCCATCAGCGTGCCGGGGATCGTCTTGTCGCAGCCGGAGATCGCCACCACGGCGTCGAACATGTGGCCGCGCACCACCAGCTCGATCGAATCGGCAACCACCTCGCGGGAAATCAAGGACGCCTTCATGCCCTCGGTGCCCATCGAAATGCCGTCGGAAACGGCGATCGTGTTGAACTCGATGGGTGTTCCCCCGGCCGCGCGCACGCCTTCCTTGATCTTCTCCGCGAGACGCCGAAGATGGAAATTACAGGGCGTGACCTCGGTCCATGTGTTGGCCACGGCGACCAGTGGCCGTTCGAGATCGGCATCGCTCAGGCCGGTGGCCTTCAGCATCGCCCTGGCGGGCGCTCGGGAGAGACCTTTTTTGATTCCGTCACTATTCACGCGATTCCCCTACGGTTCGAGGTTTTTTGGCGCATTCGGATAGACGCGTGTGCGCCTCCGACCTTCCCATTAGACCCGTTCTTGACCTTGCAGTCCAATTTATAATTGTACTATTTTTCATAAAAGAATCTTATTGCTCGCGGCTCCGCAATTCTTCACGGAAACTGTACGCTGATTTTCTCGAAATGCAAAAAGGCCGCCGGGCGGTTGTTCGGGCCGGTCCCGGGACCGGGGTTTGCGCCGTCCGGAGGAGTACGGGCCGCCGTCACAATCGCGGGAATATCGGCGCGGCCCGTTGTAGAATAGGCGCGGTAGTTTTCATGTAGCCCGCGATTTTCGTCGTCAGGCGAAGAGAGGAACCTAAACCCGCATGGACACTAGCTTCATTGGCAAGCCCCACGAGTGGGATCCACGGCGTCTTTACAGCCAAACCGGAGCAGACTGGCAATACCGGGTCGATTTCGACCGTTTGCGCAAGGAACGTCTGGAAAAGCTGCGCGCGGAAATGAAGAAGGCTGACTTGGGAGCGCTGGTGCTCTTTGCCGGCGCGAATATTCGTTACGCGACGGCTTCCTATCAGGGAAACTGGAAATACAATATCAACATTCGCTACGCCGTCGTCCCGCAGGAAGGAGAGCCCGTTCTGTTCGAAACCGCCGGCTCCGATCTGCAGTGCGCAAAGATCGACCTGCCGTGGATGGAGGGACGGATTCGTCCGGCCATCACCTGGCAGTGGGCCGAGGGCGCCGTGCCGCACATGGCCGGGCGGATGGCCGATAGCATCCTTGACGTGCTGAAAGAGCATGGCGTGGCCAAGGAGCGAATCGGCATCGACAATTTCGACATGCCGGCCCTCGAGGCCTTCCAGAAGACGGGCATTCAGGTGGTCAACGGCTGGCCGGCGGTTTCGGCGGCGCGCGTGGTGAAGACACGCGACGAGATCGAACTGCTCAAGCAGGCCTCCAGCATCGGCGACGCGGCCATGTGGAAGATCAAGTACGAGTGGCTGAAGCCCGGCGTGCGCGAGCGCGAAATCGAAGCGAAAGTGCACGAGTTCATGCTGGAACGCGGGTGCGAGATCATCTACGACATCATCGTCGCTTCGGGCGGCAACACCAGCCCGTACCGGCGCTGGGCGACCGACAAGCTGATCCGCCAGGGCGACCTCATCATCGTCGACATCAACGCCGTCGGTCCCTCGGGCTATTTCATCGATTTCGTGCGCTGCTTCAAGTGCGGCGGGGCCCAGGGAATGAAGATGACCCAGAAAGAGATCGACCTGTACCACGAGGTCTACGATTCGATGTACGCGGGCCTCGAAAAGCTGAAGCCGGGCAATACGACGGCCGACGTGGCGGCGGCTTTCCCCAAGTACGACGACGACACCTACGGCACGGTCACCCTGCAGCAGTTCGCCCATAGCATCGGGATCACGCTGTACGAAGGGATGTGGATCTCTCGCGCCTACTCGATGAAGTATCCGGCGGAGATCAAGGAAAACATGTATTTCGCCATCGAGACCTTCGCCGGGCACCCGGGCTTGCAGCAGACCTGCCGCCTCGAGGAGAATGTGCTGGTTTCCGCCGATGGTCCCGTGGTTTTCACGCTGATGGAGCATATGGAAGAGGCGATGAAGCGCTGACCATGGCGTAGCGTTCGGCTGGTGTTCCGTCCCGGCAGGCCGCCGGCGGCCTGCCGGGACAAAGACGTATACCTTGAATTCCCAAGCGCTCGAATCCGGCGGCGAGGCGGGAACCGATCGACTTTGTGAGGAGGAGGCATTCGCAATGGCCCGAGAACCCTGGAAGACCGACAAGTGGTTCGTTAGCCCGTGGAATTTCAATGACAGCGTCCTTTCGCAGCTGCACTTTCCGAGCCAGGTGAAGTTTCATGACGTCACCCTGCGCGACGGCGAGCAGGAGACGGGCGTCATCTTTACCAAGGATGACAAGATTCGCATCGCCGAAGCCCTGGCCGAGGCGGGGGTGCACCGCATCGAGGCCGGGATGCCGGTCGTTTCGCCGAGCGACACCGCGGCCATCAAGGAGATCGTCAAGAGGAACCTGGGTCCTCAGATTTTCGCCTTTTCGCGCTGCATGGTGGACGACGTAAAGCGCGCCGTCGATTGCGGCGTCTCCGGCGTGGTGATGGAGGTCCCCTCCAGCGAGCACATCATTCAATACGCCTACCGGTGGCCGCTCGAAAAGGCCATCGATCTTTCCATCGAATCCACGGCGTACGCGCACTCGCAAGGCCTCGAAGTGGTTTTCTTTCCCATCGATTTCACCCGCGCGGAATTGAAGTGGGTGCTGGACCTGATTCTGCGCGTCGCCAAAGACGGCCACATGGACGCGCTGGCCCTGGTTGACACCTTCGGAGTGCTCGCGCCGCATGCGATTCAGTACCTGGTCCGCGAGGTGAAGGCCCGCGTCAACACGCGCCTGGAAGCCCACCTGCATATGGATTTCGGGATGGGCGTGGCGAATACCGTCATGGCGCTGGCCGAAGGCGTCGAGGTCGTGCACTCGACGGTGCTGGGTCTGGGCGAGCGGGCGGGCAATACGCCGATGGAAGAGACCGTGATGGCCCTGCTCACGCTATACGGCGTGGATACGGGCATCAAATACGAAAAAATGTATGGGCTGGCGCGGCTGGTGGAAGAACTCTCCGGCCACAAGGTTCCCGCCAACAAGCCCGTCGTAGGCGAACAGCTCTTCCAGATCGAGTCCGGCATCATCGCCAGCTGGTTTCAAAACTGCGGCAGCGAGTACGCCACCGAACTCTTCCCCTACCGCTGGGACGTCGTGGGCCAGCCCCCGGCCAAGGTGGTGCTGGGCAAGGGAAGCGGCATCGACTCGATCAAGGCCGCGCTGAAAAACATGGGCGTCGAGGCCAGCGAAGAGGAAGCCATGTCCGTGGTCGTCGCCGTGAAGGAGTTCTCGCTCCGGCACAAGCGGCTGCTGACGGAGGCGGAGTTCCGGAGCGTCGTGGAATCCACCCTGCCCGCCAAAGCCGGCACGGGCGCCAAGGCTACCGCCTGAGAAAGAAATTCGCCGCATGAGAGCCATGGTGTTGCGGGGCCCTCGGGATCTGGGGCTCGGCGAGGTCGATACCCCGAAACCCGGCCCCGGTGAGGTGCTGGTCCGTCTGCAGAGCAGCGGTATTTGCGGCACCGATCTGAAGATTTACGAAGGCGCCATTTCCACTCGCTATCCGCTCATCATGGGCCACGAGATGAGCGGGGAAGTGGTCGAGGGAGGAGACGGGGAGCTCCGGAACGGCGAGCGGGTCGTCGTCGACCCGGCGCTCTATTGCGGCGCTTGTTTCCATTGCCGGGCGGGACAAACCAATCTCTGCCCGAACGGGGTACTGCTGGGACGGGACGCAAACGGGAGCTTCGCCGATTATGTGGCCGTTCCGCGAAGCCAGGTCTTCCGGTTGCCCGATTCGGTGGACGGGACCAGCGCGCCCCTCATCCAGGTCGTTACGGTGTGCCGTCACGCTCACCGGCTTATCGGGATATTTCCAGGGCAATCGGTGGTGGTGCTGGGGCTGGGCGTCACGGGACAAGTCCACGTGCAGTTGGCAAAGGCGTGGGGCGCCGATCCGGTCATCGGCATTACGCGCAGCGCCTGGAAGCGCCGGTTAAGCGAGGACCTTGGGGCGGACATCACTCTGTCTTCCGGAACGGCGTGCGTTTCGGGCGTACAGGAAGCGACGGGAGGCCTCGGCGCCGACGTCGTCATCGAGTGCACCGGAAAGATCCCCGTCATCGCCGATGCGATTTCGATGGTTCGGCCCGGAGGCACGCTGGTCCTGTTCGGGATTTCCACGGCGACCGAGGGGAAACTGCCCTTCTATCAGCTTTATTTCAAGGAACTCAAAATCGTCAATCCACGCGCTGCCAAGAGCGAAGATTTTCCGGCCTCGATCGATCTGGTCGCAAGGGGCGCGGTAAAGCTGAATCCCCTGGTGAGCCACGTGTTGCCCCTCGCCGAGGCGCGCGAGGCCATCACCATGCTTGAATCGGGCGACGACCAGAGAATGAAGATTATTCTCGAGAATTGAGCCTTATTTGCCGGGAGCGATCCCATGAAAGCAAGCGAAATGACCGGCCCAAGCCGAGCTCCTCGCGTCGCATTCCAGGGCGAGCGCGGCGCCTTCAGCGAGGAAGCGGCCATACGCTTGTTGGGAGAAAACATCGAACTGGTCCCCCGGCCAACGTTCGACGCCCTTTTTTCGGCGGTTCGCGAAGGCGTTGCCGATTACGCCCTCGCGCCGATCGAGAATACCCTGGCCGGTTCCGTGGTCCTGTCCATGGATCTGCTGCTGGAAAGCCATCTGCCGATTATCGGGGAAGTGATTCTTCCCATCGGCCACTACCTGATCGGATGTTCCGGCGCGGTGTTCGAGCAGATTCGCAGCGTCGAATCGCATCCGGTGGCGCTCGCCCAATGCGAGCGCTTTCTCCGCTCGAATCCGCAGATCACTCGCCTGGCCAGGCTGGATACGGCCGGGAGCGTGCGGGAGGTCGTTCGCGCGGGCGATCCGGCGCGGGCAGCCATCGCTGGCGAACGGGCGGCGAAAATCTACGGCGGAACGATCCTGCGCGAGCACGTCGAAGACCATCACGAAAACTACACGCGGTTTCTGCTGCTGGCGCCTTCGGCCAGCCCGGACCCGGGAGCCAATAAACTTTCGCTCGTCGTGCAACTCACGCATGCCCCCGGCGCTCTTTACGAAGCCCTGGGCATCTTCGCCCGTAGGTCCATCAACCTGCTCAAGATCGAGAGCCGTCCCATCCCCGGCCGTCCCTGGCAATACCGCTTCTATTTGGACTTGCAGGCCTCGCTCGAAGACGCGGATACGAAGGCCGCGCTCGGGGAGCTGGGCCGTTGCGCCGACAGCGTGCAGGTGCTCGGATGCTATCCCGCGCACGGGACCGGCAAGGAAACTCCCCGGCAATAGGAATAGGTTGCGCCTGGGCCCGGGGATGGGAATGGGAATAGGTCTGGGCCTGGAAATGAACCTCGGCCGAAGCGGATTTCCCTGCATTCGTATGGACACGGGGGGGCCAGGGCGGCTGGGCCGGGGAAGGGTGGCTGCCTCTGAAAAAAGACGCATCCTCTTCTCAAAATATGGTGATAGACTGCGGCTCAGATGCGGCCGCCAAATGGCGGTTGTATGGCAAATGCGCCGATTACGAAGCAATCGACGGCGTGTAAAGGCCACTCGATAGTCGCGGTCAAATTCCACCCGGGCCGCTCGTCACGATAAGGCGGAAGAGAATCGTTTCCGCCCGGCCGCCGTCCCAAGCGGTTGCACTGCTCCGGCAACTTGGAATCTCTCAGGAACCTTCGGTAACGGGTTGCGAGTTCCAAGGATTCCTCGTCTCCCGTAGAAACGGGTCCAGCTAGAGAACGACAAGTCCACATCAACGACTTTCGAAGGCCGGGAGGGCGTTTGCATGTCAATGGCGCCGCTTTCGGCCGAGGAGGATCGACCATGGTCAGTCGTGCGCATACCCCGGATCAAAGAGCCACGATGTTTATGCCGGACTCGAATGCCCGGCTCGCGGCCCTGGAGGAGAAGGTAGCCAGCCTCGAGGGGCGCGTTCCCGAAGACCGCGTTTCACTCGTGGTGTTTTCCTGGGAGCTCGACCGACTTCTGGCGGCTTTCGCGATCGCGACCGGCGCGACCGCGCTGGGATACCAGACGTCGATGTTTTTCATGTTCTGGGGACTGGCGGGGTTGCGCCAGAAAAAAGTGGTCACAGGCAAGCGTCTGCGTGAGCGGCTGGTCGCGATGCTCACGCCGGGCAACAGCCGGCAGCTTCCCATGTCCCGAATGAACTTTTTCGGGGTTGGCGCAAAGATGCTGCGTGGGATGATGCGCGATAAGCATGTAGCTTCCCTTGAAGACCTGATGCGAGTCGCCCGGCGGATGGGAACGCGCATCATTGCCTGCGAAACCTCGCGCGACGTCATGGGCATTCGCGACGAAGAGTTGGTGGGCGAGCTGGAATTCGGCGCGGCATCAAGTTTCCTGCCGGAGGCCTTCCGCTCGCGCGTCACGCTGTTCATCTGAACGGCCCATCCGCTCCGCGTTCCGCCCAAGCGACGAATCGCCGCATTCCGTCCCGGGCGTGTGCCTGGGCGGCCGCAGTCTGATCCGCTGGCCGCGGCGGCCCACCGAGAAAAGTTCCCGTTCCCATTTGCTTCACGCGCCGGATTCGTGTATCGCTTGGACGATCATCCTGGACGATGTTTCCGGTGAAATCGTTGGAGGGGGTATGAATGCGGGCGTATGAGCTGCGGGACTTTGGGATCGAACATTTGACCTTGACCGAGAGGCCGAACCTGCAGCCCGGCGTGGGACAGGTGGTGATGCGCGTCCGGGCGGTGTCGTTGAATTTCCGCGACAGGCTGGTCATCCACGGGTCCTATAGCCGCAAGCTGCCTTTGCCGGTTGTGCCCTGCTCGGACGCCGCGGGCGAGGTGATGGCGGTGGGCGAGGGTGTGGGTCGCTTCCACGTCGGCGACAGGGTGATGGCCAATTTCATGCCCGGTTGGATTGAAGGCGAAGTGACCCAAGAGAAGGCGAAGACGGCTCTGGGCGCCGGCGTCGACGGCGTGCTGGCCGAACAGATCGTCATGGACCAGAGGAGCCTGGTCGAAGTGCCGGCGATGCTGTCGCTCGATGAGGCCGCGACCTTGCCGTGCGCCGCAGTCACCGCGTGGAACGCACTGATGGAGGCAGGCCATATGAAGGCGGGCGATACGGTGCTGCTGCTCGGGACCGGTGGCGTGTCGCTCTTCGCGCTACAACTGGCGCGAATCGCCGGGGCGCTGGTCATCATTACGTCGAGCAGCGACGAAAAATTGGCGCGGGCGCGCACCCTAGGCGCGGCCGTCGGCATCAACTATGGGACGACGCCGGATTGGGAGGAGCACGTGCGCGAGCTGACCGGAGGCCGGGGCGTCGATCACGTGGTCGAGGTGGGTGGCGCGCAGACGCTGGAGAAATCGGCCCGGGCGGCCCGGTTCGGCGGGCACATCGCCCTGGTGGGCAACCTGACCGGCCGGGCGGGAGTGGATATCGTTCCGCTTTTCATGAAATGCCTGCGCCTGAGTGGAATCCTGGTGGGGTCGCGGGCGATGTTCGAGGAGATGAACCGGGCCATCGCCAACGCAGGCATGCGGCCGGTCGTGGATCGCGTTTTCGCGTTCGAGCAGGCGGCTGAAGCCTTGCATTACATGGAAAACGGGACGCACTTTGGCAAGATCGTGATTCGCGTCGACTGAAAGCCGGGGCCCTGCGAATGGACGCCGCCGTTATTTTCTACAAATTCATAAGGAGCCGAGATGAACCCCATTCCACACCTGTCCATACCGCACCTGTTTGAGCCCCTCAAGATTCGCGATCTTCGCTTGCCCAACCGGATTGCCGTTTCACCGATGTGCCAGTATTCGTGCGTGGACGGGATGGCCAACGATTGGCACTTCGTTCATCTGGGGACGCGGGCCGTGGGAGGGTCGGCTCTGGTATTCGCGGAGGCGACCGCGGTGACCCCCGAAGGACGCATCAGCCCGCAGGACCTGGGCCTGTGGAGCGACCGGCATGCGGAACCACTGGTTCGGGCGGTGCGGTTCGTGCACGAGCAGGGTGCATTGGCCGGCATTCAGCTCGCGCACGCCGGACGAAAAGCCAGTACCTACGCGCCGGGGGCGGGTGTCGGCCGGGTGCCGGAATCGGAAGGGGGCTGGACGCGCGTCGTGGCGCCGAGCGCCGTGGCTTTTAGCGAGGAGTACGCCCAGCCGCAAGCGCTTACCGGAGCGGAGATACGCGAGACGGTGGATGCGTTTGCGCGGGCCGCCGGCCGGGCCTTGGAAGCCGGTTTCGACGTGGTGGAAATACATGGAGCGCACGGCTATTTGCTTCATGAATTTCTTTCGCCGCACGCGAATCGCCGCGAGGATCCATATGGGGGGTCGTTCGAGAACCGGACGCGCATCCTGCGCGAAGTGGCTGAAGCCATACGAAGGGTCTGGCCCGAGCGCCGTCCTCTGTTTCTGCGCATCTCTTCGGTCGATTGGCTGCCGGGCGGCTGGGACATCGAGCAATCGGTCGAGCTGGCGCGGCAGATGCGCTCACTCGGGGTCGATCTGATCGATTGCTCCTCGGGGGGAATTGTTCCTGGCGAAAAAATTCCCGCCGGGCCGGGCTATCAAACCGCGTTCGCCGAGCAGGTACGGCGCGAGGCCGGGATTTTGACATCGACGGTCGGCATGATCACCGGGCCGGTGCAAGCCGACCACATCATCTGCAGCGGCCAGGCGGATATGGTGATGCTGGCCCGGGAGATGTTGCGCGACCCATACTGGCCATTGCGCGCGGCAAGGGAGTTGGGCCATGCCGCTCCCTGGGTGAGACAGTATTTGCGCGCCGCGCCGCCGGGAACGGTTTCACGCGCTCCGGCCGATCCGCGATAGTTCGAGCAACGACGCCTGGCCGGAGGCGACGTTGTGCCGCCGAGGCGGTGAAGCGTTCAACGGGCGAGAGCCAGCGGCACCGGTGGCCGCTCGTCGACGCGAAAGGGAACACCGTCGCGATACATGATGAATTTCCCTGAAAGAGAGGCCACGCGCTCGCCGGGCGTCAGGATGCCGATCAGATTCAGGGGATCGGCGGCCGCGACCGTTACGATTTCTCCCGAGGAAGCTTCCCCGCGCAGGGCGCGCAACGATTCCACCGCGATGGGCAGGGCGAACTGCTCGCCGAGAAAGCCGTCCACGAACCGACCGCCGCGCACTTCTCCCCGATCTTCCAGGCGGCGCAGCGTGACGAGGATCTCCCGCCAGGAAGGCGCGATGCTTTCGCGCATGACGACTTCCCGAAAGACCACGCCGTAACGGTCGAGCATCATTTGGCACGCCGATTCGAGGGCCTCGTGGCGCGGGGCCTCGCCGGGCAGATCGAACAAGGACCAGCGGCCGGTGCTGTGGCGAGGCCGGTGAGCGCGGCCGCGTCCCTGGCCCGCGCGGCGGCGCGGATCGACCAGGGCGCGAAGATTGTCGAAATCGTCGGCGGTGACCCGCCCCGCCGCGACCAGTTCCCACAGAGCGGTTTCCACTTCGGCCTTGAGCCGCCGCGTGCCGCGGACAATGTCCGCAAAAAAGGAGGCGCCGCGGTCTGCCAGCCATGCGAGAATCTCGCGGGGCGCGGCGCTCAGTCCCGCGAGATCTTTCCCCGCGCCCGGCGCGAGGGCGAGCCAATCGGCATCCTCCCGTAGAAAAAACGCAATCGGAGCGATGCTCGAAGGGAGCACGCGCCGGGCGGGCGCGGCCGCATCCGCCGCCGGCGCGCGCGGCGTCAGCCGTCCCCAGCCAACCATGCCGCCAAGGCAAAGCCGGTCGAGAATCTTCGGATCGTAGCCGGCGATGCGTCGCGGCAGGATTTGCAGTTCCCATGCGTTGGCCGGGGCTTCGAATCCCTGCAGCTGGCGCATGACTTCAATCGTGCCGCGCTCTCCGGCCAGTGGAGCGCCCGGCGCGACGTGCTGCCAGCGCAGCAGCCAGCGCAGAAACCCGGCCGCGGTGACGGGAGCGATTTCGCGGCGAAGGCGTCCAAGCGTTTGCCGGTGAATCCGCGCCAGGACGTGCCTTTCGCACCATTCGGTGACGTTTTGCGCGCGGCTTGCGTAGTCCGTGTAGCTCCCGCGAAGAACTACCCCGTCGCCTTCGAGACGCGCCAGCCCGTTTTCGACAACGGCAATGGGCAAGCCAAGCAGTTCGACGAGTTCGAATGCGGTCACGGGCCCGAGATGCCCGAGCTAGCCCGCAAGGATTCGAATCGCCGCTTCCTCGGCCGATGGGGAGTTCGCTTCCACGGCGGGCGGCTCTGTTTCGAGCTCGGCATCGGGCATCAGGCGGGCGAAGGTTCGGGCTCGTTCGGCGGGCACCCACCACGAGCGGTCCCCGGCCCTGGCGCGTGAAACGCGCCGGTCTTTGACAAGCTTTTCGAAGTGCGGCATCCACTGTTCGACGCTTTCCTTCTATCTTTCTTCGATGTCCGCGCGAACGGCGGCATGGCCGTCCGGGCGCGACTCGGGGAAGGCAACGAGCGTGAGCAGGGCGTCGTGCAGCTCGTCGGAGTCGCGCACGTCCGGCCAGGCGCGGCGCCACATCGGCCACGGCTTCCGGATCGAGCCGGCCGATCTCTCCGAGCGTCTGCTCGGGCAATATCCGCCGCAAGCTCACGGCGCGGGCGCGCCGCTCTTCGAGGGGGGCATTATCGAGAAACGCATAGGGATTGGCGTTGAGGATCTCGTGAGAGAAGGGCGAAGCGCCGGCCGTATCGACGGCCACCGTGCGGATAGCGCCCGTTGCCAGTTGCTCCAGCACACGCTCGAGGCCTTCGATATCGAGTGCTTCGGTGAGCGCGTCTTTCATCGTTTCCCGGACCAGGGGATGATCGGGAATTGGAATATCGCCGGGAAGATTCTCCGGGCACCCGAGTGCCTCGGGAAACACCGCGGCCAGCAGGTCTTCGGCGCGCATCCGCGCAATGTTGGGCGGCACCTTCCGGCCGGCTTGAAATCGCGGCAGGGCCAGCGACCTGGCGGAGTTCCATCGCCAGCGCGAGGTGAACAGGGGAGTCGGCAGCGTGGCCTGTTCCAGCAGGTGACGCGTAGTGGCCGCCGTGAGGAAACGAAAAACGCTCGCCAGCGGGAAGCTGTGCTGCTCGCCGAGCGAAAGGACAATGCCGTTGTCCGTGGCGGCGGCCTGCAGTTCGAAGTTGAATGAGCGGCAAAAACGCTTGCGCAGGGCCAGCCCCCAAGCCTTGTTGATTCGGCCGCCGAGCGGGGCATGGATGACCAGTTGCATGCCGCCGCTTTCGTCGAAGAATCGCTCGGCGACAAAAGTCCCGCTATCGGGCACGACCCCGAGCGCGGCCCGGCCGCTGGCGACATATTCAACCGCCTGCTCCGCGCCGGCCCGGTCGAGCCCGCACTCTTCGCGCAGCCAGTGGGCCGCGGCTGGCGACGCCTCGGCTGTGGGCGTGGGACCCGCATGGGGTTCGAGCCGCCGTGCAATCTCGCCTCGCAGGTCGGCCACGTGGAGGGAAAGTTCGCGCGTGCGCGCCGGAGCTTCTCCGCGCCAGAAAGGAACGTTCGGTGGGGCTTCGCCCGCATCCTCGACGAGGACGCGGCCTTTTTCGATACGCCGGATCTGCCAGGAGCGATTGCCCAGGAGAAAAACGTCTCCGCGAAGGCTTTCCACGGCGAAATCCTCGTCAACAGCGCCGACCGTGGCGCCTTCCGGCTGAGAGACGACAGGGTAAAGGGCGGTTTCGGGAATTGCGCCGGCGTTGGTGAGCGCCACAAGGCGCGCCCCTCGGCGGCCGCGCAGGCGGGCGTTCACGCGATCCCGGTGCAGCCACGCGCCACGCCGGCCGCGCCGCGTGGCAATCCCTTCGGAAAGCATCGCGACAGTTTCTTCGAAATCCGCCCGGGAAAGATCGCCGTAGGGATCGGCGCGCCGCACCAGTCGAAACAGATCGTCCTCGCTCCACTCCTCGGCCGCGCACGCCGCGACGATCTGCTGGGCCATGACGTCGAGCGGCGCCCGGGGAACCTCGATGGCATCCAGATCGCCCGACCGGATTGCACGTACCAGCGCGGCGCATTCCAAAAGGTCATCCCGCGTCACCGCCATGAGCCGCCCTTTCGGTACGGCTCCGCGCCAATGGCCGGAGCGGCCAATGCGTTGCAGCGTGACGGAAATCGAGCGCGGCGAGCCGATCTGGCAAACCAGATCGATGGCGCCGATGTCGATGCCCAGCTCAAGGGAAGCCGTGGCGACCAGCGCCCGCAGTTCGCCGGCCTTCAGGCGGCGTTCGGCTTCGCGGCGCAGTTTGCGCGCCAGGCTGCCGTGATGCGTGGCGACGGCGTCGTTGCCCATTCGGTCGGCCAGATGGAAAGCGACGCGCTCGGCCAGGCGCCTGGTGTTCACGAAAACCAGGGTCGATCGGTGTCCACCGGCCAGTTCGGCGATCCGGTCGTAGGTCTCGTCCCAGATCTCGTTCGTGGCAATTGGGCCGAGTTCGCTTCGCGGAACTTCCACGCCAAGGTCCATCGAGCGCCGGCGGCCGATTTCCACAATCACCGGCGCGGGCCTGCCGGCGCCGGCGAGGAACCGGCCCAGGCGCTCGATCGGCTTTTGCGTGGCGGAAAGGCCGATCCGGGGAATCGGGCGGCCTGCGAGTGTCTCCAGGCGTTCGAGCGAAAGAGAAAGGTGCGCGCCGCGCTTGTCGTCGGCAACGGCATGAATCTCGTCGACGATGACGGTTTGTGCGGTGCGAAGCATTTGCCGGCTTCGCTCGGCGGTCAGCAGGATGTAGAGCGATTCGGGCGTCGTCACTAGAATGTGGGGCGGTTGGGCGACCATCTTGCGGCGTTCGGCAGCCAGCGTGTC
>Ga0307373_10004851_pt1 | contig 22358 bp, 22 predicted proteins | sample OX2MG_FD_202534 | JGI IMG/M metagenome (GOLD analysis project Ga0307373, IMG submission 202534) | Soil microbial communities from Risofladan, Vaasa, Finland - OX-2 | ecosystem: Environmental > Terrestrial > Soil > Coastal area > Acid sulfate soil | place: Finland: Risofladan, Vaasa | collected... | reverse complement strand
GAGATCGAGACCGCTGGCCGGGTCGCCACCGCCGCGCTCGCGGCGGCCTCGGAGGCGGGCGACAACTGGGCGATCGGCTGGGCATTGCATGTGCTGACCATCGTGACCGCGATGCAGGGGCAGACGGCTGACGCACTGCCGCTGTTCGACCGGGCACTGACGGTGACCCAGGCTGATCCGGCACTGACTGACCTGCGGCTGCTGCTGCAGATCAACAAGGCCATCACACTGGGCGGCCTCGACCGGTACGAGGAGGCCCTCACCGCGGCACGGCAGGCCCGGCAGCTCGCGGACAGGGCCGGCACCGTGGTCCGGCTGGCTCAGGCGCATAGCGCCCTGGGCCAGCTGCTCTTCGACACGGGGCGGTGGGACGATGCGATGGCTGAGGTGGAGGTCCTGCACGACGACCTGAAGGAGCCCGGCGCGGCCTGCTGCGATCACGGTATCGCCGCCGTGATCTGTTTCCATCGCGGCGAAGTCAACGCGGCGCGCGGCCACCTCGCCGCCGCCGTCCCCTATGCCACGCGGATCGGGAACCGGGTCGTCGGCCCGCTGGCACTGGCCCGCAGCCTGGACCGGGAGCAGGCCGGCGCGCTGCCGGATGCGCTTGCCATGCTGACAGCCGGGTTCGCCGACAACAAGGAAGAACTCGACGAGATCGAGGACCTGTTTCCTGATGCCGTCCGCCTCGCCACCACAACGGGCGACATCGGCACCGCCAAGGCCATCGCGGACCACGCGGTGGCCCTCGCCACTGGGTCGGAGATCCCTCACCGTCAGGCGAACGCGCTCTATTGCCGCAGCCTGCTTGACGATGATGCCACCCGGTTGCTGGCGGCCGCGGAGCGTTATGGCGACGCCGGCCGGCCGCTGCTGTGCGCGAAGGCGCTGGAGGCGGCCGCTGGAGACTTCGTCCGCGCCGACGACCGCGGCCAGGCACGGGCCGCGTTCACCCGCGCCGTGGACATCTATCTCTCGCTGGGCGCCGCTACGGACGTCGCCCGGCTACAGACCAGCTTCCGCGCTCATGGCATCCGCCGCGGCCCGCGCGCCAAACACCGGCAGGCGCGCAGCGGCTGGGACAGCCTCACGCCGACCGAGACAAAGATCGCCGCACTGGTGCAGGGGGGACTGTCCAACCCAGAGATCGCCGCCAGGCTCTTCCTGTCCAGGCGCACCGTCGCGACCCACGTCTCCCACATCCTGAAGAAGCTCGACGTGCATTCCCGGACAGACATCGCCCGTGAGGCAGCGTTGCGCACCATCGCATCGAGGCCATAGCGGCGAGGGAAAAGGCCGGCCCGCAGGGCGTGTCCGTGAATCTGTCGGGGGGCTCACGCTTCACCGGACATAACTGCGATCGCCCTGCGGGCCGGAGTCGTTGTGCTCATCAGGATCGGGGTTGTGCTCATCAAGATCGGACTGGAACGCGAGCGTGAAGTACACGGCCTTGCCCGCCGCGGTCGGGTAGAAGCCCCAGTCAGTCGCCAGGCTGGCGACCAGCATGAGGCCCCGTCCGGTCTCCGCGTCGGCTGGCGCATCCATCAGCGCTGGCGCGGTCCATGATGTGTCGTAGACATCGATTCGCAATTGGCCCCAGGCGCAGGTGATGGCGAGCATGACTGTCTCGCCCGCCTCGTGCCTGATGGCATTGGTCACCAGTTCGCTGGTGAGCAGGACCGCGACTGGTGATTCGACCGGGACATCCCAGGCGCAGATGGCCGCACTGACCTGGCTGCGGGCTTCGGCCGCTGCGGCCACCCCCGCGGCTAGCGAGATGCGGCGTGCGCGGTGAAGGGCCGGGCGGGTCGGCGCCATCGTGTCCATCTGGTGTCCCTTGCCAGGGCCGGTAGTTTCACGACAAATACTTCTGCAAGTTTCAGGCGGAAACATCGGTCGGGTGACGGATCTTTGAAGCCGTGACAGCGACATGGCCGTTGGCTGCTGGCTCAGCTGCCTGTGACCGGGCCTGGCATGCCATCGCGGGAGCGGGGCGGTGCCAGGCTGCCGGGTATCGGGTGGCGGTAGAAGTTCGGTGCCTGGTCGAAGTCGTGGTAGTAGCGGTGGAAGACCGGGGTCGCGGAAGAAGCGGCGGGCGGCACGATCCAGGTCCAGTCCGCCGGGCACGCCCGGCCCTGCTGCTGTTCGCGCTGCATGTGGCGGAGGAAGCGGACTGACTCGGTGTGATGATCGGCGATCGTTACCCCGGCGGAGCTGTACGAGTGCAGGACCGCGAGGTTGAGCTCGGTCATGGCCTTGTCTTTCCACAAGGTCCGGTCGCTGGCCGTGGACAGGCCCATCTGCCTGGCGATTACCGGCAGCTGGTCGTAGCGGTCGATGTCGCCGAGGTCGCGCGATCCGACCTCGGTGCACATGTACCAGCCGTTGAATGGCGCGGTGGGGTAACAGACGCCGCCGACGTCCAGGTACATGTCGCTGATCACCGGCACGGCATACCACCGCAGCCCGAGGCCGGCGAACCAGCCGAGCTCCGGATGCCCGATGGGCACCTCGAGTACCGCATCGGCGGGCACCTCGTGCAGCGTGACAGGCTCGCCGGCCTCCTGCACGAGCAGCGGGAGCATGTCGAACCGCCCGGCCGGCCGGCGACCTGGCCAGCCGAGGTCGCGGGCAAGGCGGGTGAGGTTCGCGTTTGCCGGGTCGCCGGTGACGGCGCCGTCGGCGGTCTCGTAAGCCGCATACCGCACGAGCTGCGGGCTGAGGATCCGCGGGCCTGGCCGGTCCGGCATGTCCGGCGCGAACACGGTGATCATCGGCCGGATCCGGCCGCCGTTGGTTGCCTCGCGCAGGTGCGTGACCGACTCGGCTGCGATGTCCGGTGCCGCGGTGACCTCGCGGCGGTCGCGCACCCGCAGGCTCCGCCAGTACAGCCGCCCGATGCACCGCGAGCTGTTCCGCCAGGCGACACGCGCGCCGAACACCAGCTCAGCCGGAGTGTGCTGGTAGGTGCCCGTGGCCTCGATCTCGCGGCGGACGTGCCGGAGCCGCCTGCCGGGCGGTCCCACGTCATTCTCGCTGTGGAACAGCGTGATGAACCGCTCGGCGCTGGTCAGCAGACTGTCCAGGGCGAACGAGTCATCGCCAGCCAAGGACCGCCCGGCAGGAAACGCGGCCAGGCCAGCCTCGCTGTCGGCTGCCGCCACCGGGCAGGCCCGCAAAGACGGGAACATCAAGGACTCCCCGCCCGGCTCCTGGCCGTTGGCGCGGCCACGCGGCTGGCCGCGGTCGGGAATACCCCACTGAGTATCCGGAAGGACCGGACCCTGGTTCAGATGCACGGAAGTCTCCCTGGTAGGGCCTGGGCTGTCCTCGCTGGTGACAGATCGAACTAGGACGCCGCCGCCTTGCTGGCTGCGGCACCGAAATAGTCGCCGCCCTTATGGCGGGGGTTATCGGTTCCCCAGTGCCGCACCCGGGACTGCGGAACCATCTTGGGAATGTGCTTGGAACAGTGAATGTAAGCCTCGGTGACGTGGATCAGGACCCACTGCACTGGCCGGCGGCCGGCCTGCGCAGATTCCGGCATGCCGGGATAGAGTTCCTGCATGTGCGCGGGAGTCACAATGGTGGCCTCACCGTTTATGTGCAGGCCAATGAGATCGTGCGTGAAGTCGGCGAGGAATATGCCGATATGCGGGTTCTGCAGTATGTTACCGAGGCTTGCCATCACACCGTTTCCCCGGTACTCGGGGTAGGCGATGGTGCGGTCCGCCAGGACCCTGATGAATCCGGCGGGACCAGCGCGGAAGCTGCAGTCGCACTCTCCTGAGCTGTCACTCGTGGCGATGAATGCCATTTCCATGCGCTGTATGAACTGCTGCATGACCGGGGTAAGATCACCGGTAACCTGGGTCTTGTAGAACTGCTGCGCTCGCTGCGCCGTGCCGAGCCTCTCCTGAAGAGAACGCTCACCAGAGCCGGGCTGGCACCGGGGAGCGTTGCGTTTCCGCGCCGGCATGAAAGCCCAAGCCGCTGCGTCTAGTACCGTCATTGCCCTGTCCTTCCCCGATCATGGCCGTTTCTCCTGCTGCGGCCCCGGCCCCGGTGACTGGCCCCGGTGACTGGCTCCGGTGGCCTCCCTGGCAGGAACCGCAGCACAAGCGTGCGCCGCCGACCCGGACGCCGGTGTTGCACTCGCCTTGACGCCTGCCTTGCACCCCAGGTCACAGACGTGGCCGAGGCGGCTGAGGGCACGGCTGTCCACGCTCAGGGCGCGATTGCCAGGATCTGCTCGCGGTAATTCAGGACGGCCAGGAGAACGGCTCAGTCCGCTCAGAGCCGGCGCCTGCCGCGGGTGGCCAGGTGCCGCACTAACTACGAGATGCGGCGGTCGGAGACGGGCTGCATGGTCTCAATGCGTATCCGCGCCGACTCCGCCTCTGGCACGCCGAGCCGTTCGAAGATGTCCAGCGCCTGCCTGAACACGATCCGCGCCGCATAGGGCTGCTGCGTGTTGAGCGTCGATTCCGCGATTCCTTCGAGGATCTTGGCCTCCTCGTATGGGTCACCGATCTCCCTGGCCAGCCTGAGAGCGGTGTTGTACTGGTCAAACGCCTCGCCGTAATGGCCGGCCCCGCGACGTATGTCGGCTATCCTGCGAATCGCGATCACCTGCTGGGACAAGTTCCCGATCCCCTCGGCGATCGATCGCGCCTTCTGGTGATAGATCAGCGCCTCGTCGGGACACGCAGCGCTCTGATAAATCGCGCCGATGTCATTGAGCACGTCAGCTTCATCGGGGAGATCGCCGATTTCACGGTATATGGCAAGCGCCCGCCGGTAGGCAGCGAGGCCTTCCTCGTAGCTGCCCTTATAGTGGTGGACGCCCCCGATGTTATGGTACAGAATCGCTTCGTTCTGCGCTCCGCCTATCTCACTGAATATTTCCAGTGACTTCTGGTAGCAGTCGAGCGCGTCGCGATGGTAGCCGCAATACATTTGTATCCGGCCTAGGTTGTTAAGGGTCTTCGCCTCGCCACGCCTGTCGCCGGCGTCACGGTAGAGCGAAAGCGCTTCACGGAGATGGCCCATGGCGTCTGGATAGCGCCCGAGGTGCCAGCAGGCGATCCCGGAATGACTGAGTGTGTTGGCCACGCCGTGGGCGTCCACGACCTCGCGGTACAGGATCCTTGCTTCGTCGAAATAGGCGAGTGCCTCACGGGAACGGGCAGCACGCTGGTGGGCCATGCCTGTCTGGTCGAGGGCTTCGGCCTCGCCTCGCCGGTCGGCCAGCGACCGGTAGATCGCCGCCGCCTCCTCAGCAAGGGTAAGCGTCACCTCGTGGCGGCCGGTCTGCTGGCTGACCGCGCTGAGCTCCAGCGACGCGTGCGCGATCCTGGCCGGGTCAGCGAGGTCGCGGCAGGCCTGCAGGGCGCGCGTGTGGGCCGCGATGGCCTCGTCCCAGTAGGCCCTGGTCTGCATGAAGTCGGCCAGGACGTGGGTGAGATCGGCGCACTTCTGCTTCCATTCATGCCTGCCCGCGTGCTGCGCGGCCTGCAGGATGTTGCGCCACTCTGATTCCAGCCAGCCAGCCGCGTCTTCTTCCGTGCCCAGTGCTGGGCTCGCGGCGGGCAGATAGGTGACCGACACCGGCATCCGTCGCCGGAATGGGTGAAGTACCCGGTCAGCCTTGTCGGCTGTGTACAGATAGTAGTCAAGGAGCCTGGCGACTGCCTCTCTCTGCTCGGGCTCGGGGTCGTCGCGCGCGGCACGCACGGCCGCGTATCCGTGAATGAGGTTGTGGAAACGGAACTGGCCGCCTGGGGCTCGTGCCAGCAGGTGATGATCAAGCAGGGTGACGAGGGCTTTTTCGGCCTCGGCGAGGGTGCAGCCGCCGAGGGCTGCGGTGGCCTGCAGGCTGGCATAGGTGCAAGGGCTCACGCCCAGCCGCCGGAAGAGCCGCTGGTGGTCGGGTTCCAGCGCACCGTAGGACAGGTCGAAGGCAGACATCACCTCTGGGCTTGCGGCGCCCGTGCCGCCAAGGCGGGCGGGAGAGTGCGACAGCTCCTCGACCAGGTCGGCGAGCCTGGGCGGGTGGTCTTGCGCGACCCGCCCGGCGGCGAGCTGGATGGCGAGCGGCAAGCGCCCGCACAGTCCCACGGCCGTGGTGACCTTATCCACGTCCTCGGCCCTGTCCTGCCCCGCGATCCGCCGGAAGAGTGTGACCGCGTCGTCGACGGACAGCACGTCAAGGGTCAGCGTGCAGGCGCTCTCAAGGCCAGGAAGCTTGCGCCGGGTTGTGATCAGGATCAGGCATCGGCCAGCCACCGGCAGGAGCGGGCGGAGCTGGTCATGCCCAGCGGCGTCGTCGAGGATCACAACGGCACGACGGCGGCTCAGCTGGGCCCGCCACAGCGCGGCGCGCTCGCCGATAGCGTCGGGTATCTGCGTAGCCGGCACGGTCAGCATCCCGAGCAGGCGGTGCAGTGCCTCGGCCGGGTCGAGCGAAGGGCTCCCGCGGTCGTGGGTGTGAAGGTTGAGGTAGAGCACCCCGTCGGGGTACTGCCCGGAGACGACGCGGGCGGCGTGGACCGCCAGCGCGGTCTTTCCCACGCCGGGCATGCCCTCAATCACGGTGACCCGGGGGGTGTCGCCGTGATCTGCGGTGAGCAGCCCGAGCTCCTGGCTGCGGCCCACGAACTCCGCCGTCTCTGGCGGAAGGGTGTCCGTCCGTGGCAGCCGGCCGGGACGCTGGGTGGCGAGCCTGACGGCGAGGTCAGGGTCACCGCTCAGGATTCGCTGATGGAGTGCGGACAGCATGGGCCCCGGCTCGGTGCCCTGCTCATCGATCAGGCGGCGGCGGGTTTCCCGGTAAAGGCTCAGTGCGTCACCCGGCCTGCCGCTCCAGTACAGGGCCGCCATCTGGTGGGCGGTCAACGTCTCATCCAGCGGGTAAAGAGCCAGCAGATGGCGGAGCTCCCCTACCAGGTCGGCATGCCGGCCAAGCTCAAGCTCGCACTCGACGCGCGCCAGGATGGCCGCCCGCCGCTCCTCTTCGAGGCTGTCGCGCATCCGCGCCACCCAGTCGCCGCGGATCCCGGCCAGTGCCTGGCCCCGCCAGAGCCCATCCGCCTCGCGCAGCAGCAAGGCTGCGTGGTCGTAGTCGCCGCTGGTGGCCAGGGCATCCGCTTGCCGCCGCAGCCGGCGGAACCGGTGCACGTCGGCCGCCTCAGGCTCGACGTCGAGCAGGTAACCGTTGGCGCGCCCCACCACCCGCACGCTGTCACCGAGGGCCTGCCGCAGTGACGCCCGGAGCCTGGCGATGTAGACCGACAGGCTCTCCCGGGCCTTTGGTGGTGGCCGCGTATCCCACAGCCGGTCGATGAGAGCCTCAGCCGGCACTATCGTGCGCGGCGTCAGCAGGAGGATAGCCAGGACACACCGTGCCCTGGCCGACCCAAGATCACGTAGCTGACCAGCCGACCACAGCTCAATCGGACCGAGCGCCCGGAATTCATGATCGCCTTGCATTTCCACCGCCTGTGGGCAAGCTCGCAGCTGGTACCGGCAGGAGATGCTCGGAAACATCCGCCGCGTTAATACCCTGTCGTGGGCAGTTCCCACTCCAATCCTGACAGAGTTAGCCAGAATGAGGAATGGTCAGCGTCGGTTTGCGTGATGCACTGAAATTTTCAGCTCAGGTTTCATGATTCGGCTCGCCTGTTTGCAATACCATTTTAAAAATAGCGTCTTTTTCCCGCATAATAGCTGTGGTTGACGATGGCCCGGTAATGGCGGGTGATGACCGGTGCTGTACGTGCTGGCGTGATGTGACGTAGCTCATGAGGCGCCCGTTGTTGCTGGGGCTGGGGGAGGCTCCCGGTAGAGCAAGTGGTGCCTATAGGCCGTCTTCCCGGAGGCACGGCGTCCTGAGCCACGGACGACACCACGGCACACCGGGCACCCTGCCGCCCGAATCGATCCGAATGTCATGTCCCGAGATGGGTTCTGGTGTAGTTTCTCCCTCCGGGAGGCTCCGCTTTCACTGCAACTTTCAATGCAACAAAGGAGGAGATCTTCCCATGGAGACCCACAGGTGGTCACGGCACGGCATCACGCGGACCAGCGGAACGGTGGCCGGCGCTCACCGTGAACTCTCGACTGGGCGCGCGTGGGCGACGCGCGCGATTCTCGCCCTCGCTCTCGCGCTGGGCGGTCTTGCCGTCGCAGCGGCGGCATCGCCGGGGCACAGCGGTGGTGGCGTTGCCCAGGCGAGTGCACATCCCTGGATGTACTGACACCTGATCGTGCCCGGTGGTGGCCGGGCGCTATCGGCCACGCAGGAGTGGTGCGGGCGCTCGCGGGCAGACAGCCTGTCCGCGCGCGCCTGGCCTGCCACCCCGCCCCAGAACGCACCCCGGCCCAGAACGGGCAGCGCGGAATTGCGCCCAGGTCAGCGACGGTGGGCCGGGCTTGACGCGGCGGCAGGCGGGTACTGCTGCGGTGGGGATCATCCGGGGGCGGAGTCCGCTGCTGGCGGCTCCGGGAGTGCGGGGGGCTTCACAATCGTGTTCGGCTATCCGGGCGTGCGGGCACCTGACTGGCGTAACGACCGGGGCGCAGGCAGTGATGCGCCATGCTGACCTCAGCGCCGCTCCGGAAGGCCGCGGTGCTGTCCAGCGCAGGGCTGGTCACCGCCGTCCTGGCCACCGCTGGCCTGGCCGGGGCACTGCCCAGTGCGGCGGCGAACGACGGCCTGGCCGCGCCACGGAACGGCCACCCGACGTCGTCGGCCTACCAGGTACTCCAGCAGGACATCATCATCGACGCTGACATCTGGGCCCCCAAGCCCGAGATGATGGCCGCCGGGCTGGGGTTCACCACCATCATCGGCGTGCCGAATCTGAGCACCAGCAACCTGGCGCTGAGCAGAACCCTGACGGTGCTGGCAGGCGGCGCGTGGAACACCGTTCACTGCGCCAAGGGCGAGACGCCGTCGCTGTCCAACTACACCTCGGCGGTGACACCGTCGGGGGTGCAGCTGACCTACGGCCAGAAGGTGTACTACTCGGACGGGCTCCCGATCGAGTTCAGCTGGCCGATCCTGCCGAGCACCCTCGAGCCCAGCGACTTCCGGGTCAACCTGAACGACGGCACGAGCGTCACCCCGCAGGTGGCATCCATCTGGCCGAACTTCGAGTACAACGAACGCTCGGTGGCCGTCGTCTTCGGGCATTTCGGGAACCGGGTGCCGCCGGACGAACCCGGCGCGATCTACCCGACCTCGGTCCAGGTGGTCCGCGGTGCCTCGGTGCTGCGCCTGGTGGGGCCGCACCGGCGGATCGTGAGCGCGGTCGGGTTCAGTGCGAAGTCCCGCGGCTCGCCCTACACCGACCCTGGCGTGCCCCCGGCCGACCGGGGCGGCCCGACCCTCGTCGCCGCCAAGCTCAGCAAGATGTCGGCCGTCGGCGACACCGGGCCCAGGATCTTCCAGCAGAACCTGCCCAACAACGGCGTGGCACTCTACGGCCGCCAGGCGAAATTCCGGCTGCGCGTGTACACGACGGGCGGCATGAAGCCCAACGGTGTGAGTGCCCTCCTCCCGACCGACTACGACCGTTTCTTCCGGATCGACGCCGTCACCACATCGGGGAGGACGGTCCAGCTCACCAGGTCCGGCAAGAACTACACCATTGACGGGCACACCCTGCGCGTCGTGGGCCTCGCCGATCTGGGCCGGAAGGAGGCGCACTACGACGACTGCTACAACGAGGACGGCGACAACTACATCGACATCATCCTGGACGGCAGTGAAGCCGCCGCGCGGCGGATCACCACCGTCGAGATCCCGTCAACGGGCCGTTATGCACCCCTGTACAACCCGGGCGGCCCCGGCAACAACCCCGCACCCGGTGTCCGCTACAGCGCGCCGAGCCCGCCGATCTCCCAGCACGTCACGATCGCCCTGGGCAACCCGATGACCGTGACCTACATCCGGTGCCCGCACAAGTCCCGCCGCCACCCGTGCCAGCCGTGAGCCCGGCGCCGGGCCCCGGCCGGCCGCGGCGGGGGACACCAGGTGGCAGCCATCTCAGCCCAGATCGCGCCGGGCGAACAGAACGCCGCCGCCGATGACGAGCGCGACCGCGACCGCCAGCACGGACACCGCGCCTGCCATGCGCAGCCCGTGCGCCAGCGGCTCGTTGCCGAGCACCAGGTAGTAGGGCGAGATCGGCCGGGCGGGCCGCAGCGCACTGGTGACCTGGGCGAGGGCGTTGATCAGGTAGCTGGCCACGGCCACCAGCGAGGCCACGCCACGGGCGGCACCCGGGCTGCCGGTAGCCGCGCCGACGGCGACCGCCACTGCGCCGCAGAACAGGCCGAAGATCCCCAGTGCTGCCGCGCCGGAGGCGATCGCACCGATGCCCAGGCCCATGCCCAGCATGGCGGAGAAGATCCACAATGCGGCGCCGGTGGCGATCATCAAGGTGGCGACGGCGATCACCAGGGCGGCGAACCGCTGTGCGAGCAGCTGTGCCCGCGACACGGGTGCGGACAGAGTGACCTCCAGGCCACCGCGGTCCTCCTCGCCGGCGATCGCGGCGGAGCCGGCCGTAATGGCATAGACCGCGATCAGCGCGGGGCCGAGGAAGCCCATCAGCTCGACCCCGAGGTACCCGGCGGGGGTGCTCAGGTCGATGGTCCCGCTCGCGGTGAACAGGGCGCGGTAGGTCTGCGGGAGCGTGTCGAACAGGTTCCGCCAGCTGGTGTTGCCCCTGACCGACGGCCAGATCACCGCATAGATCGCGATCATGCAGGCGAACGCCGCGGCCCAGGTGGCCAGTGCCCGCCGCCCGGCGCGCAGTGCTTGACGCGTGATCTCGCCATGCCGGGCGATCCCGGCACGTGCCGCGGAGATGGCAGTCATTGCACAGCCTCCTCCCCGTACAGGGCCAGGAAGGCGTCTTCCAGGTCCGCCTCGCGGGAGTTCAGGTCGAGGACGTGGTAGCGCCCCAGCGCCTTGATCAGCGGATCGACAACCCCCTGCATGGTGCAGTGCAGCACACTGCCGTCCAGCCGCACGTCCGTGATGCCCGGCACCCCGGCAAATGCATCCGGCGGCGGCGGCGAGCCGAACCGCACCTCGACGGTGTGCCGGGCTTTCTTGCGCAGCCCGGCCAGGCTTTCCAGCATCAGCAGCCGGCCTGAGCGGATGATCGCCACGCGGTCGGCGACCCGTTCCACCTCGGACAGGATGTGCGAGGACAGCAGGATGGCGGTCCCGGCATCGGCGCGTTCCCGCAGCATCCGGTGGAATTCCTGCTGGACCAGCGGGTCCAGCCCGCTGGTCGGCTCATCCAGCAGCAGCAGCTCCGGGTCGCCGAGCAGTGCCAGCAGCACCCCCACCTTTTGCCGGTTGCCCTTGGACAGCTCGCCGACTGGGCGGTCGAGATCCACATCCAGCCGCTTGGCCAGGTCAGCGGTACCCGGATCGTGGCTGCACCCGCGTAGCCGCGCCAGGTGCCCGGCGATGGCCCGGGCGCTCATCCGCGGCCACAGCCGCAGGTCGCCAGGCAGGTAGCCGGTCCGGGCGTGCACCGCGACGCTGTCCCGCCAGGTATCCAGGCCGCGCACCGTGGCCGAGCCCGCGGTGGGCCGGAGGTAGCCCATCAGCAGCCGCAGGGTGGTGGTCTTCCCGGCACCGTTCGGCCCCAGGAAACCCATCACCTCCCCAGCGCGAACCTCCAGGCCCAGCCCGTTCAGCGCGAGGACCCGCCCGTAGTACTTGGTCAGCGATTCCGTACGCACCACAGGCTCGCGGCTGTCCATCCGCGTCACCCACCTTCGCTCACTCTCAGGCTGGTGCGTGCTGCCGGCATCCGGAAGGTCCGCAGGTCCCGGGCCGCCGGGCCGGATGTCCCGTCCGGTCGCTGTTGACGGCATCCAGCCCATCGTGGTTCATCAGCCAGAAAGGCTTGGCTTGGCGACTTGTCCGCCCCAGCACCGGCACGGCCTACCAGACCCTGACCGAGCAGTGGTGAGCTGCTGGCGGCGTGTTCGGGCTGGGCCAGTCCATCTGAGTTGGTACCGCGGTAGGGGCGACGAACCGGCTGTGTTCCAGCTTCGTCTCCGCCGCCGCGATGACACTGCGCTCAAGGCTGTCGGGCATGACACCGGATCCCTCCGATGCGGACCACTATGGGCGGGGTGCAGGATCGGATCTCCGGCCGGTCAGCGCGACGGCGAGACCTGCCCGGTCGAATCGGGCGATGAGGCTGGGCTTGCGGTGATGCTGCCGGCGCAGTAGCACGTATCGCTGGATAAACTCCTCGGCGTGGTCGGCGCGCTGGGCGACGGCCTGCAGGTCTTTGAGCAGATCGACCGCGGCGTCGTAGTCACCCGGCTTCCGGGTGTCGATCAGCGCGCTGACGCGTGCCCAGGCCGTTTCCGGGTCGCGGGCCAGGGCCTCCAATCGCTTCTCGAGGGCCAGCGCGCGCTCTCGTGCGTGGCGGGCGTCCAGCGCGGCACGCACGGCTCCGGCCCGTCGCTGGCGCTCGTGACGAGCTTCGGCGGCGGCGTCCAGCAGTTCGGCCACCCTGCGCCGGGGACGGCTGTCGCTCGCGGTGTCGGGTTCACCGCGGAACCGGCGCCGCAGCTCCATCTGGACATGGGCCCCATGGCCTTGGGCAACCCGGTGGAGGAGCGTGTCCTTGTCGCTCGCCGGCAGATCCTTGATCCATCTGGCCAGCTTGCCAGGATCGTCTTTCGTCTCGGCCAGGGGCGGGCTCGCCTGGGCTGCGATCGTGAGCAGGTCGGCGTCGAGGCGGAGGAAGTCGGCCAGGGCGCGCTGTGGTGCGGTCAGGACTCCCAGGCCGGCGGGGACCGGTGGTTCGAGTTCGTCTTCTTCGTCGTAGTCGAAGGCGTCCTCGTCGCGTTCCCAGGTTCCGTAGGCCGCCAGCCAGGCCAGGTAAAGGGGACGCAGGTCCCCGGCGGCAAGTTCGGCGCGGACGCCCACGATGACCGACAGGGAGTCCTCGGCCCCTTCGACCCAGTCCCCGCTTTCGTCTTCGCTAGTCAGATCGAGAATGAGGTGTTCACCGGAGGCCCAGGCGGCCAGGTGGGGGTCGATGCAGTACTGCTCGGCGACCTCCAGGCTGAGGAGTGCGCGGGGCAGGCGGAGCATCACCTGGTGAATGCCCCAGTTGGTGAGGTAGAGATGGGCGTCGTAATAGCGCTCCATCATCTTGCGCGGATCGCCGCGGAAGTTCCCCCAGTGATACTCGTTGGTGAAGCTGGTGGCGGTGACCCGGGCACGGGTAGACAGCGCACGGACCTCGGCCTGCTGTCGTTCGTCCAAGGGATGGTCGACGGCCAGGAACTCGTAGTACTGGTACTCGCTCATAATCGCTGCCGTCAGGTGGCCCAGCGCCGGTAGGCGTCGATCCATTCGGCACCGGCCGGGGGCGGGATGGGCAGCGGCAGATCCAGGATGCCGACGGCCTGCCGGTGCTTCCCGCGGGAGCAGATCGCGGCAGTCCCGCTGCCGGATAGCAGGTCGATCTTCGTGACAGTCACCTCAACGCCCAGGACGGTGGTCCGGAATGGGACGGCCAGATGCTCCTCGATCACGACGTGAAAACTGCCGGACTGCTCGTACTCGTCGTAGGCGTCCACGGTGGCCTGCTCGACCAAAGCATCCAGTTCAGCGTCGCTCAGCCCTGCCACGTCCCGCAGCTTACTGAAATGGCAGGGCGCGGGGACGCGGGTACGACCATCTTCACGGCCGCTGGGGCGGGGCACCGTGGCAGCGATTCTGGCGAACCCCCGGTACACCGGGCGGCAGGTGTGGAACCGGCAGCGCACAGACTGCGATCTGATCGACCCGGCCAATACCGGGTTGGGCCACCGGCGGGTGCAGCGGTGGAACCTGCCCGAGGGCTGGGTCATCTCGGCCAGGCCCGCCCACCCGGCGCTGGTGCACCCGGCGGCCAGATGCCGGTTCACCTCTGCAACCCGGCCGGCGTCAACATGGGTGCGGTGTTCCGGACTGACACTCGTGCAGCCCAGCCCTGCTTCGGGACGGGCCGCGGGCCGTGATCTACAGCGCCAGGCGTGGCAGTGGGCTCTGGCCAACAGGACCGGTGAGGGGCTCACTGCCAGCGGCTACGGCCGTTACGAGCGCTACGGACGCGCCTGGTCAAGCGCGTCGGCTCCGCGGGCGAACTGAGCCACGACAAGAAGTTCGCCGAGATCACCAGGATCCTGGCGGCAGATGTCCGCAGAAGCGTGCGACGGCTCGCGCCATCCCTGACCTAACGTTGCTCGTTCACTGCATGCGGGTTCGCGCTGCTGGGCGATGGTGCGGCAGGCCCAGAGCCTTGTAGCTAAGGCCAGCGAGATTAGGGTGAATCTTGTGCGGGCAGGTGAAATCGTCGTGGCCGCCGAAGCCGTGCTTCGGCGGGAGCATCGTGGCCGCCGTACGGTCCTTCAGCAGCCGGCCCACGGTGCCTGCGCTGACCGGCCGCCCCGCCCTGCCCAGCTCACCGGCCAGATTCCCCGCCGACTTCGTCGTCCACACCAGCGGCCGCATCGGGTCCCCGCGCGTCTCCGGCTCCACCAGTTCCCGCAGCGCATCCACCAGCCCCGGATCAAGGCCGGTTGCCGGCGGCCGCCCCGCACCCGCCTGACGCACCCGCCTGCCCGGCCCGATGCCCTGCTCCAGCTCGCGCGCACCCAGCGACACCGTGTCCGGATGCGACCTGGTCAAAGACGCCACCCGGCTGATCCCGCCCCGGCCCAGCGCCCGCGCCTGCGCCCCCCAGCCTCAGCCGCCACTGCCGCTCATCCAGATGCGGCTTCAGCTCCGCCAGCATGGCAGTAAAACGATCCTCATCAACCTCAACCGTCGCCATACCACACACGATAGACATCCGTCTCGGACAAACCCGCATAATTCAGCGGAGGGTCCTAAGCCGACGTCGTTCACAGTGCCACCAAGGCCGATCATCGCCGTCCACCTGCCGAATGCGGCCGGAGAGGAACACACTGAGCGGGTGATGCTCACGGTTACGCGGATAGCGCCGGATGGGAGCATGCGCCGCCGGATGCTCGACACTGCCGGCCGCAGCGACGCCGGGCGCTGGCAGGAACTCATCAGGCAGGCCCCCGCTTTCGGGCCGCCGTACCGGGCGGCCCCGGGCGACGCTGTCTACCAAGTCAGCGTGAATGACCGGACGGTCATGGTCGTTGAAGACGACCTCACCGGGCCGCTGCGGGAGCTAGTGATGGCCGTGCTGGCAGAAGGCGACGCCCAGTAAAGCCGCTGCAGCACCCGTTGTGGCGTCCCGTGAGTCGGCTGCTGGCGCACGCTGGCTATGAGCTCGTGGCTCAGCCGCGTGTTGAGTTCACTGAGCGGCCAGCCGCACGTGGCCGGTCGGTATGGGTGCCCGATCATCTGCCGCGCCTAAATGTGGAGCAGGCGTTCGCGCGGGTGCGACTGCCACTGCACCTGAACTGGTCTACCCCGGGGCGGGTGTTCGATCTGGCCTCGTGCGCGGACCGCGCCCGCGTCTATGAGGTCGTGCTGCAGGAGGGCCGTCCGGTGGACATCTTGACCTATGTCGATGGTGCGCTCCTGGTCGATCTGTGGGAGGAGCTGGTTCTTCCGCGTGCCGTGCGCCAGCAACGGCGGCGCCAGGCACCGCGAGATGCTGAACCAGGCGCTCACGGACGCGCGGCTCGGGCATTTCGAGGTCATGCTCGTGTGGGCGCTCGACCGGGTGAGCCGCGAGGGCGTCGAGGCAACGCTCGCGATCCTGCGCCGGCTCGCCGGCCACGGCGCCGCGGTGTGGTCGCTCAAGGAGCCGTGGACGGAAACGGCCGACCCGAGGATGGCCGAGCTGCTGGCGCCGCTGTACGCGTGGATGGCTGCCGAGGAGTCCCGGCGCCGCTCCGAGCGGACAAGGGCAGGGCTTGAGAGGCGCAGGCGCGAGGGCAAGCCGGCCGGCCGCCAGCCAGGCGCCAAAGACAAGGCGCCGCGGCGGCGGTCCGGCTACGTCGCCCGCTGGGAGCGGGAACGCCAGCGGTGAGCCAGGAACTGCCGGGCCGTGCCGGCGCTGGAGACCGCCGGGCTGCCGCCACTGCCGGCCGCGCAATGATGCCCGCTTCTCAGCCCGGGGCGCTGGCAGGCGCGGCGCGACCCAGCACGGAGGTGGTTGATCTGCCCCGCGCGACGGACGAGGGTTACCAAGGAAACTTGCTAATGTTGCTGAATGTGACGCACAATGTTAAGCATGGCTAAGCGACTACAGGAACCCGCGCAGGACCGGAAGCCACTCCCGCTGACAAGCCGCGATCTCGAAGACCTTGAGCGTCTTCGCTCACCCGGCCCGGAAAGGACGGCTCTCGCAGGTCTCGGCGGAACCCCCCCGGAAGGGGAAGTCACAGAGTCGGTGCTCCTGCACGCCGTGTTCGTCATCGGCCTTCGCGCGGTTCGTGAGGCTGCTGAGGCGCAGGCGTACACCGAGGCCGCACAGGACAGGAGGGCGACCGCGGATGAGGACCGGGCGATTGCCCGTCGCCGACGTCCATCCTGGGCTGACGAGAAGGACTAGGCGCAGCCATGGCCACTGGCCTGCTACGGGGCCGCGTGTACCGGGCGAAGCTAGGGCACATTGACGAGCCCAGGTTCTTTCTTGTGGTGAGCAACAACAGGCGCAACGCAGCCTTCGAGCAGGTGCTGACGGTCCGGCTGACCACCACGGCGCCGCGAAGTCCGCGCCCGGCGATGGCGGAGCTTGGCCGTGGCGAGCCGTTCACGGGCTGGGCGTCCTGCGATGACGTCGAAACGCTGTATCCGGACGAGGTACAGGCTGACCTGGGTGCGCTCTCGCCTGCGGCCATGAGGCGAGTCGAGGATGGCCTGCGGGCGGCTCTCGACTTGAGCCGGTAGGCCGGTGCCTGAGCCGGTTCCAGGCACGGCTAAAGCGAGCGGCACGGTGGTCCGGTCAGCCCGGCTCTAGCTCGCGCTGCCGCTCCTCGGCGGCGGCCAAGCGCAGGCGCCGGGCTATCGCCGGGCGCACCGCCTCCTGCAGTTCCCGGCTCAGGCCGATGTCGGCGAACGCGCCGAGAATGACCTCGGTCACGATCCGGGCCTGCGCTTCGCTGAGCTTCACGAGCCGCTCGTCCAGCTTCAGCCTCACCATAGCGACAAGGACGCGCTCGCACCGGTCCATCGCGCGCTCAACAGTGCCACCTCGGAGCGCAACTGCTCGCCGAACTCGGTCTCGTACCGCAGCGAGTCCAGCTTGTTGACCATCTGGCCGATCGCGTCTTTCCATGCGAGGACCTGCCCGGCGAGGAGCTGCAGCTCGGCGAGCGGGTTATCGACCGGGCGCACGTCCAGGCGGGCGAGCGCCGCCTGGGCCTGTTCCTCGGCCGCTTCGGCCGCCGCAGCCTTGCGCTGGGAGCGGGTGCTTCCACCGTGGAGGCGGCACCTGCCGCTCCCAACGTGATCCGTGCCCCAGCCCGCGGGCAGCGTGCCCGGGCCGTACGGTGGCTGCCGCTTCCGGGCACCGCAGCGGCTACGGTCATGACCTGCGCCAGATTGGCCCGCGGTCATGACTTTCGCGTCGTCTGGGGGACGAGATGCGCTCATGTGCCCGGCCCGGTCAGGAGAGCGGCGGTTGCCCGTACCGCCGGTCGTATTCGGCGCGGGCGTCATCGGGAAGCGCGTCGCAGAGGCTCCCTGCCTGCTCCAGGGCCAGCAGCGGGGCGGGATCCATCTCGATCAGAGCCTGGAACACGGCCTGGACGACCTCCGGCCGGGTGTCCTCGGGCTGGGGGGACCGGCCGCATCCGTGGTCCTGCCAGACGTGCTGGACATCGGCACCGGCGCTGTCCGGGTGGCCACCTGCGGGGTCGTGGCCAGGTGGGAGCTGGCATGGGTGCCAGTCCGGGTGTGCGGGGCAGCGGTGGCCGCAGACGCGGGCGCCGTGTCGTTCAAAGGCCTCCGGGGTTCGTACGGTCATGGGTTCGTACGGTGCCACGGGCGGCGCGCCTGCGCCTGACCTCTGCGCGCAGCTCGGTCAGCAGCCCCATTTTCACCTCGTAGCTGTCGAGGCGGCGCGGGCCTCGCGGATGATGCCATCGAGCCGGGCGAGCTGGTCCTGTGCTGGGATCATGGCGTGCCTGTGCGGTCGCCGAGCATTCTGCGGACGCTCTGTACCTCCTGCGCCCGCCTGCGCGCCCACGCTATCCAGGCCGCCGCTCCGGCGCCGCGCTGTGCCGCGCGGGCGGCTATCCAGGGTTCGAGCGGTGCTGGCCGAGCCGCTGCGGCGCATGCTGCCTGTGCCCACGGGCCACGCGCTCCAGTGCCTTCCACGTGACGCCTCAACGTCACCTCGGCGGAGGACCCTCCCGCATGTATCCGCGTCCACTGCAGCCCGTGCCACCTGTGACGGCAGCCTTACCGGCTTGGCCAGGAGACTGGCAGAAACGGCTGGCCGCGGAACCCGGCGGTTCCGCGGCGGCCTGTGACGTGCGCGTATGCCCCGGAACAGCGGAACTGCGGGGCGCCGGGCGTGACCGGACAGCGCATCCTCGCCCGCACCGCCTGCCCGCGTCACGAGTCCAGGATGCCCGGTGGGTGCCCGGCCGGGCCGCTGACGGTGTTCCCGCCCGGTGCGGCGGTGAGACGGCGGGCCATGCGGACGGCGGTCAGCGCCTCATCCTCGGTCGCGCCGGCATCGAGCGCGAGGGCGAGCAGTTTCTCCAGCTGCTCATCGGCGTGGAGCCGGCTGGGCCTGCGGCTGACCTACCACCCCGGCACCAGAACAGTCAGCGCGAGAGCCCAACCAGGCCAGTCATGTACGGAGTGTCGTGTCCGAGGGGAGTCGCCGCTTACGTACATGCCTGTGGTCACGGGTGAACTGGTGGGCGCACGTCATTGGCGGCGAGGCGGATGAATAGCTGCTCAGCGTCCTCGTCGGCCAGGGCGGCGAGCGTGCCGATGCCGACCCGGCCGTCCTGGTGCCAGCTGGCTACTTTCCTGGCTGCGGGCGCTGGTGGCGGCGCGGGGACGGCAGTGTCCTGGCGGAGCTTCGAGGTGAGCCGGCGCAGGGTGCGCTGGCTTCCCTGGTAGCCGCGTTCGCGCAGTTCCTGGTGCAGCCGTTCGGTGCTGCGGATTCCCTCGTCCCATCGCTGGCGCAGGTAGGACTGGTGCGGGCCGAGCAGGCCCGGGCGGGTCAGGCGGGGTCCGGAGATCAGGTGGTCTGCGGTGGCGGCGGTGGCGTAGCGGCGGACGGTCTTGCGGTCCAGCCGTAAGGTGCGGCTGGTCTCGGTGATGGTCAGCCCGCGGGCCAGCGCGGCGTGCACCTCGGTGTGCCGGCCCCGCGTCCGCGCGGCCAGGCCCGCCTCCGGGGCCGGCGCGGCTTGCTCCGCCAGGGGCCCGGGGCCGGATTGCGGTGGTGGTTCTTGCAGGCAGGAACGGTGGCGGGCGACAGCGCGCTCAACAGCTTCGGCCAGGTTGTGCCATAGATGCCACCGATCGGCCACCTGGGTGGCCAGCGGCGCGCCCTGGGCTGCGCCTTCTAACGGCACAGTTGGTTATCGGAACTGTCTGAATACCTGGTCCGGGTGCGCGGTTCAGACAGTCGGGGCGTGTTTCTGCTGTCCCAGTTGAGCTGACGCAGTCTCGCTGACCTGGCCCATCCGCTCGTTGTCTCGGTAGATCTGGCACGAAGTGGCTGAGGTTATTGAGGGTTGGTTGCGACTGCCAGCACACGGCGGAGCAGGGCGGTCCACTGCAGGGACTTCACTCCTTCCGCATGCAGGGACCGCAGCGCAGGATCGTCGCCAGGGTCGAGCGTGACGGTTTCCTCCCACAGCGCGTGCTCGCGTGCCAGCCAGGACGGGCGGTCCCGGACCTCAACGTCCGTGAAGCCCGCCTGGTGCAGGCCGGCGCCGAGGTTTGCCCTGCGTATCCGGGGGCTGAGCCGTTCATCATTGTGGTCCAGCGGTTCCCAGCAGGTCAGCGCCACCAGGCCACCGGGCTTGAGGACCCTTCGGATCTCGTCATAGGCGCTGGCGGGCTCGTCGGGGAACTGGATGGCGTCGGTGCACAGGACCGCCTCGACGCTGGCATCGGGCAGTCCCGTCGCCGTGAGCTCGCCGACGCGGAAACTCGCGTTGCTCACGCCCATTCGCACGGTCTGCTCCCGTGCCTCGGCCAGGGCCTGCGCGGAGAAGTCCACGCCGATGAGAGACGTCCCGGCTTGCTGCGCGATCAGCAGGCCGTAGGCACCCCGGCCGCAGGCCAGGTCAAGCAGCGTGCTCCCGGGACCGAGCCGGAGTTCTTCGACCAGTTCCGGGATCGCCTCGGCGGCGACCGCGCCAGCTCGGGTGCCCGGCGGGAAGCCCATGTGCCGGTTCATGATCTCGGCGACGACCTGTGTGGCGGCCTGGTCTGCGTACCAGCCGTCGAAGTACTCGGCGGACAGCGGCTTCGGGGGCACTGGCCAAGTATAGGAAGCTGGACTGAGGAGACTGCGGCCTCACGGGCATCCGGCGGGCCGCGGGAAGGCGTGCCTGCGTGAGACCGTCGCGTGATGCGCCGGGCAGCCGCTGAAGGCAGTTAGCCAGGGCCTGGACGGCTCTCTGAACGGGGGCAGGTCAGCCGGGTCGCGTCGGGCCTTCTGGTTCGTGATGTGGCGGAACAGGCTGCGGCCCGCTTCTGCGGCTGACGTCGGCGGCGTAGGCGGCCCAGTCCCCGGCGGAGATCTTCTGCCACGTGATCGCGGCCTGGACGTGGATGCCGAGTGTCTTGGCCAGGATGGCGGCCGGGACGTCGGCGGCCAGGGTGAACAGGGCAGTGCTGCGGCCCTGCCGCGGGCTGATCCCGAGGGCGTGGAGCCGCTGGGCGAGCGCGCCCTCGGTCAGCGCGCTTCCCGGCTGGCGTCCCGGGAAAAGCCAGAGCGAAGAGACGCCGGGCAGGCTGCTGCCCGGTGGCCTGCGGCCGGCCTCGAGCCCGGTGACGAGGGTGTCCAGCGGGGCGGGCAGGACGACCGGGCGGCTGCCCAGGCGCAGCGGGGTGCGGCCGTCCTCGTGCAGGACATGCCGGGCCGTCAGGGCCGTGATGACGCTGAGCTTCTGGGCGTAGAGCAGGATGAGGAGCCCGGCGACCCGGTCGGCGGCCGGGTATGCCTCCTCGTGGAGGAGCCGGCGCGTGCCGTTTCAAGATCGTTCTAGGGCCCGCGCTGGCCGTTCCGGCTGGTGTGATGTGACGTTGTGCCGCGATCTGGTATCGGCTCGGCGGACCTGATCATGAAGTGAGGCGAAGCCCCGGTAAGACGAGGTGTCTTCCTGCAGACCCTCGACAGCCGGAGCTTCGCGTGCTCGATTGTGTCATTGCCGGTGGCCGCCGTGTGCCGGGCGGGCGGCTGATCTCCCGGCTCGCCGCTGGCCTGGCCGGCGGGCGGCTGCCTGCCCCCGGCCCGGCGCCGGCGAACCGCCGTGACCTGCTGGGGTTGCTCGCCGGGGTGAGCGACGGGCGGCCGGGCCAGGGGCGGGATCATCCGGTGGCGGCGGTGCTGGCGCTGGCCGCCGCGGCGGTGGCCGCCGGGTCCCGGTCGTTCACCGCGATCGCCGGGTGGGCCGCTGATGTGCCCGCCGGGGTGCGGGAGGACCTGTACCGGCGGTGCGGGGCCGCCCGGCCCGGCGCCGGGCCGCCGTCGAAGGCCACGATCTGGCGGGTGGTCACGGGTGCGGGCACTGCCGCGTTAGACGCGGTAACCGGATCGTGGCTGATGGGGCGGGCCGCCGCGGCCGGGGATCTCGCCGGCGCCGGTCACGGCGGGGATGACCAGGTGCCGCTGATCCCGGTCCGGGTGGACGGCAAGACCGCCCGCGGCGCCCGCAACGCCGGCGGCAGCCAGGTGCACCTGCTGGCCGCCCTGGCTGGCCAGCAGGGCGTCGTAGCAGCCCAGACCGAGGCCGGCGCCAAGACGAACGAGATCCCGGTGATCATCCCGCTGCTGGACGGCGTGGACCTGGACCAGGCCGTCGTCACCGCCGATGCCCTGCACACCCAGCGCGCCACCGCGGACTACCTGCACCGCCGCGGCGCGGACTTCATCTTGCCGGCCAAGGACAACCAGCCCGGCCTGTCCGGCGCCCGGGGCGCCCTGCCCTGGCACGACGCCCCGGTCACCCACGCCGCCACCGGCCGCGGCCACGGCCGGATCGAGACCCGCACCATCCAGGTCCTCGACGCTCCCGGCGACCTGCCGTTCCCGCACGTCAGCCAGGCCTATCTCATCGAGCGGCACGTCACCGCCCTGGACGGCACGCCCCTGTCCGACGTCGCCGCGCTCGGCGTCACCAGCCTGGACGCCACCCGC
>Ga0307373_10004850_pt1 | contig 22360 bp, 17 predicted proteins | sample OX2MG_FD_202534 | JGI IMG/M metagenome (GOLD analysis project Ga0307373, IMG submission 202534) | Soil microbial communities from Risofladan, Vaasa, Finland - OX-2 | ecosystem: Environmental > Terrestrial > Soil > Coastal area > Acid sulfate soil | place: Finland: Risofladan, Vaasa | collected... | reverse complement strand
CCATCATCCAGCCCCTCGATGGAGAATTCTTCCTTGCCGGTCAGTGCCAATGACTTGGCATCCTCACCATCATGGAATTGTAGCGGCAACACACCCATGCCGATTAGGTTGGAGCGGTGGATGCGCTCAAAGCTCTTGGCGATCACCGCGCGTACGCCCAGCAGCAAGGTGCCTTTTGCGGCCCAATCGCGCGAAGAGCCACTGCCGTATTCTTCGCCAGCGATCACCAGCAATGATGTCTTATCTTTATGATATTTCATGGCAGCATCATAGATGCTCATGACTTCATCAGTGGGAATATAGGTGGTGACGCCGCCTTCGGTTCCTGGCGCCAGCAGGTTACGCAGGCGGATATTCGCGAAGGTGCCGCGCACCATAACTTCATGATTACCGCGGCGTGAACCATAGGAGTTGAAATCCTCTGGCTGTACGCCGTGTTCGATCAGATATCGGCCGGCGGGGCTATCCTTCTTGATGTTGCCGGCCGGCGAGATGTGATCGGTGGTAACGGAGTCTCCCAGCATCGCCAGGACACGCGCGTCATGAATGTTGCCCACAACTTGTGGCTGCATGCGCATGCCCTCGAAGTAAGGGGGATTGCGTACATAGGTGGAATCCTCGTCCCAATGATAAATCTCACCCGCTGACACTTTGAGGCTATTCCAGTTTTTGTCGCCGTCGAAAACTTGCCCATATACCTGCTCGAACATGCCTGAATCTATATTGGTGGCGAGGATATCCGAGACTTCCTTTTGACTCGGCCAGATATCCTTGAGGTAAACAGGTTTGCCGTCCTTGCCGCTGCCCAGCGGTTCATTCAGCATATCAAACTGCATGCTCCCAGCCAGGGCATAAGCCACAACCAGCGGTGGCGATGCCAGGAAGTTCATCTTTACTTCCGGATGGATGCGGCCTTCGAAATTGCGGTTACCGGACAAGATGGCGCTTGCGGTCAGGTCGCCTTTACGTATGGCTTCACTGATTTCAGGACGCAGTGGGCCGGAATTGCCGATGCAGGTGGTACAGCCGTAGCCCACCAGGTCAAAACCTAAGGCGGCCAAATCATCGAGCAAACCGCTTTTCCTTAGATAATCAGTCACCACCTTGGAGCCGGGGGCAAGGCTGGTCTTCACCCAAGGTTTGGGTTTCAGGCCCTTGGCACGCGCGCGTCGCGCCAGCAGACCTGCGCCGATCATGACTTCCGGATTGGATGTGTTGGTGCAACTGGTAATGGCGGCGATCACTGCGGCGCCATCCGTTATTTTGAAAGCCTGGTTACCCAAAAAAACATCGGCGCTGCCCGGCTTGTCGAGTTTTTGTTCAGTTACCTTGACGGCGCCACCTTCATTCTCAAAGCGTGATACTCCACCGTTCCGTTGGGTACGTTCTACCGCCAGACCTGCAATGTGTTTTGCAATCGCGCTTTTGGCTGATTTCAGAGGAATGCGATCTTGCGGGCGCTTTGGTCCGGCGATACTTGGCTCGATACTCGATAGATCCAGTTCCAGCACCGCGCTGTACTCGGCCTCAGCTTGTCCGGGTTCGTGCCATAAACCCTGGGCTTTGGCGTAAGTTTCCACAAGCTGAACATGTTCTTGACTGCGGCCCGTGAGTTGCAGATAGCTGAGAGTCTCCCTGTCGATGGGGAAGATGGCGCAGGTGGAACCGAACTCGGGTGACATGTTGCCGAGGGTCGCGCGGTTAGCTAGAGGCAGATTTGATACGCCAGGCCCAAAGTATTCCACGAATTTGCCCACCACACCTTGCTTGCGCAGCAGCTCGGTGACCGTGAGTACCAAGTCAGTAGCTGTGGTGCCTTCCGGTAAGCTACCACTGAGCCGTACTCCGACGACCTGCGGTATCAGCATGGTCACCGCTTGCCCAAGTATGGCAGCCTCAGCTTCGATGCCACCCACACCCCAACCGAGCACGCCCAGGCCATTTACCATGGTGGTGTGAGAATCGGTGCCCACCAGGGTATCGGGATAGGCCTGCAAAACGCCATTTACCTTGCGTTCGAAGACCACGCGGGCGAGAAATTCCAAATTCACCTGGTGGCAGATGCCGGTATCCGGCGGCACCACCTTGAAATCCTGGAACGATTTCTGGCCCCATTTAAGGAAAGAGTAGCGTTCTTTATTGCGTTCGAACTCCATCTCGCCATTCTTGGCAAGAGAATCCTGGTGGCCGTAGAAGTCGACCTGTACGGAATGATCGATGACCAATTCCGCCGGTGACAGTGGATTGATTTTCTTCGGATCGCCGCCCAGCTTCTGCATGGCATCGCGCATGGCGGCCAGGTCCACGACTGCCGGCACACCGGTGAAATCCTGCATCAATACGCGCGCTGGCGTGAAAGCAATTTCCTTATCGGACACGACCTTGGGCTTCCAATTGGCCAGGGATTCCACATCCATGGCGGTCACCGTCACCCCATCCTCAAGTCGTAGGAGGTTTTCCAGCAGGATCTTGAGACTGTAGGGCAGGCGTGAAACCTTGTGATTTTTCTCCAGGGCATCGAGCCTGAAAATTTCGTAGTGCTTGCCGCTGACGGTGAGCGTAGCGCGTGATCTAAAACTGTCTTTCATAATGACTCCAAGATGAGAAGCAATATGCCTGCCGGCTGTTGGCGCAGCGGCGATATTGACGCAAGCCGGAACTCACCGTGATTCTTAATTATAAAACAAAGACTACAAAGTCGGCAGCTCAGGCATACCGGCTGGATTCACGCAATAAACGCTGGGCTTCTTTCTGCAAACTGGCGCGCATAAATAAAAGCATCCAGCGGGAGCCACCGCTCTGACGCCATAATACCGCCGAACGCAGGCCCCCGAGCAGCAGACTGCGCACCATGTTGATGATGCGCTGGTTCTGCAGATGCAGCGCATCGCCGGTGACCATGATCCGCGGCTGAATGGTGCCAGCGCTGTGCAGATAGGTATCCGCGAGATTTGCCAGTACATTCACATGCGTGGGTCCAAAATGACGGAACTGGTCATGGGCGCGTTTGATGCCATCTTCGAGCACCTGTTTGAGCGCGCGACGGCGCATGACCTTGCCCTGCAGCTGCAGCAGGCTCAGGGTATAACGCAGCACCACCACATCCGACGAGTTGTGCTGGTCCCCCAGCAAGCCGGCCAGCCGCTGCAAGCCGAAGCCGAGCCCGGGGAGGCCACCATATACTTCCGGTACGTCCACTGCTTCGGTCTTTAGAATACTGCCAAGGGTCGAATTCAGTGAATTCTCATCGGCATGCTGGCCGGTGGCCACGTCGTTGACCAGAGCAGCTGCCTGGACCACGCCCGCCAGCGCCAGTACCCGATCTGCCAGTGTCCTGTTCATGCAGCGGTGCGTGTGCGTATGGCAACGGTTGACAGGTTGCTATTGGCGGCCGGCCCCACCTGATTGATGACGCCTCCGCCCAGACATTCATCGTTTTTATAAAAGACCACGTATTGTCCCGGCGTCAGGGCCCTTTGCGACTGTTCGAATTCCACCCGGCAGTGCTGTGCATCCACGATCGTTACCTGACAAGCCTGATCCACCTGGCGGTAGCGGCTTTTGGCGGTGCAATTGAACTGCGGCGCAGGGGCAGCACCGGAAATCCAATGAAGATTCTCGGCTGAGAGTGACTGCTGGTGCAGCAAGGGATGGTCGTGGTCTTGCACCACCACCAAAACATTTCGATGCAGATCCTTGGTTGCCACATACCAGGGTGTTCCGGGTGATCCCCGCCGGCCGCCGATGCCGAGTCCCTGACGCTGGCCCAGCGTGTAGTACATGAGTCCCTGGTGCATCCCCAGCACTTCCCCCGTCGGCGCCTCGATATTTCCCGGTTGTGCGGGCATATATTTGGCAAGGAATTGTTTGAATTTGCGTTCGCCGATGAAGCAGATCCCGGTACTGTCTTTCTTGGCATGATTGGCGAAACCGGCGTCACGCGCCCGCGCTCGCACTTCTCGCTTCAGCATGGATCCCACGGGGAACAGGCTCATGCACAAGGCTTTCTGCGATATGGCGTGCAGGAAATAGCTCTGGTCTTTTTTAGCATCATGGCTGCGCAAGAGCCGTATGCCGCCATGGGTCTTCTCACTTCTCACATAATGACCCGTGGCGATGAGTTGCGCACCTAGGCGCATGGCGTATTCCAGGAAAACCTTGAATTTGATTTCGTTGTTGCACATTACGTCAGGGTTGGGTGTGCGCCCGGCGGCATATTCAGCAAGGAAATATTTGAAAACGCGTTCGCGATATTCGCCGGAGAAATTTACCTTGTGCAGGGGGATGTCGAGCAGCTCACAAATCTGGCGGGCATCCTGGAAATCCTCCGCAGAGGTGCAGTAGTGCTGTTCTTCGTCATCCTCCCAGTTGTCCATGAACAGACCTTCCACGGCGTAACCCTGGTGCTTCACAAGCAGGGCTGCTACTGCGGAATCCACCCCACCGGAAAGACCGACAATCACACGGGTTTTGATTGGTACCGGCATGCCGTTATTTTACGCCGACATCACTGGTTCAGACACGCGCATCACTCATATGGATATCGACAGGTTCCAGGCAAGTGAGTATCTCGAGAGGAAAACGCCGGCCAGCGAGAAAGTCATCAATACAACGGGTCACCAATGGGCTGCGCAGGTTCAGGTTGCCGTCGGCCAATTCAGCGCGTGTATACCAGCGAGGTCCGACGATACCCTGGTCCAGTGGACGGTCAGGATGGTGATGCATACAGCGGCCACAGAAAGCGATGCGCAGGAATGTCGTCTCCAGGCTCAGGTTCTTCCATAGATATATGCCGGTGACTGCGTCAGGTACAAATTCCCAACCGGTTTCCTCCAAAGTTTCGCGGCATACGGCATCCACAAAACTTTCATTTTCTTCCAGATGACCAGCCGGGTTGTTGATCACCAGCGTGCCGCGGACATTCTCTTCAACCATAAGAAAGCGGTCTTCCTGCTGAGAGATAGCGGCCACGGTAACATGCGGATTCCAGGTCATGCCAGGAGCCGACCAAAAGCGATCATCTTGCGGCGTGAATGTCGAATCATCGAATCACAGTCCCAAACGCCGGAATTCCGATTCCGGTTCAGACTGTTCCCAGATGGCATCAAATTCGCGTAAATGCATCCGCGCCTCAAAGGCATTATCCGGATCGGCAAAGCCTTCATATCGGTCAGCCAGCGGTCGATATAGCAGACCGGTTTCATCGATAATCAGGAAGCAATCGGAGCGCTTGGTTTGTTCCGGCGTTGGCCGGCGGAATTCAATGAAACTGCTAAGCCGCCGCCCGAGTTCTATAAGACGGTGTCCGTCCTTGATTGCGGCGGTGGGATCAATGACCAGGATGCGGATATGCGAGTAGCGGCTACGCAGCGCCAGTTGCTGTACCGCTGTCACGAAATCCTGTCTATCGTAAATGCTTGGCTCCAAGTCCCGCGTGAACAAGGTCAGACTTAGGCGGGCTCCTAGGGCAAGCTGCAGGGCCGCATCCCGATTCTGGTCAGAACTGCTCAATACACGGTAAGCAGGGGAGCGTACATTCATGTCAATCTGCCGGGTTGTATCAATCGCATGCGATCGGGTACTTAGGGGAAATACAGTAATCCTTGGTTATACAACTCAGTCAATAAGTTGACCGCATGCCGATTTTGCGACCAGCGTGCCAGCAAGCTTGTATTATAGATGCGCTGAGCACATAAAGTCATGGCGAAATCGACTAAGCCTGCGGGCAGTGTATGGCTCCGTCCATTGGTAAACAGCTTTATTTGACATGACCCCGTCTCATACCAGGCCATGTTAACGGCTGGATCACGAACAAGTTTCTTGTGCTTGAATAAGTGTGTTTGCAGGGCTGCTGGCGTCAAGGATCGGCGAGCGGGCGCGGGTACCAGCCAGGCTTTGGGTTCAGTGATAAAACATCCAAACCATTCATCCAGCTCATCAGGACTCAGGCGTATCGTTCTGCGTATCCGCTTGTGGATTGTGGTGCGGGCCTTCTTCGTTATAAGACCCGGATTCATCTGCGCTGGGGTCAGATCCGGATCTGTGTAGCGCGTTTCCTTATCCATGCGGGTAAGCAGCAGAGTACTCAAATCAGCCAGCATTTCGGCATCGGCCGGTGCGCGGAAACCGATGGAGAACGTCATGCATTCACCTGCGGCGATACCGTGATGAGCCACGCCCGGTGGTAGGTACAACATATCTCCGGGTTCCAGCAACCAGGTATGCTGCGGTTTGAATGCACGTACCTGACTCAATTCCAATACCTGATTTACTGCTGAGGCATGATGTTTCTGGCTGATACTCCAGCGACGTTGGCCCTGCACTTGAAGCAGGAACACATCGTAGGCATCGATGTGCGGGCCCACGGAACCACCATCGGCTGCGAAGCTGATCATGAGATCATCGATACGCCAGGTGGGTATGAAATGGAAGTGTGTCAAAAAATCTGCAAGTTCTGGCAGATGCTTGTCTACATCCTGTACCAGCAAGGTCCAGTTTTTTTCAGGGAGAGTACGGAAATCCTTATCTTTGAATGGCCCATGGTGCACCTGCCAGCCAGGTTTTTTGCGGGTTTTGATTACCAGTCGGGATTCGACTCCCGCTTCGCAGGCCAATCCCGCCAGTTCCTCAGCCGAGATCGGTGAGATGATTTGCGGAAATGCCCTACGGATGAGACGCGGTGATTTCTGCCAATAGCGTTTGAGAAATGTCCGTGTTGTCAGATCACCGATCGACGCTACACGCTTCATGCTTCATGCATCAGATATCGCGGGCGAGATCTGCAGCCAGTCCGATATATTCGGCTGGTGTCAGTGCCAGCAGACGCTGTTTTGCCTGATTGGGGATTTCCAGATCCTTGATGAATCGTTGCAGATCATCCTGGTTGATGCGCTTGCCACGGGTCAGCATTTTAAGTTGTTCATAAGGAGTTTCTATCCCATAGCGCCGCATCATGGTTTGAATGGCTTCCGCCAGTACTTCCCAGTTATTGTTCAGATCCGCCCGCATGCGCTCCGAATCGGCTTCGAGTTTGCTTAAGCCCTTGAGGAAGGATTCATAAGCCAGCAAACTGTGACCGATGGCTACGCCGACGTTGCGCAGCACAGTAGAATCCGTAAGATCCCGCTGCCAACGGGAGATCGGTAGTTTCTCTGCGAAATACCGCAGGAGTGCGTTAGCGATGCCGAAGTTACCTTCAGCGTTTTCAAAATCAATCGGGTTGATTTTGTGCGGCATGGTGGAAGAACCGACTTCGCCAGTGTTGGGTTTCTGGCGGAAATAACCGAGTGAGATGTATCCCCAGATATCGCGGCAAGCATCGATCATGACGGTGTTGAAACGCGCAAGCGCATCGAAATATTCCGCCATGTAATCATGCGGTTCGATTTGTACGGTGTAGGCGGACCACTCAAGCCCAAGCGATTCCACCAGCTTTCTGCTGATATCCTGCCAGTCCAGTTCCGGATAGGCCGCCAGGTGTGCGTTGTAGTTGCCAACGGCACCGTTAAATTTGCCGCTGATGCTGACCGCCGCCAGCTGCGCATGCTGCCGGCGCATGCGTGCGACCATGTTCGCGAATTCCTTGCCAAGAGTGGTGGGTGAAGCCGGCTGACCATGGGTACGCGCCAGCATCGGTATTTCTGCGTAGCGGTGTGCCAGCCCGCGCACGCGTTCGCTCAATTTGTCCGCCATGGGCAGCAGGTGTTTTTCGCGGGCTTCCTGCAGCAGCAATGCGTATGCCAGGTTGTTGATATCTTCCGAAGTACAGGCGAAATGCAGGAACTCACTGACCCGTTCCAGTTCGGGGTTGCCGCGCAGGCTTTCCTTGAGGTAGTACTCGATGGCTTTCATGTCATGGTTGGTAGTGGTCTCGATGCCCTTGACGCGCGCGGCTGCCGGCAGATCAAAGTCCTCTACGAGTTTGTTCAACCGGTTGAGGGATTCATTGCTGAGTGGCTTGATCTCGGGGATTCCAGGCGTATCTGCCAGTGCCAGTAACCAGGCGATTTCCACGCGTACCCGTTGGCGCATCAGGCCGTATTCGCTGAACAGCCCCCTAAGCGCGTCAGTCTTGGCGGCGTAACGTCCATCCAATGGGGAGAGGGCGGTTAAAGGTGACAGTTGCATGCGGTTTCCGTGCAAATGATGGCTGGATTGCGGATAATATCCAAGCAGCCCAGGCCTTACTTTATCGCACAATTAAATCATAATATTCCGAGTGATTATATCCTGTAATCAGGATGTTACATAGTGAATTTCAATTAATTTCTCCGGGAGATATATATGCCAGAGAAAACTTACCGGGTGGAACACGACAGCATGGGTGAGCTGCGGGTACCTGCGGATGCCCGCTGGGGCGCCCAGACCCAACGTGCAGTGCAGAATTTTCCCATCAGCGGCCTGATGATGCCGCGGGCATTCATCCGTGCTCTGGGCCTCATCAAGGCCTCAGCCGCCTGTGTCAACCAGGATCTGGGCATGCTGGATAGGGTTCGCGCCAAGGCCATTGAGACGGCGTCACTGGAAGTGGCTGAGGGCAAGCACGATAAGCATTTCCCGATCGACGTGTTCCAGACCGGCTCCGGTACCAGCACCAACATGAACGCCAATGAAGTGATCGCGCATCTGGCCGTGGAGAAAACCGGACAGTCAGTGCATCCCAACGACCATGTAAATATGTGTCAGAGTAGCAACGACACCATCCCCACAGCCATTCATGTGAGTGCTGTGTTGGAACTCAAGGAGCGGCTGTTGCCGGCGTTACAGCACCTGGCTGAAGCTATCGAGGCGAAAGCACAAGCAACGTCCGAGGTGGTCATAACCGGACGTACCCATCTGATGGACGCCATGCCGGTAACACTCGGCCAGGAACTATCAGGCTGGTCCACCCAGATACGCCACGGCAGCGCGCGAATCGAGGCAGTCCTGCCGAGACTCCAGGCTCTGGCCCAGGGAGGCACCGCCGTCGGTACCGGCATCAATGCCCACCCGGAATTTGGTAAACGCGTTGCAAAGGAGCTGGGCAAAAGAACCGGCATCCACTTTTGCACCAGTGAAAACTATTTTGAGGCCATGAGCTCTCAGGATACGGCTGTGGAGTTATCCGGCCAGTTGAAGACCCTGGCCGTGAGCCTGATGAAAATCGCCAACGACCTGCGCTGGATGAACAGCGGCCCATTAGCGGGTCTTGGAGAAATTGCATTGCCGGCATTGCAGCCGGGTTCCAGTATTATGCCCGGAAAGGTAAATCCGGTAATACCCGAAGTGGTTACCATGGTGGCCGCCCAGGTGATCGGCAATGATCTGGCCATCACCGTTGCGGGGCAGTCCGGCAACTTCCAGTTGAACGTCATGCTGCCGGTAATCACCTATAACCTGTTACAAAGCATCGAGTTGCTGGCGAATTCGGCCCGGGTATTGGCGGATAGCGCCATCGGAGGATTCCAGGTGAATAAAGTGCATCTCAAGGAAGCCCTCGAAAAGAATCCAATCCTGGTGACAGCCCTGAATCCGGTGATTGGATATGAGAAGGGTGCAGCCATCGCCAAACGCGCCTACCAGGAGCGCCGGCCTATCTTGGAGGTGGCCAAAGAGATGACCGATATCCAGGAAGCGCGTCTCAAGACGCTGCTTGATCCAGCCGACCTGACCCGTGGGGGTATTAAAAAATAGCTATCTATTTTATATAGATATATCTATAACTAATTGATATGTATATAGTTAATAGACATTATGAAGTGATTATCCGGCATGCACTCAGAGGTACGCAGCCACCCAGCAAATTCGCATCACAACCCGTGTTAGCGGATTTGCCTCCGGGCCTGCAGCCAAGACAGCCCTGGAAACCCGCCGCGGTACTGGTACCTCTGGTCATGCATCCCGGCGGGCTATCGATGCTTTTGACGCGGCGCACCGAACAACTGCTCGATCATGCCGGTCAAGTGAGCTTTCCTGGCGGTAGCCGCGAGGATAAAGATTCCGATCTGGTGCAAACAGCATTACGCGAAACAGAAGAGGAAACCGGGCTGCAGCGGTGTTTCGTGGAAACCGTGGGGTTCCTGGACGGCTACCTCACCATCACCGGATATGCAGTCACGCCGGTTGTTGGGCTAGTGAAGCCTGATTTTCATCTTCAGCCAGACCCGCTGGAAGTCGCCGAAATATTCGAGGTACCGCTGGCATTCTTGTCTGATCCTGCTAATCGGCAAATACGCACGCGCCATGTGGGTGACCGGGATGTGAGCTATTACCTGTTCGAGTACAACCAGCATGTCATCTGGGGTGCGACGGCGGGCATATTGGTCAATTTTCTTCACAAACTGGAACAGGCAGAGGCGGCGTGAAGCACCGGCAAGCCAGTCTGCTCGATGGTGTGCCGCCGGATCTAACGGAATTGACATGCGCGGTGGAGCTGCAGCGACGGGCTGCCAGTGTCGGGTTTGACTGGGATGAGTTGGCACCGGTGTTGGCAAAAATTCGTGAGGAACTCGCTGAACTTGAAATGGAAATCGGTGGCGTTGGTCAGCCGGAAGGCAAACAGGATGAGCTGGGTGATCTGCTGTTCGCAGTGGCCAATCTGGCGCGCAAGCTGGAAATCGATCCCGAGCAGGCACTGCGCGGAACCAACCATAAATTCCGGCGCCGTTTCAGCCTGGTTGAAACCGAGTTGGCTAAACGAGGCAAACGCCCGGAGGATACTTCCCTAGAGGAAATGGATGCCATCTGGGAGCAAGCTAAGGGATACGAGTCCTGATGCTATTTGGAATTACCTGGTAGTAATTTTTTAATGGCGATCCTGGCCTTCACCGCCTCGGGAGCCTATCCGGTCATCAGCTGGGTGTTCGCAGGACCCATGGCACGACTGATGGATAAAGCACAGTTAGTAAATAAGTTGAAATATATAGAGCAAGCTACGGAATAACGAGAGAATTTTCTAGAAGTACCTGATGTTTTAGGCTATATTTCACCCTATCCGGTCTATTATGAACCCCGTGGGAGGATCAATAGCCGGTGCGATGGTGCAAGCTTTAGGAGCCCGTTCATGCCGCAAAAAATCGGCCTAGTCATTGATTCCGCCTGTGATCTGCCGCGTTCTTTCATCGAACAGCAGGGCATTGAAATTATGCCGGTGAGCATGCAATTCGGCAATATGAGCTTTAAGGATACGCGCGACCCGGAACAGACCATGGATTTATACCGTCGTTTTGTAGCGGCAAAGGATCTGGAAATTTCCACCACGCCTATGTCCACCAAGGCCATCCGTGACCTGTTTCTGGACCAATTGGTTCTCAAATACGACCGGGTCTTGGTAATTACCGCATCCAGTAACCGCAGCCCGGTTTTTGAGAATGCCACCCAGGCATCATTCATGATTCTTTCCGGCTACAAGGAACGACGTCGGGCCGCGGGCCTGGACGAGCAGTTCGGCCTGCGCGTGATTGATAGCAAGACCCTGTTTACCGGACAGGCGGTTGTCGTGTATGAAGCGCTGCGCGCCATCCGCAACCAGGATGACATCATGTTCGACAAACTTCGCCAGCACGTAGAGAGCTTTTCTCAGCACGTGCATGCCTACGTGGTTCCGCAGGATCTTTTTTATGTGCGTAGCCGTGCCCACCAGAAAGGCGACAAGAGTGTTGGCTGGTTCAAATACCAGATTGGCACTATGTTTGATCTCAAGCCTATCCTCAGTGCGCATCGCGGCGAGACCGAAGTTGTGGCCACCGTGCGTGGCTATGAGAGTGCAGTACGTAAGCTGTTTGAAATGGCGATTGCAGCCATAGAAGGCGGGTTGATTACCAAGGTAGTATGCATGAGTTACGCCGGCAATCCAGAAAAAGTCAAAGTATTTCCCGGATACGAAGATTTCATCCAATGCGCCATGGGGAATAAGATTGAAACCATGTTATCGGTCATGAGCACCACAGCGGGCATCCACGTTGGACCGGGGGCTTTTAGTCTGGCCTATGCCGCCCGCTAGCCCATAGCAAAATGAACGGTAAAAAAGGGCCGCAAAGCGGCCCTTTTTGTTGTTGCAACCAGAATTACTTGCTCTTGAGTTTGGTTAGCAGGGGTTCGATCAGATCCATGGGTAAGGGGAACACGATGGTGTGGCTTTTATCGCCCGCGATTTCCACCAGTGTTTGCAGATAGCGCAATTGGATGGCCTGGGGTTGTTGCATCAGGGTCTGTGCGGCTTCCATCAGTTTCTGTGAGGCTTGCAGTTCACCTTCCGCATTGATGACCTTGGCACGCCGCTGGCGTTCGGCCTCGGCCTGCTTGGCAATAGCGCGCACCATATTTTCGCCCAGGTCGACCTGCTTGATTTCTACGTTGATCACTTTCATGCCCCAGGCATCTGTATGCTTGTCGAGGATGCCCTGGATGTCCACATTCAGCTTGTCGCGCGCCGCCAGCATGTCATCCAATTCATGTTGGCCGAGCACCGATCGCAGCGTTGTCTGAGCCAATTGGCTGCTGGCCTCGAAAACATCCGCCACCTGGATAATGGCCTTCTCCGGATCAATGATGCGCACATAGATGACTGCATTGACCTTTACGGAGACATTGTCGCGGGAAATCACATCTTGGGGTGGCACTTCCATCACCACGACGCGCAGATCTACTTTGGTCATCTGCTGGATCACGGGCCAGATTAATACCATGCCGGGACCGCAGACGCGGTCAAAACGACCGATGGTAAAAATTACACCGCGTTGATATTCCTTCAGCACCTTGAGGGCACTGAAAGCTATGAGTGCAAGGATAACGATGATGACAAGGATTGCGATCGACATTTAAGTAACCTCTGAGTCGGATTGATCTGCGGGTTTCACGATCAGCTTCAAGCCCTCACGCCGGATGACTTTCACGTCCTCACCCGCGCGTATGGGAATTTCACTATAAGCGTTCCATATCTCACTGTGTATACGCACAGTGCCTGCACCATCAACGGAAAAATCCTGCAGGGCCTGTCCACGATCCCCAAGTAATTCTTCAGCGCCGCTCACCACCGGTCGCCGGTGTGCACGCACTGCCAGCCACAGGGTGGCCAATATGATAAGTGCGGCGGCGACGCTGATGCCACCAATCAGTCCACGTGATACGCCAAAACCCGGCACGCCGGTATCCATAAGGATGATGGAACCAATCACAAAAGCTACCAGTCCACCGATGCTGAGGGTACCGTAAGCAGGTACGAAAGTTTCGGTTACGAATAATATAATGCCTAACAAGATGAGCGCGAGTCCAGCAAAGTTCACCGGCAGTATATGGAAGGCATACAGGGCTAATAGCAGTGCGATGGCGCCCACCACACCCGGCAATACACCACCTGGGCTATAACCTTCGAATACCAGGCCATATATTCCAATCAACAACAGGATATAGGCTACCGTGGGATCGGTTAGTACCGTCAGGAACTTTATGCGTAAGTCACGCTGATAATTCTGTATAACGATACCCGACGTATGCAGCGTGACTTGGCCGTTTTCAGTGGTGACAGTGCGGTCGTTGAGTTTGGCAAGAAGATCCGGGATGTTATCGGCCATGACATCAATCACGTGCTGCTTCAAGGCTTCGTCGGCGGTCAAGCTTGCAGCACTGCGCACCGCTTTTACTGCCCAGTCCGGATTGCGATCGCGCAACAGGGCAAGTCCCCGGATGTAGGCTACAGCGTCATTGAGTATCTTGCGATCCTCGGCAGTTTTGGGTTCGGCGGGTGTGGACGAACTGCCACCCATCAGCTGTACCGGGGTAGCGGCCCCCAGGTTGGTGGCGGGCGCCATGGCGGCAATATTGCTGGCATACAGTATATAAGTGCCAGCGCTGGCTGCCCGTGCTCCGCTGGGTGCCACATAGGTCACCACAGGAACCGGGGAAGCGAGAATCGCCTTGATAATGTCGCGCATGGCGCTATCAAGACCGCCGGGCGTATCCATTTCCAAGATCACGAGTTCTGCGTTTTGCGCTGTCGCTGCCTCCAATCCATGCACAATATATTCCGCCATTGCAGGACTGATGGCGCCATTTACATCCACTACCAGTGCAGTCTGGGTGGTGCCTGCGCCCAAGATGGGCGCCGACAAGCCCAAGGTGAGTAGCAGCAAAGCGGCAATAGGCAGTTTTCCAAGGCTAAACATAGCATCATGTAATCAGAGCTGCAGAACAAAGGCAACCGGTGCTTGCCTGTTACGTGCGGAACGCATCCGGTAACATGATGTAGCATAGCAAGCGTTCCGGCTAAATCCTTGTATGCAAGGGCGCTGAGAAGAGCGTTGTAGTAAACCTGAATATTTGCCGCCGACTGAAATCAATGCCAAAAATCATTCTGACATACCTAACCTGCGCAATTTTAGGATGTTGGCTAAGTGCGGCAAGCGCTCGAGGAGATGCTGACGTCACCAACACACACGCATCAAACCATCGGCCACGCATCTGTTTGGCATTGGGTGGGGGTGGTGCGCGTGGTGCAGCGCATGTTGGAGTACTGGAAGCCTTGGCGCAACTGCGTATTCCAGTGGATTGCATTGCAGGCACCAGCGGCGGCGCAATCGTCGGTGGTCTGTATGCCTCGGGGTTTACACTGCAACAACTGCATGCCACGTTTCTGCGGCCGGATTTACAGGCTAGCATGGCTAACCAGCAATCCCGTAGCCTGTTGGACTATCAGGCAAAGCAAAACCAGCTCCTGTATCTATTGCAGGTGGAATTTGGCTATGCGCATGGCCAATTCTTTTTCCCGGAGGGCCTCATTACAGGCAACGATCCGGGGCGAATTCTCAATGTTCTGACGCTCGTCACCCAGCCGGGTACCGATTTCAATAAATTACCGATCCCGTACCGTGCGGTAGCCACCGATATTGATACCGGTGACGAAGTGGTGCTGGATCATGGCAGCCTGGCTACCGCCATGCGCGCCAGCATGTCGGTACCCGGCGTTTATGCACCGGTGAGAATCGACAACCATTTATTGGTAGATGGAGGCCTTGTGGACAACTTGCCGGTGGATGTTGCCCGTGAAATGGGTGCAGACATTGTCATAGCCGTTAATGTGAGTACACCGCTTTCAAATCCCCAGAGCCTTAATAATGTGGTCGGCGTTTCACTGCAGGTGATCAAACTGCTTGGCAATCAGAATGTCAACCACTCAATAGCCAGCCTGAACGCGCATGATGTTCTGATTCAGCCGGATCTTGGCGACATCACGGCAGTGGATTTCAATCGCGCCGACGAGGCTATCAGGTTAGGTAAGCAGGCAGCTCTCAAGGTCTTGACGCCACTGCATGATTTGCAGCTTTCACCCCAAGCATATGCAGAGTACAGGCAACAACACCGGTATACACCGAAAATTCTGAAGACGGTGGATTTTATTGAAATTCACGGAAACCACCACATCCCTACAGCTATGATCCGTAGCCACATGACTACGCAGATAGGCCAAGCTTGGAGTTTTGAGCGGATTGGGCGTGATCTCGAGAATTTATACCGTCTCGGATATTTTCGTCAGGTTAACGCCAGCATCGCGTATACGGGTGACCGCAGTGGACTTGTAATTACGGTGGATGAAAAGCCCTGGCAACCCAACTACCTGCGCTTCGGATTAGCGCTCCAAGATGATTTTGAAGGTGGTAGCCAGTATGAGTTATCGTTTGGCTGGACACGGGCCGAGATCAATCAGCTGGGTGCGAAGTGGCGCAACCAGTTCGAGATGGGCAGCAACCGGCGCATCTATTCTGAATTCTATCAACCAGTCAATTACTCGGGCACAATTTTTGTGGCCCCCCATGTCGAGTACCAAAATACATTATCAAACATCTATAACGGCCAGGACTTGATCGCACAATACAACACCCGCTATATAAACGCTGGTTTCGATATCGGCGGTGAATTTGGCAATATGGCTGAACTGCGTATTGGCCCGTCCTACGGCCATGTAAATTCAACACCGCGGATCGGTGAGCCCAGTTTGCCGTCGTACACCAATAACCTGGGTGGCATGCGCCTGCGTTTTGGACTGGATACACTGGAAGGTGATACGGGCTTTCCGACGTCGGGCTCCTATTTGACGCTCAACGGCTTCTTCGCACGCAACGCCATGGGCAGCAATATCAGTTTTGACAAGTTCGAATTGACCGGCGCACAGGTATTCGGAAATGACTCCCACAGTTTGATTTTAACTACCGACGTCGGGTCTTCATTGCGCACCAATATTCCATATTATGACGAATTCACCCTGGGCGGGTTCCTGTCCTTGTCGGGTCTGCGCGAACAACAACTGCGGGGTCAGCAGGTTTTTGCCGCACATGCCATCTATCTTGAGCGCATAGGGAATCTGCCCAGTGTGCTGGGCAACGGCCTATACATTGGCGGAAGTCTCGAAGGCGGCAATGTCTGGGGCAGTGACCAGAATATCAGCCTGGCCAGGCTGCAATATGGCGGTTCGCTGTTCATCGGCGCGGAAACAGCGCTGGGTCCGGTGTATTTAGGCACCGGCTTCTCGCAGTCCGGCAACCAGACATTCTATTTGTTTATCGGATTGCCGTTTACGCTTAATTGATGAGCGAAGCACCATGAATAAATTGCACATCTTTACCACCGGCGGCACCATCGACAAGATCTATTTTGATGCCAAAAGTGAATATGAAGTGGGAGAGCCACAGATCGGTGGGATATTGCGAGAAATGGGGGCGACATTTCCGTTTGAGATCACCTCGCTGATGCGCAAGGATAGCCTGGATATGACATCTGCAGACCGGCAGCTGATACACAAGGCAGTAATGCAGTGTCCCGAGACTCACATTCTTATCACCCATGGTACCGACAGCATGACCGAGACTGCGATGGTGCTGACGAATATTCCGGATAAGACCATAATCCTCACCGGAGCGCTCAATCCGGCACGTTTTCGCGGCAGTGACGCCATGTTCAATATCGGTGGGGCAGTGGCTGCAGTGCAGAGTCTGGATCCTGGCGTGTATATTTTCATGAACGGCCGTGTATTCCAGGCATGCAGGGTCCGCAAAAACCTTGAGAAAAATCGGTTTGAAGACTTATAGGGGTTCGTGATTAATTAAGCTACTAATATCATAGATGAAAGCTAAACGGCATACTGATTCAGTGTTTCAGGCCGTATTTAGCCACCAGCGCCTTGAATTGCTTGTCAGAATGTAATGACAGATAGTGAGTATCGGTCGCGATATCATTACAAGAATCGGGAGTGTTACTGCAGAATCGCTGTATCAGCTGAATCGCCTTGGCTGTCTCGCCAAGCACGATATAGGCGGTCGCCAGGTAATATTGGTTAAATCCGCTGGTTCTACCCGCAAGCAAATCCAGATTGGTCAGCGCCTGACTCCGCAACGTCGGATCCAGCAATGCGGCATAACATGAGCGCGTTGCCGCCAGGATATTGGCATCATCCTGGTTGGTAGTCTTTACGTCGGTGAGCACACGCACCGCTTCGGCATTATTTGACAGACGATAACTGAGAAAAGCAATCTCAAGAGGCGCTTGAATATCATCGGGTGAAAGCTTTTGGGCAGCCAGATAAGCCTTGATCGCTTCTGAATTATTCCCCAGCTGGGCATAGGTGGTGGCTAGATTCATTTGCGCCGCCCAGGATTCCGGATTAATCACGGCGGTTTGCTGGAATTGCGCCAGCGCCTCCTTGAGTGGCAGCAGATAAGCATAGACGGTATGTGCAAGGGCATTGTTGGGATCCAAAGCCAGGGTCTTCAGCAGTTCGGCTTTAGCCGCATCGATTTTGTGTTCTGTAATATAGATGCTGGCCAGTACCGCATGCGCCTGCGCCAGATTCGGATCGAGGGCCAGTGCTTTCTGGATCATCGGGATGGCTTTGGCATTGGCCTCTTTATCTGTGACGGACGTGTTTTCAGGAAGCGTTGAGTAGACACTCCCTAGCTGTGCATAGGCCTGAGCATAATTGGGGTCCAGTTTGATGGCCTGCTGGAAATACTTGATGGCTTTATACAGGTTTGCGGTAGTTCGGGCATTATAGACTTGCATGCCTTTCAGATAGGCATCATGGGCTTCCGTGCTGATGGTCGCAGTCGCAACAACAGCTTGTTTGCCTTTAAGTTTGATTTGCAGAGACCCGGCAATGGCTTTCGAGATGTCATCCTGTACCGCAAATACATCCTTGAGCGAGCGGTCATATTTGTTTGACCAGACCTGGTATCCGCTGACTGTATTGACCAGCTCGACATAGACCCGAAGTTTGTCGCCTTGGCGGAGCACGCTGCCAATGAGCATATAGGCTACATCCAGTTGTTTGCCGATCTTGGTTGCCGGCAAAGTGCTGTTACGGAAGCCAGTTACTGACTGCCAGGCGATAACCCGCAGGCCCGCGATCTGGCCCAGGGCATTGGTAAGTTCCTGGGTGATGCCATCACTGAAATACAATCGTGATGGATCATTGCTCAGATTCTGAAACGGCAGTACGGCGATGGAATTTGCCGGCGGGTTAAATGCGGCTGTCTCATTGGCCGTGGATGATGTAGTGGTTAAGTTCGAATACTCGGAATTGATTTTCCAGATGTAAATTCCGGAAATGCTGACGAAGGCGATTACAGCGATGGTCAACAGCGACCCAATGCGCCAGCGCCGATGCTGCCAACGAGTGATTTTCTCGGGATCGGCAGGTTTGATGAACATCCAGGCTACCACCATCACGAGCGGGAAGCCGAGCGCCACGAAGGCGATGACAATGCGCACACTACTGCGCATCAAGCCGAAATTGGGGAACAGGCCATTGGCAAGCTGGATCACAACCCAGCCGGCTAGCGCGTAGATGGATGCGACCCGGTAAATATGATGGCGCTTGAGGCGCGCGAGGAAATTTGTGGGTTCGTCTGTCATGTACGAATCAATAGCCAGCCGAGTACTGGTAGTGCATTTACCATATACCATTCAGGTGGAAATGCAATTGATTGGCATAATTCAACAGATATGCTTGCCGACTGATCAAAACACGATGGCAAGACGACCATTCAGCACTCCGTGCTTCAGTTATTCATGCATAGTGGATCAGCAACGCAACAGCACCCGCTAGCAGACAGTAGATGCCAAAAGGGCGCAGAGCAGCCATTTCATGCCGTTTGAAATATTTCATCAAGAACCATGTGCTTAACCAGGCGAAGACACTCGCCAGCAGGCCGCCCAGGAGGAGGGTGAACATCAATCCTTCGGGCATAGACGCCTGGTGTTTAATAAGTTTTGGCACTTCCAGCAGTCCGGCCGCGCCGATGATGGGCGTGGCCAGCAGAAATGAAAACCGCGCGGATGCCGCGTAATCCAGCCCTGACCATACTCCCGCCACCAAGGTAGCTCCGGAGCGGGAGATTCCTGGGATCAGCGCCAGCGCCTGGGCACACCCGATGCCCACGGCTCGCCACCACCCCATGCTGGTGAGCTCATGACGCGCAACGCGCTGTTTGAGCGCATCGCCTACCAACAGGATCATGCCGTTTACGATCAGGAATACGGCCGCCACCAGGAATCCACCGAACAGGGCTCTTATCTTATGTTCCAGCAGCAGACCCAGAATACCTGCGGGAATGGTGCCTACCACCAGTAACCAGAATAGACGGGCGTGAGGGTTGTTTAGATGCCCGCGCGCCTTCCAGGCGCCACCCAACAGCGCGAACCAGTCGCGCCAGAAATACACAAACAGTGCGACCGCGGTGCCGAGATGCAGCAACACGATATAGGGCAGGAACCACGGGGCTTCACGATCGATGGGCCATTGGAAGACTGCCGGCACCAGTATGCTGTGGCCGAGACTGCTGATGGGAAATAGTTCGGTTATGCCCTGAAGAATCGCGAGTAACAACAGATGCAATGCCAGCAAAGCGCGAACTCCTGTAATAAAATAACACCGCGCATCGCGCAGCATTTTAGTAATAATCAACCAATATCAGTCATATCACCCCACGTCGAATTTGATGCCTTGCGCCAGAGGCAATTGATCAGACCAGTTGATGGTATTGGTCTGGCGCCGCATATATAGCTTCCAGGCATCGGAGCCTGATTCACGCCCGCCACCGGTTTCTTTTTCGCCGCCGAAGGCGCCGCCGATTTCGGCACCGGAGGTGCCGATGTTTACATTGGCGATGCCGCAATCGCTGCCGACCGCTGACAGGAAATATTCTGCATTCTTCAAGTTGGTCGTGAAGATGGCAGATGACAGGCCCTGAGGCACATCGTTATGCATGCGTACCGCTTCCTCGAGTGTGCGGAATGACATGACATACAGGATCGAGGCGAAGGTTTCAGTTTTGACGATATCCCAACTGTTGTCGGCACGTACGATGGTGGGCTCCACGAAATACCCGGGGCGCGAAAGTGCCTTGCCGCCACACAGAATCTTGCCGCCGGCTGCTTTGATGGCGTTGATGGCTGAGCGATAGCGCTTCACTGCATCTTCACTGCACAGCGGACCCATCAGGGTATTCTTGTCCAGCGGGTCACCAATGCGCACCTGCTTATAGGCATGTACAAGTTTAGCTAACAGCTCATCCACGATGTTCGCATGCACGATGAGACGCCGAGTGGACGTGCAGCGTTGGCCGGCGGTACCCACGGCACCAAAAACCACGGCTGGAACCACCAGCTTCAAATCGGCAGTCTCGTCAACGATGATGGCATTGTTGCCACCAAGCTCCAGCAGCGAGCGGCCCAGGCGCGCTGCCACCATCTCGCCGACCTTGCGGCCTATGGCCGAAGATCCGGTAAAGGAGATCAGCGATACGCGTGGGTCTTTGGCAAACTTCTCCGCAAACTTCACGCCCTTGTCGATGAACAGCGAGAATATCGCCGGATAACCGTGTTTCTTCAGCACCCGGTTGCAGATGTGCTGCACGGCAATGGCACATAGCGGGGTGCGTGGCGAGGGTTTCCAAACTGTGGCATTGCCACAAATGGCGGACAGAAATGCATTCCAGGACCAGACCGCCACAGGAAAATTGAAAGCGCTGATGACGCCGACTACACCATAAGGATGCCACTGCTCATACATGCGATGGCGCGGGCGTTCCGAATGCATGCTGTTCCCATACAGCATGCGTGATTGGCCCACGGCAAAGTCGGCGATGTCAATCATTTCCTGGACTTCACCATCGCCTTCAGCTTTGATCTTGCCCATCTCCAGGGAGATCAGATTGCCCAAATTATCCTTGTGTTTACGCAGAGCTTCGGCGATCAAGCGGACAGCCTCACCGCGTTTGGGGGCCGGGACTTCGCGCCAGGCAAGAAATGCCGTGTGTGCATCTTCGATGACTTGTTCGTAATCGGCAAGAGTCGCACACACGACACGCGCGATGGTCTTGCCGGTGGCCGGGTTGATGGATTCCAGCAGCTCACCGCTGCGGCTCTTATGCCAGCCGCCGGTTGAGGTCCAAACCCCGGCATTGGTTTTTTCCAGCCCCAATGAATGCAATATGCCGTCAACGCTCACTTTTGTCATACCGTGCTCCTCAGGACACGAACTGCCTGGCAGCTTCGCCAGTGCGTACCAGTCGCGCCGACAGTTCCGCAGTCTCTGTCTGTGCATAAGCCTTGCCGAAGCGGTTGGCCAAGACCTCGCCGAGTTTGAACTGTTCCTGCTTGACTGAGCCTTTGTAGGTAGCCGGTTTCTTCAGTACCAAATCAACCACCGCGCACACGCCGGCACTGGTGGTTACCTGTATCGCAGACCAGAGTTTACCGGCGATCTGCTGCGGGTAGATATGATTTACATAGTTCTCTTCCATAAACTTGCCATGTTGCATACCAGTGACGGAAACGTACACCAGAACCATATCCTGCACGGTGCGCGGTACAGCGCGTTCCAGGATGGCCTTGAGTTCATCCCGGTGTTCATTCATGCGCAGGTCGTTCATTAGGATACGCATGATTTCACAATGGCCGGGGTAACGCATGGTCTTGTAGGTGAGGTTGCGCAGCTTGCCGGCATAAGTATCTGCCAGCGAACCCAAGCCGCCTGAGGTGTTGAAGGCCTCATACAGTCTGCCTTCCAGTTGGATGGTTTCCAATCCTTCCAGCGGCATGAAGATTGCTGGTTTACCGTCCGCCACGCCATAGCAGAGATTGCCGTATTCATTGATCACTCCATCTGACGACCAGGTGAGGGCATACTTGGTCATGTTCCCGGGGTTCTGAGGCAGGGCTCCGACGCGCAGTTTCACATCCCGGATGGCCTCAAAATGGCTCATGAGTTCATTAGCGGCAATGCTGATGAAACCGGGAGCAAGACCGCACTGGGGCGCGAATGTGGTCTCGGCACCCTGGCTGATTTTGGTGACCGCGCGGGTTACTTCCACATCCTCGGTGAGGTCAAAAT
>Ga0307373_10004849_pt1 | contig 22365 bp, 16 predicted proteins | sample OX2MG_FD_202534 | JGI IMG/M metagenome (GOLD analysis project Ga0307373, IMG submission 202534) | Soil microbial communities from Risofladan, Vaasa, Finland - OX-2 | ecosystem: Environmental > Terrestrial > Soil > Coastal area > Acid sulfate soil | place: Finland: Risofladan, Vaasa | collected... | reverse complement strand
CGAGGTGCGGCAGGGCCAGCCCATGATCGTCCGCTCGTGCGGCTCCCACTCACCGGGGTAACGCATGCCGCGGAGCGTACCTGGCCGGGCCAGATCGACCGGGCCGGGCCAGATCGACCGGGCTGGGCCAGATCGACCGGGCTGGGTTAGATCGACCGGGCGACGAAGGTTGGCTCGTCGTCGCCGGCGCTCAGCGGGCTCAGTGGGGAGCGCTTCGCGGACGCCAGCTCGTCGGCGGTGACGTTCTGCGGGTGGTGGCAGGCGGCCAGGTGGCCGTCTGCGTACTCGGTCAGCTGGGGCTCGACCTCGCGGCATTTATCGCTCGCGCGCGGGCAGCGGCTGGCGAAGCGGCAGCCCAGCGGCGGGTCGATCGGGCTCGGCACCTCGCCGGTCACAACCCGCCGCGACCGCGCGCGGTTCTCGGCCGGGTCCGGGATCGGGATCGCGTCGAGAAGGACCGACGTGTAAGGGTGGATCGGCTTGGTGTAGAGCTCCTCAGAGGGCGAGAGCTCCATCACCTTGCCCAGGTACATGACCGCGATCCGGTCCGAGACGTGACGCACGACGCTGAGGTCGTGCGCGACGAACACGTAGCTCAGCCCGAACTCGTCCTGGAGCTCGTCGAGCAGGTTGATGACCTGCGCCTGGATCGAGACGTCGAGCGCTGACACCGGCTCGTCCAGCAGGATCAGTTTGGGGTTCATCGCCAGCGCCCGAGCGATGCCGATGCGCTGGCGCTGACCGCCTGAGAACTCGTGCGGGAAGCGGCCCAGGTGCTCGGCGCGCATGCCGACGGTGTCCAGCAGCTTTCGGCTCTCGGCTTCGATCTCGCCGCCGTGGACGCCGCGCAGCTTGAGCGGTGTCGCGAGGATCTGGCGGATGCGCTTGCGCGGGTTGAGTGACGCCTGCGGGTCCTGGAAAACCATCTGCATCTCACGCCGGATCGGCTGCATCGATTTCCGCGACGCCTTGGTGATGTCGACGTCGCGGAACTTGATCTCACCGCTGGTCGGGTCGAGCAAACGCACCAGCGTGCGGATCAGGGTCGTCTTGCCGCAGCCGGACTCGCCGACCACCCCGAGCGTCTCACCCTGCTCGATCGCGAACGAAACGTCGTCGACTGCGTGCACGTGTGCGACCGTGCGGTCGATGATCAGGCCCGCTTTGACGGGGAAGAGCACCTTCAGATGCTCGACAGACATCAGCTCGGTCATGCCTTCACCTCAGCCGCCAGCCCGATCTCGCCGTCGACGGTGCGAACATCTCGCTTGCGCTCGACGGGCAGCCAGCAGCGATCGAGATGGCCGGGAGCGTCGGGCAACCGCGAAGTGAGGTCCGGCACCTGCGCGCATTGCTCGAAGGCGAGCGGGCAGCGGGGCTGGAAATGGCAGCCCGTCGGCGGGGCGAGCAGTGACGGCGGCATCCCTGCGATCGCCGGCAGCCGCGCGCCCCGGTCGCGGTCGACGCGGGTGATCGAGCCGAGCAATCCCCAGGTGTAGGGGTGCTGAGGGTCGTAGAAGAGCTCGTCGAGCGTGCCCTGTTCGACCACCCGGCCCGAGTACATGACCACGACGCGGTCGGCGATGTCGGCGACGACGGCAAGGTCGTGGGTGACGAGGATGATCCCGGCGTTGGTCTCGGCCCGCAGTTTGCGCAGCTCGTCCAGGATCTGCGCCTGGATGGTGACGTCGAGCGCCGTCGTCGGCTCGTCGGCGATCAGCAGCTTGGGAGAGCAGGAGAGCGCCATCGCGATCATCACGCGCTGACGCATTCCGCCGGAGAACTCGTGGGGGTAGGAGCGCAGGCGCTCAGACGCCCGTGGCACGCCGACGCGCTCCATCAGCTCGACCGCCTGTTCCATCGCCGCGGACCTGCTCACGTCGGGGTTGTGCACGCGGATCTGTTCGACGATCTGCCTGCCGACCCGGTAGACAGGGTTCAGTGAGCTCATCGGGTCCTGGAAGATCATCGCGATGTCATTACCGCGGATCTTGCGTAGGTCGTTCTCCGAGGCGCCGATAAGATCCTGCCCGCGCAGCGTGGCGACGCCCTCGATCGTGGCGTTGGGGCTGCGGGTCAAGCCCATGAGCGTCATGCCGCTGACCGACTTGCCAGAGCCGGACTCGCCGACGATCGCCACGACCTCTCCGGGGGAGACATCGAAGCTGACGCCGTCGACCGCCTGGACGAGGCCGTCCTCGGTGCGGAACGAAACCTTCAGATCCTCGACGTGGAGCAGCTGCTGCTCGTTCATTCGAGGCGGATCCTCGGGTCCAGGAAGGCGTAGACGATGTCGATGAGCGCGCCGAAGGTGACGACCGCCAGGGCGGTCAGCATCACGATCGACATCAATGTCACCGTGTCGAAGTTGCCGATCGACTGCGCGGCGAGCTGGCCGACGCCGTGGAGGCCGTAGACGGTCTCGGTCAGGATCGCGCCGCCGCCGACCACCTGGGCGATGTCCAGGCCCCACAGCGAGAGGATCGGGAGCAGGCTGTTGCGCAGGATGTGGCGCAACAGCACCTGGCTCTCGGAGAGACCCTTGGCGCGCGCGGTGCGTACGTAGTCCTCGCTCATCGTGTCGAGGATCGTGCTTCGCAGCACGCGCGAGTAGAAGCCGATGAACAGCACCGACAGGGTTATCCACGGGCCAATCAGGTGTTTGAACCACTGCCATGGATCGGTTGTGAACTTCACATAGCCACCGAGCGGCAGGATGTTCGCCTTGTAACCGAGGTACTGGATGATCACGGCGCCGAGGAGGAACGGCGGCATTGAAACGCCGATCATTGCCAGCACAGTCAGCACCCGGTCGGTGTACTTGCCCGAGCGCACGGCCGCCAGTGTGCCGAGCGCGATCGACGCGAGCAGCCAGAAGATGCCGGCACCGCCGGCGAGCGAGAGCGTCGCGGGCAGCCCCTGCCTGATCTCGGCGAGCACGTTGTAGCCCTGCGAGTAAGAGTAGGCCGAGCCGTCGAAGATGTTGCCCATCGTCTTGACGTACTGGACCCAGATTGGCTTGTCGAAGCCGTAGCGGACGCTGATCAGATGCACCTCTTGCGGGTTCGCGAGCCGCCCTGCGATCTGCCCCGCGGGGTTGCCGCCGGGGAGCGCGACGATGAACAGAAGGAACGTGACCGCGGAGATCACGAACAGCATGATCAGCATCGTGATCACTCTGCGTGTGACGAAACGGCCCATCAGATCTTGACCTTCGACCGCGGGTCGAGCGCGTCGCGCAGACCGTCGCCGAAGATGTTCACGGACAGCACGGTGAGCACGAGCATGATGCCCGGCACGAGTACGTCATGGAAGCCGTACGGGAAGTTCGTGAGTCCGTCAGAAATCATCGTGCCCCAGGATGCGTTCGGCGGCTGCACGCCGGCGCCGAGGTAGCTCAGTGCCGCCTCGAGGATGATCGCGCCGGCGAGGATCAGCGGTATGAAAACGATGATCGTCGACGACAGATTCGGGAGCAGCTCGCCGAACATGATCTGGATGTTGCCGAGGCCCTGCTGCCGTGCGGCGTCGATGAACTCGCGCTCGCGCAGGGTCAGCACCTGGGCGCGCACTGGTCGTGCGACATAGGGGATGTAGACGAAGCCGACGACGAGCGCGGTGGTTAACAGCGTCGTCGAGTGGAACGGGCCCAGGCCACGGACGTTCAGCACGGTCCCGAGCGTGATCCCGAGCAAAACAGCCGGATACGCCCAGATGACGTCGTTGATGCGGGTGATCACCATGTCCGTGATGCCCCGGAAGAAACCGGCGAGGATGCCGAGGATCGTGCCCGCGATCATCGTGATCAGCATCGCGACGACGCCGATCTCGAGCGAGCTGCGCCCGCCGTAGAGCAGGCGCACCGCGAGGTCGCGGCCGAGGTCATCAGCGCCGAGGAAGTAGTGGTTGAACTGCCAGGTCGGGCCCATCGGGATGCCCTGCGGGCTGACGATGTCCACGGTCTTGCCGCCGACCCGGGCGGTCCCTGTGATGTTCTGCGCCGTCGGGCTGATGTGGGCTATGTCCTGCGAGTAGACGGGCGCCAGCAGGCAGAGAACCACGAGCAGGATGAAGAGGCATCCGAAGAACATTGCGACGCGATTGCGGCGGATCCGTCGCCACGCGAGCGCGTAGACACCGATCCCGGGTGGGATGTCCTGGCCTTCGGCGGGCGGCAGAGGCTGCTCTTCGAAGGCGATTTCGCTGTGGACGGTTGACACGGTGTTACCGGACGGAGCGGAAGTGCTGAGAGGGTAGTGCGTTTGTCCGGCTCACGTGCTGCGGGGCGGGTCGCCTTGCAGGCGACCCGCCCCGTGCGCAGCCGTTACACGCAGAGCGTGCTTACTTCAGGCGCAGCTCGCTGAAGTCCCAACCGTAGATCGGGTTCTCCATGAGCGGCGAACGAGCGATCTTCGTGGACGTGAAGAACGGGAACTCCTGATACCCGAACACGCCCGCGTAGGCCTTCTTGGCGACGTACTTGTCAAGCACCTGCCACTGACCGGCGACCTTGCTGATCTGCGTCGTCGGGGTGGCGCCCAGCTTGGCGACTTGCTTGTTGATGTAGGCGTCGTTCGTCTGGCCAAAGTTCTCGTTGTTGGTGGGCGTGATCGCCTTACCGTCAAGGAGGACTCCGTAGAAGTCGACCGGGTTCGGGAAGTCCTGGTTCCAGTCGGCAAAGCCGGTCTGGGGATCGACTGTCTTCGACTCACCGATGGTGGTGAAGTAGTTCGTGTCCGCGACTTCCTTGAGCTTCACGTTCGTGAAGCCGATGCTCTTCAGCTCTTGCTGATACGCCTCCATCCACTGCAGACGCGGCGAGCGCTCCTCGCTGTAGACGGTGATTGCCGTGTTGGCCTGGCCGGACTTGGCGACCAGAGCCTTGGCCTTCTTGATGCTGCCGACGCCCGGCTTGCCGTAGGGGCAGCTGCCCTTCGGGTGGCCCGGGATGGCCGGTGGCAGGAAGAAGCAGGCCGGGGCGAGCGTGCCGCCGCCGAGGCGTGACATTGCGCTCTCGTTCATGCCTGTGACAACGGCCTCACGGGCGTACTGATTGTTGAACGGCGGCTTCGACGCGTTCAGGAACACGTAGTAGGTGGAGCCGCCGAGGTTGACGAGGCTGAAACGGCTGGCAGCCTTGCTCTTGATCTGGAGCAGCACGCTGCCCGGGATCGTGTCCGCCCAGTCGAAGACGTCGACGCTGTTGTTCAACACGGCGTCGGCGTTCGCTGCGACGTTCGAGTTGATCTTTACATTGACGTTGTCGAAGCCCGACGGGATACCCGGAACCGAGGTCCAGTCGGGGTTCTTGACGACGCTGTACGACGCGTTAGGCACGATGTTCGTGACCTTGTACGGACCGACACCGGCCGGCGGAGCGGTCGGCTGGGCCTTGGACACCGAAGTCCCCTTGGGGTCGACGAAGCCGAGCGACGGGAAGGCCAGGACGTTGTCAAACGGGCCGTAGGCCGCGGTCAGATGGACCACGATCTTGCCAGTGGCGTTGTTGGTCGAGATACCCGAGATGCCCTTCGCCTTATGCGCGGCATACGCCGCAGCACCCTTGATGTTCGGGGTGATGAACGCGCTAGCGCCGCCCCACGGAATGCTGACCGCACGTTCGACGGTGAACGTGAAGTCGCTCGCGACGACCGGGTCGCCGTTGGAGAACTTCAGGCCCTTGCGCAGCGTGACCGTGTAGGTCTTGCCACCATTTGAGATCTTCGGCAGCGAGGTCCCCAGGCCTGGGATCAGGTTGGCGCCCGCGGTGCCTGCCTTACGGGCGTAGGTCGTCAGGCCGGTGTAGACCAGCCAGTTGACCTCGGAGCCCTGCGTCGTGTAGTCCAGGCCGGGATCCAGCGACTGTGGGGCAGTGCCCTCGACCATATTGATCGTGCCGGTGGCGGCAGCGTGGGCCTTTTGGACCTTCGCTCCCGCACTTGCGGCAATCGCTGCTGCGATTGCCACCGCGCCGACCACGGTCAGGATCAAAGACCAGGTCGCTCGCTTGTGTTGAATACGCACTGTGGCGTCCTCCTCCATGGGTTTGAGACTTGGCGATAAATCTATTCGCAAGTCGCCAGCTTTGCGTGCACCGTAATGCACTCGCAACATGCTTGCATTCTGAATCCCGGCGGTCAGCCGGCGGCGTGGTCGGCTCCGGAGAGACCCACCGGGCTTTGCGACGCCGTTTAGGCCCGTACGACGGAAGCGTCAGAGGCGTCTGCGGGGTCCTGCGTCACGACGGCATCGGTGTGGTGATACATGCCGCCGCGCAGTGCCGAGGCGCCCGCCGCGACAAGGCACGCGATGATCGCAAAGGCGAAAGCGGTGTGGAGGCCGTCGCGAAACGGTGAGGAAATCAGCTGCGGGAAGAACGAACGGCCGGTGAGCAGCGCCTGGCTGTGCGCCGAGAGCTTGTCCAGCACATGCGTGCCGACGAGGCTCTTGACCGGGTTGAAGCCAAGGAACGCCGCGAACAGGACCGAGACCGGCGGCGTCTTGCCGATCGCCTGCGCTGTCGCCAGCGGCACGCCGTGCGCGTGCAGGCCGGAGCTGAGTGTGTGGGGCAGGTTCGAGGCCAGCCCCGCGATCATCAGCGAGAAGAAGATCCCGACCGACAGCACCTGCGCGCTGTTCTGAAAGGTCTGGTTCATCGCGCCGCCTGCACCGCGGTCCTCGGGCGGCAGGCTGTTCATCACGGCCGCGCGGTTGGGGGAGGCGAACATCCCCATCGAGAACCCCATCGCCAACAGCACGAGCGCGAACACCGGGTATGAGAAGTTGATCGGCAGCAGCCACAGGCCGATGAACGTCAGCGCCGTGGCGATCATTCCGCCCGTCGCGAACGCGCGCGCGCCGTAGCGGTCCGACAGGATCCCGAACGTGGGGCCGGAGGCGAGCATCCCGACGGTCAGCGGCAGCATGCAGATGCCGGCCCGCAGCGGCGTCTGCACGAAGTCGACGCCGTGCTCTGGCAGCCAGATCCCCTGCAGCCAGATGATCAACATGAACAACAGGCCACCCCGCGCAACCGACGACAGAAAGGTTGCGAAGGTGCCCGCGGTGAAGGCGCGAATGCGCAGCAGCGGCAGGCGGAACATCGGCTCCCGCGTGCGCAGCTCGATGACCGTAAACGCGACTAGTGACAGCACCCCCGTGCCGGCGAGGATCAGTACGCGCGGGCTGATCCAGCCCATCGCGTGGTGCCCGTACGGGCGGATCCCATAGGTGATCGAGACCATGATCAGGACCAGCCCGAGTGCGAACGTGATGTTGCCGGGCCAGTCGACCTTCGATCCCAACTGCGGCCGGCTCAGCTCGCGCAGCCTCATGTAGGCCCATACGGTGCCGAACAGGCCCACGGGGACCGAGATCAGGAACACCAGCCGCCAGTTGATCGGGGCGAGCAGGCCGCCGAGCACGAGCCCCACGAACATGCCGCTGACACCGACGATGTTGTTGATTCCGAGCGCCATCCCGCGCTGGTTGGCGGGGAACGCGTCGGTCAGGATCGCGGCCGAGTTGGCGAGCAGGAAGGCGCCGCCGACGCCCTGGAACAGCCGGAAGACGACCAGGTAGGTCGCGCCGGCGGCGCCCGTCATCCAGTCGATCGTGAGCAGCAGCGACGCGACCGTATAGATCACGAAGCCGAGGTTGTAGATCCGCACCCGCCCGAGCATGTCGCCCAGCCGACCGAGGCTGACGATCAGGACGCTCGAGACGATCAGGTAACCGAGCACCATCCACAGCAGGTAGAAACTGTTGCCCGGCTGCAGCGGGTTCAGGTGGATGCCGCGGAAGATGTCCGGCATCGCGATGATCGTGATCGAGCCGTCCAGGGTTGCGAGCAGAACCGCGAGCGTCGTGTTGGACAGCGCGATCCACTTGTAGTTGCGTGGCAGCGGACCATCGGTGTGCCTGGCGGAGATCAGCGAACTTGCCACCGAGCAAGTATTACACAGGTTACCTTCATATCTGCCCTGCGGTGAGCACTGTTACGTATAGTCGGCAGCCGTGAAAACCGACGTCGAACTGACGAACGAGCTTGAGCTCCGGGCCCTCGCCGCCGAGCTGCGGGTCGTCCTGGGTCGCTTGATCCGGCGCCTGCGCGCGGAGTACCGGTTCGGGCTGACTCAGGCGTCCGTGCTCGGACGGCTCGACCGCGAAGGCCCGCAGTACATCGGCGAGCTCGCGGCGGCCGAGCGCGTACGCCCACAGTCGATGAGCCAGGCGCTCGATGAGCTGGAGGCGGAGAAGCTGATCGAGCGTTGCCCCGATGCCACCGATGGCCGTCGCACGCGGATCGCCCTCACGCCCGGGGGCCGCGCCGCGCTCGAGGCAGATCGCGCGGCTCGCGACGGCTGGCTCGGCAGGGAGATCGTGCAGTTCACACCCAAGGAGCAGGAGATCCTGCGGCAGGCGGTGCTGCTGCTCGACCGCCTCGCGAACTCCGACTGACGGTCGCGCGGCCGCGCCCGCCGCCACCGCCGCCCCGCCGCCCGCCGAAAACTGTTCGCTAGCCTGAATATGTGGCTGTAAGCGTCGAGTTCGTTCCAACCGGAAACCTCTCGCGCAGCAGACCACCTCGGGCCTGGATCGACCCAGATCGCAGCAAAACCTGGCTGCGACGCGCGCTGCCGATCGTGATGGCGCGCAGGACGACGCTGTTCTCGGCGCTCGGGCTGTCGTTCCTGTCATTGCTTCTTCAGGTCCAGATCCCGAATCTGCTGAACAGCGCCGTGACCCATTCGCTCGAGCCACATGCTCACCTCGCGCCGACGCCGCTCGCGCACTACGTGCGGATCGTGTTCGTGCTCGCTGTGCTCGCCGGCGTCAGCTCCTACGGCTCGCGGCTGCTGCTGATGCGGACCGCCTATGGGATGGAGTCTGACCTGCGCAACATGATCTACACGCACCTGACACGGATGAGCTTCGACTTCTATGACCGCGTCCAGTCGGGGCAGCTGATCTCGCGGGCCAACTCCGACATCCGCTCGGTGCAGATGTACCTGACTTTCGGGCCGAGCATCCTCGTGCAGTGCTCGATCGCGGTCGTCGCGTTCATTTACATGCTCACCATCAACGTGCCGCTCGCCTTCGTCGCGATGGCGACGCTGCCACTCGTGTTCGTGATGGGCGTGCGCATGCGTCGCAGCATGTTCCCCGTCTCGTGGCTGATCCAGGCGCGCCTTGCCGAGATCGCGACGATCGTCGACGAGAACATCAACGGCGTGCGCGTCGTCAAGTCGTTCGTCGCCGAGCAGCGCGAGCTCAGCGTGCTCGAGCGCGCCGCCGACAAGCTCCAGTGGTCATACATCCGCGACGCCGACCTACGCGCGAAATTCACGCCCGTCGTCCAGAATCTGCCCCAGGTCGGGATGGCGCTCGTGCTGCTGCTCGGCGGCTACCTCGTGATTCACGGCCACCTCGGCGTCGGCGCGATCCTCGCCTTCAGCGCCTACATCGTGATGCTGCAGGCGCCGTTCCAGATGCTCGGGATGCTGGTCATGCTCAGCCAACGCGCGGCAGCCTCCGCCGGTCGCATCTATGAGGTGCTCGACGAGCAGCCGAGCGTCGTCGACGGCCCGCTGGCCGTCGACCTTGTGGACGTCACCGGCGATGTCGTGTTCGAGGACGTGGACTTTGCCTACTCGCCCGATGCACCCTTGATCCTCGACGGCCTCAACCTGCGCTTGAATGCGGGCGAGACCGTCGCGATGGTTGGGCGCACGGCCAGCGGCAAGACGACCGTCGCGCGCTTGCTCTCGCGCTTCTACGACGTCACCGGCGGTGCCGTGAAGATCGACGGCCGCGACGTCCGCGACGTCACGATCGAAAGCCTTCGCCACCAGGTCGGAGTCGTGCTCGACGAGCCGTTTCTGTTCTCGGTCTCGATCCGCGACAACATCGCCTATGGCCGGCCGGACGCTCCACTCGATGAGGTGCAGGCCGCCGCACGCGCGGCGGACGCCGACGAGTTCATCGTGCAGTTGCCGCACGGCTACGACACGATCGTCGGCGAGCGCGGCTACACGCTCTCAGGCGGTCAACGCCAGCGGATCGCGATCGCGCGCACGCTGCTGGTGAACCCCCCGATCCTGGTGCTCGACGACGCCACCAGCGCCGTGGACGTACAGGTCGAGCAGGAGATCCACGGCGGTCTCAAGACGCTGATGCAGGGCCGCACGACGCTGATCGTCGCTCACCGCCTCTCAACGATCGGGCTCGCCGACCGTGTGGTGCTGCTCGACGGCGGCAGAATCGTCGCCGACGGGACGCACACCGAACTGCTCGAGAGCTCGTCCCTGTACGTCGAGGTGCTCGCCCAGGTGGAGGCCGACGAGCGTGAGCAGAAGCGGATCGAGCGCGAGCGCAAAGTCGCGCGCGCGGCTGAGGAGGACCGGCTGTGAGCTTCGGTGGATTCGGCGGCGGCGCGCCGATGTTCGGTGGTGGTGGCGGCTCGCGTTCGGCAGCCGCGCCCGGAGGCGGGCTGCCGTTTGCCGGAATCCCGCCCGAGCTCCAGGAGGGCGTCGACAAGCTGCTTGCCGGCGAACCGGACTACCCGCCGCCGAGTGCGAAGTTCAGCTACCGCAACGATGATGAGCGCTCCAAGCAGCTGGCCCTGCGCGCACTGGTGTTCCGGCAATGGCGTCTGGGCGTGTTCGCCGTGCTGCTGGTCTGCATCGTCAGCATCACCAACCAGGTCGGGCCTGCCCTGATCGGCTATGGGATCGACCACGGCATGTTGCCCGGTCACCGGGACTTCACTGTGGTGGTCGTCTGCGCAGCGCTGTTCCTGCTGGCGATCACGGTCACAGCGGCCGCACAGTCCTCGCAGGCGCGCGTCACCGGAAGGCTCGCGGCGCGCGTCATGAACGACCTGCGCGTGAAGGTGTTCGCGCACCTTCAGCGGCTCGGCCTCGACTTCTACACCGAGGAGAAGGCGGGGGTGATCATGACCCGCATGACGAGCGACATCGAGAACCTGCAGCAGCTGCTGCAGGACGGTCTCGCCCAGCTCGTCGGGCAGGCGCTGACGATGATCGTGATCACGGTGATCCTGTTTGCACTGAACGTCGAGCTGACGCTGATCACGATCGCGCTCGTGATCCCGTTGCTGACAGTCGCGACGATCTGGTTCAGCCGGGCGTCCGAGCGTGGCTACTCGCGCGTGCGCGACGGGATCGCCGGCGTCTTGGGAGACTTGTCGGAGAGCCTGCATGGCGTGCGCACCGTTGCCGCCTACAACCGTCAGCGCTGGAACATCGTCGAGCATCGCAACGTCGTCGGTGTCTACCGCGATGCCAACAACCAGACGGCTCAGATCAATGCGCTATACGGACCTGGGACGCAAATGCTCGGCTACCTGGGGCAGGGCGCGCTGCTTGCGATCGGCGGTCACATGGTTCTCCGCCACGAGCTCTCACTCGGTGCGCTGGTCACGTTCTTTCTCTACCTGAACCGCTTCTTCGCGCCGATCCAGCTGCTGGTCCAGCAGTACAACACCTTCCAGCAGGGGCAGTCCTCGGTGCTCAAGCTGCGCACGCTGTTCCAGACCGACCCGAGCACCCCGGAGCCGGTGGATGCGCACGCGCTGCCGCCGCTGCGCGGCGAGATCGTCTTTGATGACGTCAGCTTCGGGTACGAGCCGGGCCGGCCGGTACTGCACGATGTCAACCTACGCATCGCTCCCGGTGAGACGGTCGCGTTCGTCGGCCAGACCGGCGCCGGCAAGTCCACGGTCGCGAAGCTGATCACGCGCTTCTATGACCCGACCGAGGGCAGCGTCCGGCTCGACGGGCACGACCTGCGCGAGGTGACGCTCGATTCGCTGCGCCGCCAACTCGGCGTCGTGCCGCAGGAGCCGTTCTTGTTCGCCGGCAGCCTGCGCTACAACATCGCCTTCGCGCGGCCAGACGCGAGTGACGCGGAGGTCTGGGCGGCGGTCGACGCGGTCGGCCTGCGCGACGTCGTCGAGCGCATGCCCGATGGGCTCGACAGTGTTGTGCACGAGCGCGGCCAGTCACTGTCCTCGGGCGAGCGTCAGCTGATCGCGCTGGCGCGTGCCTTCCACGCGCAGCCGCGCGTGCTGGTGCTCGACGAGGCCACTTCTAATTTGGATCTCCTGTCGGAGACCAAGATCGAGGCGGCGCTCGACATCCTGCTCGAGGCGCGCACCGCCGTGCTGATCGCCCACCGCCTGACGACCGCCATGAAGGCAGACCGCATCGTCGTGGTCGATGACGGCCGCGTCATCGAAACCGGCTCACACGACGAGCTCGTCGCCCGTGGCGGACGCTACGCGGAGATGTACGCGACATGGACCTCGCAGGTGGAGGTCGCGGCTTGAGCGGGATCTGTGATCACAGCACTAGACGACCGTGCGTTTGAGCAGCGATTCGTCCGCGACGATCCTGGCGATCTCGGCGGCGGGCAGGGGGGGCGAGTAGACCAGGCCCTGGGCGTGGGTGCAGCCGAGGCGGCGGAGCTCGTCGACCTGGGCGACAGTCTCGGCGCCGAGGCCGACCACACTGACGCCCAGGGCGTGGCCGGTGGCCGCCACCGCCTGAGCGATACGGCGGGCGTCGTCGTCGCGACCCAGCGCGGCGACGAAGCGGCGATCGACCTTGATCGCGTCGATCGGGAGCTCGACGAGCCGAGTGAGCGAGGAGTCGCCGGTCCCGAAATCGTGGATCACGAGCCGCACCCCGATGCGTTTGAGCGCGAGCAGGTTGCGATGTATCTGCTGGGCGTCATCGCGCAGCACCCGCTCGTCAAGCTCAAGGTGGATGTTCTCGGGTTCGATCTCGCCGCCATCGATCGCGTCGGCGAGTTGGTCCTTGAAGCGCGGGTTGTTTAGCTGGTGCGTCGCGACGTTGATTCCGAGCCCGAGTGGCGGTCGATCCGGGCGAGCATCCTTCCACTGAGCCGCGTCGCGCAGCGCCTGCTCGATCACCCACAGGCCAATGCGGTCGATCAGCCCGCTCTCCGCCGCGACCGTGATGAACTCCGCAGGGAGCAGAGAGCCGCGCTGAGGGTGTTCCCAACGCAGCAGCGCCTCGAGCCCGCCGAGCGTCTCGTCGCCGAGCCGCACCACGGGCTGGTAAACGAGCCGCAGCTCGTGCAGCTCGATCGCTCGGCGCAGCTCGTTCTCCATGCGCCCGCGGGCGAGCGCGCGGACCCTGAGATCCTCGTCGAACAGGTCGTAGCGAGCTCGGCCACGCTGCTTCGCCCGGTACATCGCAGCGTCTGCGTCCCGCAGCAGCGCGTGGGCGTCCTGGTGGCCGTCCGTGATCGCGACGCCGATGCTCACGGTGACGAACTGCGAACCGGCGTCGAGCACGAACGGTCGCGCGAAACCGGCGGCGACCCGCTCTGCGGTGGCGATCGCCACACGCTCGCTGGCGATCTCCTCGAGCAACAGCCCGAACTCATCGCCGCCGAAGCGAGCAACCGTGTCGGTCGGGCGCACGGCCTCGCGCAGGCGTGTGGCGACGCCGACCAGCAGGTCGTCACCCGCCTGGTGGCCAAGCGTATCGTTGACCTGCTTGAAGTGGTCGACGTCGATGAACAGGATCGCTGCGAGCGAGCCGCTATGCCTGCGGACGCGCTCGAGCGCCTGCTCGAGGCGGTCCGTGAACAGCACACGGTTGGGCAGACCCGTGAGCGGATCGTGCAGCGCCCGGTGCTGCATCGCGTCCTCGGCGTCCTGTCGCTCGATCGCATCCGCCAGGATGTTGGCGAGCGAGACCACGAAGTCGACGTCGTGCTCGGTGAACGCGTGCGGTCGCGAGGAGAACGCGCCGAACACGCCCCAGGGGTGGACCGGGCCCTCGATCCGCACGCCGATGCTGCTCTTGACGTGGTCGGCGTGCAGCGGATCGGGATGCGTGAAGTGCGTCTCCTCGTCCCAGTTCTGGATGAGCAGCGGCTTGCCCGTGAGCAGCGTGTGGCCGGACGGTGAGCGCGCATCCAACCCCTCGTGCTGCCGCAGTCCCCCCTCGGCGTGCCAGCCGTATTCGGAGCGCAGCTCGAGAGAGTTCCGATCCTCGCCGGCCTGGACGACGGCGGCGGCTTCGATCTCGAGGACTTCGGCCGCCGCGCGGCAGGCCTCGTCGAGCAGCTCGGCGATCGGGGCACCGGCGAGCGCGTGCTCGCCCAGGCGCGCGACCGTGGCCTGCGCGGCCGACCGGCGCTCGAGCTGCTGCTCGATCAGCTTCTGGTCGGTGATGTCCATCAGCACGCCGTGCCAGAGCGGCGTGCCGTCCGCGCCCGGGACGATAACCGAGCTGTCTCGGATCCAGACGATGTGCCCGTCCTTGTGGAACATGCGGTAATCAATGAAGTACGAGGCCGGGTCGTCGGGATTGTCCGCCGCGCCGCTCTGGGTCGTGCCGTCCGCCTCTGCGGCCAGTGCCTTTTCGCGATCCTCTGGGTGTAGCTGGCGCGCCCAGAGCGTCGGATCGCTCGTCCACTCCTCGACGGTGAAGCCCAGAATCGGGCGGATCCATTCGTTCACGTATTGCCAGGCGCCGTTCTCGCCGGGGACAGCGATGTAGACGATCGCCGGCACGCGCTCGACGATCGCCTGGAAGTCACGGCTGTTCTCGGACCTGTTCTCGTCCATCTGTTGGCTGTATTCGGCAGCGGCTCGAAAGGTTTACAGTGCTGAGCGCTCGCTTGCGGTGAGATCGCTCAACCGCGTGAGCTGCCTGCCGTCGTCATCGAAGTTGTCCGCCCTCAGCCAGGCTTGGAATGCGGCCCTGACCGTTGGCCATCGCGCGTCGGTGATGGCGAACCACGCACTGTCGCGGTTGCGTCCCTTGACCACGCGATGGTTCTTGAAGACGCCCTCGAACTCGAAGCCGAATCGGATCGCTGCCCTGCGCGACGGTTCGTTGAGCGCGTTGCACTTCCACTCGAGACGGCGGTACCCGAGGTAGTCGAAGGCATGCTTGGCGAGTAGGAAGACCGCCTCAGTCGCGGCGGGTGTGCGCTGGAGCTCCGTGCCGAACCAGATGTTCCCAATCTCAATCACCCCATGTTCGGGGACGATTGACAGGTAGGAGACGATTCCCAGCGGCTGGCCATCGTCGGCGCGGGTCACCGTGAGGAACAGGTAGTCGCGGCGCGCGGCCTGCTCCTCGAGCGAGGCGCGGAAGCTTTCGAGGTTGGGGTACGGGCCGTCGTAGAGGTAGGTCCAGATCGATGGGTCGCCGGTTGGCGGGTGTGACGCGGCGTACAGCGCGACCGCATCCTGCTCTGGGTCGACCGGTCGGAGGACTACGTGCTTCCCGTGCAGCTCTGCCGGTGCTGGTGGCGTGGCCCCGGTGAAGTCGACAGGCTCTCCGACTGGCTGCTCTGGGGTCTGGTCCACCTTCGGAGCTTAACCAGGAAGGCTCTGACGGTCGCACGCGTTCGACCCATGTCGGCGGCCTGGGGGCTTTGTGACGGTATTGGCACGGTTCTGGCACGGGTTTGGCACAAAGTGGTCTGGTTCGTTGACCGTTGCTGCGCGACGATCAGTCGGTGGCGTTGAAGGGTGAGTCAGCCGGCCCGGCAGGCAGCGATGGGGGCAGTCCCGTCGACGGTCAGGACGTCCGCGGTAAGGGAGCCGTTTCTGCCCCTCAGGGGCGCAAACGCTTCCCTCGCGTGGAGCGCGATCGTCGGTTGGCTCGCTCGCTTAGGCAGAACAGCGGTCTGATCACGCTCGGGCAACTCGAGAGGCTCGGGTTCAGCTACAAGGAGATCCGCGGATTCGTGGAGCACGCCGATCTCCGGCGGCTGCATCGCGGTGTGTACAGCGATGGCCGCGCGCCACTCAGCGACTGGGCGCACCTCAAAGCCGCGTGGCTGGCGTTCGGCGGGCGGGCATGGTTGTCGGGGTGGGCCGCTGCGATGGAGCGGGAGTTGATGCCAGTGAGCCTGCCGCGCATCGAGCTGACTCTGGTCGCAACGGCGACGCCCAGGCAGCGGCCAGGTTTGCGCGTGCGAAGCGTCCGGGCCGCACCGCACCCTTCCGAGATCAAGACCCGCCGCGGGCTGCGCGTCAGTTCGATCCCGCGACTGCTGATCGAGGTGGCTGCCGCGGGCGGCAGCAGAGAGCAGCTCGACGCGCTGATCGAAGCGGCGGTGCGCCGCGATCAGCTCAATATCCCCGACCTCGCCGCGACCATCGAGCGCAATGCCGGACGCCCGGGCACAACCAAGGTCCGGCGGGCCTGCGCCGAGTACCTCCCGCATCCAGGGCGAAAGTCGGGCCTCGAGCACTCCTTCGACCGCTGGTTGACCAAACACCCCGAGATCCCTGAGCCGGAACGCAACATCCACCTCGGGCACTGGGAGATCGACTGCTACTGGCCAGAGCACGAGCTGGCCCTGGAACTGGACGGCCGCCCGTACCACACCGTCATCGAGGACATCGAACGCGACAACCGCAAGAACACCTGGCTACAGGCTCACGGCATCCGCATCCTGCGCGTCACGGACTCACGGTGGAGACGCGACAAGAAAGGCGTCCACCACGACCTCACCACACTGCTCGCGCTCGCCGAGGCGAGGCGGGCCGCCTGACGGGCCGGGCCACCCCGCCTCTCAACAGGAGAGGTGCCCCGCCGGCTCAGCCGCGGTTGCGCAGCCCGTCCAACGCGATGTCGAGGATGTGCTCGCGCTGACCCGGGGCCGTCACCTCGATCTTGGCGATCCCGCCGACCAGCTGCACGATCTCCGTGAAGTCGGTGTCGGCGCGGACGACCTTGGCGGCCTGGGCGCGCTGCAGCACGGGCTCGACGGCTGCGAAGAGGTCGCCGCGACACGTCTGAAAGAACGCGGCGCCGCGGTCCACATAGTTGAGCAGTTCGTTCGCGAGCGCCTTCTTGGTGGCGAGGTAGCCGACGAGTCGATGCATGACCGCGACGAAGCTCTCCCAGGGAGGCAGCTCGAGCAGCTCCTCGGTGGAGCTGCAGAGCTCCTGCAGCTCACCGACGTAGACGGCCTCAAGCAGCGCCTGGCGTGTTGGGAAGTGGCGGTAGAGCGTGCCGATCCCGACCTCGGAGCGGCGGGCGATCGCCTCCAGCGATGTGGACGCGCCGGTCTCGGCAAAGGCCTCGCGCGCGGCCAGGACGATCTTGTCGTAGTTGCGCTTCGCGTCTGAGCGTTGCGCTCGTGCGCCGGACTGCTCTGGGCTTTCTGAAGTTTTTATCGACATGGCCTTGAAAACCGGAGGGGGCCTCCGTTATAGTTTCCGGAGGCAGCCTCCAGTTTAGCCGGTCAGTCACCTTCTCACAACCCCAACACGACTCGGACCCACTCCCCTGAATCAACCGCTCTCCTCCACCAACCTCTCTGCCCTCAACCCCACAGGCTCTCTCATCACCGACTCTCTCCTCTCAGCCACTACCTCCTCTTCTCAGCACAAAGTGACCCATATGACCTCAGAACGTCGCCGCTGGCTCGCACTCGCAGTCGTGTGCCTTGCCCAGCTGATGATCGTGCTCGACACCACGATCGTGAACGTCGCGCTGCCCTCGATTCAGCGCGACCTGCACTTCACCCAGGGGAACCTCACCTGGGTCGTCAACGCATTCCTTGTCACCTTCGGCAGCTTCCTTCTGCTTGCCGGCCGCTTGGGCGATCTACTCGGCCGCAAGCGCGTCTTCCTGTTCGGCGTAACTCTGTTCACGCTCGCATCGCTCCTGTGCGGCGCCTCCTCCAGTGCCGGCATGCTCATCGGCGCGCGCTTCATCCAGGGCGTCGGCGCCGCCATGCAGGCCTCGGTGATCCTCGCGATCATCGTGATCGAGTTCCCCGAGCCCGGCGATCGCGCCCGCGCGATGAGCGCCTACGTGTTCACGGCCGTCGCGGGTGGCTCGCTAGGACTGCTCGCCGGCGGCGTGCTCACGCAGCTGCTCAGCTGGCACTGGATCTTCTTCGTCAACCTCCCGATCGGCGCGCTGGCAATCGTCGCCGGCCGGATGCTGATTCCAGACGACAGCGGTGCCGGACTCGGCGAAGGCGTCGACTGGCTCGGCTCCGTGCTTGTGACACTCGCGATCGGCATCGCCGTGTATTCGATCGTCGAAGCGACCAGTCATGGCTGGGGCTCGGCTCAGGTGATCGGCGGCGGCGCGCTCGCGGTTGCACTGCTCAGCGCCTTCTTCGCACTCGAGGCGCGCATCAAGAACCCGATCATGCCGCTGCGCATCCTGCGTCTGCGCGGCCTGGTCGGCTCGTGCATCACCCGTGGCTTCCTCGTCACGGGGATGTACGGCACCTGGTTCCTCGGAACCCTGTACCTCGAGCACGTACTGCACTACGACGCGATCCGCACCGGTCTGGCGTTCCTGCCGTGGACGCTGACCGTCGCCGTCCTCTCGATGGGGATCACGCGTTGGCTGGTGGCACGCCTCGGCGCGCTGCCGGTGATGGTGGGCGGCATGCTCTTGGTCGCGCTCGGCCTGTTCGAAATGCACGGCATCAGCCTGCACACGGATTACTTCCCGCGGCTCGCGATCGGATTCTTCCTGCTCGGCTTCGGGATCGGAAACTCGTTCATGCCGATGCTGACAATCGCGATGGCCGAGGTTCCGCACCAGGACGCGGGCCTCGCGTCCGGCATCGTCAACGTCTCTCAGCAGGTCTCGGGTGCGTTAGGGCTGGCCGTGCTCAGCACCTTCGCGACCAACCACAGCAACGCGTTGATCGCGGCGCACAAGGCGGTTGACGTGTCGCTGCTCAGCGGCTACCGGCTGTCCTACGCGATCGGCATCGGCGCGGTGCTGTTCGGCGTCGGTGTGGCAATCGTGCTGCTGCGGCAGCGCAAGCCCGCGACCGAAACCGTGTCCGCGAGCGAAGCCCTACGGGTCTCAGAAGTGGCCGTGGACGCCGGTGGCGGTGATGCGCCGCGTGTCGTCCGGGGCGGGCCGCAGGATCAGGACCTCGGCGGCGACCTGGCCGAGCAGCCAGCCGAGGTCCTCCTGGCTTAGGCCCTGGCGGGGGCTATCGGTCGCGGAGACGATCACGCGGTCGAAGTGCTCCTGCTCGAGCAGGCGCTCGAGCGCATCGCGGTAGGTGCGTCCCCGGCTGACTCTCGAGTCGACGGGGATGCCCTCCGCGGTGGCGCGCTGCTCGATCGCCTCGAGCAGTGGCATGCCGATTGCACACGCGGCCGGCAGCGGCGACTCGATCGGCAGATTGCGCGGCACCCGCGCGAGGAAGGCGGGCACGATCGTCGAGCCCTCCGCGTGCGCCAGGCGGATCGCCGCCTCGAACGCGCGGCGCGAGATCGCCTGGTTGGTGAACGGCAGCAGGATGCGATTGGGCTTTGCTCCGGACCGCTCGGGCGCGGACTGCTCTGGTGCGGATTGGGCGTTCATTCCTGTTCCTCCGTAGGGCGCTGGGCCCGGTCGGCAACGATTCGCACGTCGACACCCGGTAACAGCACCATCAGCTGTTGTGGCAGCGGCGTTCGTAGCCGCGCCGGCCCGCGTGGAGGGCGTGCGCGACCCATCAGGATGTAGGTGGTGCGCTGGCGCTTGGCGACCGCCGCGATCGTGCGAGCGCGTTCGTCGGACTCTTCGACGATCAGGCGGGCGCCGAGCAACGAGGCGAGCTGGCGCAGCGCCGTCAGCGAGTTTTCCTGCTCGGCGCTGAGGGTGCCGGGTGGCCGCACCCACAGCAGGTCGAGGTCGGTCCCGAGCCGCTGGGCCGAACGCCAGGCGCGGCGTACGAGGCGGTATGCGCCCGGGTTCGGCTCAACGAGCGCCAGCAGGCGCTCGGCGACTGCGCGCGGCGCTTCGGAGGCGATCGTCTCCTCACGCGAGCCGACGTTGGTGGTCGCGGCGAACCGTCGCTGGCCGACCTCCTCGGCTACCTGGCGCAGCGCGACCTCGCGCAGCGCCGACAGGTTCTCGATCTTGAAGAAGTTGTTCAGCGCCGCGTCGATCCGTTCGACGGGGTAGACCTTGCCGGCGCGCAGCCGCTCGAGCAGCTCTTCGGGCGTCAGGTCGACGACCACGATGTCGTCGGCGTGTCCGAGCAGCGCGTCGGGGATCGTCTCGCGCACGCGGATGCCGCTGAGCTCAGCGACCTGGTCGTTGAGCGATTCAAGGTGCTGAACGTTGAGCGTGGAGAGCACATCGATGCCGGCGGCCAGAACATCCTCCACGTCCTCGTAGCGCTTGACATGCTCGAGCCCAGGCGCGTTGGTGTGGGCCAGCTCGTCGATCAGGCAGAGGTCGGGCGCGCGTCGCAGGATGCCCGGCAGGTCCATTTCCTCGAGCAGCGTGCCGCGGTAGTCGATCTCGCGGCGCGGCAGGATCTCGAGCCCCTCAGCAATGCGCTGCGTCTCGACACGGCCGTGCGTCTCGAGCAGACCGACCACCACATCGCGTCCCGCCTCTTTCTCGGCCTGGCCCTCGAGCAGCATCCGGTAGGTCTTGCCGACGCCGGCAGCCATCCCCAGAACGACGCGGAGGCGGCCCCGTGGCCGCCCTTCGCGTCCCGTATCCAGCGTGTTGGGGTCAGCTGCGCTCGTCGCTCACGCCCCGAGCAAGTTATGGACGATCAGATCGATCAGCTTGATCCCGATGAACGGGGCAATCAGGCCGCCGAGCCCGTAGATCCAGAGGTTTCGCCGCAGCAGCGCGCTGGCCCCGATCGGCCGGTAGGAGACGCCCTTGAGCGAAATCGGAATCAGCAGTGGAATCACGATCGCATTGAAGATGATGGCCGAGATCACGGCCGAGTGGGGGTCGCCGAGCTTCATGATGTTCAGGACATGTAGCGGGCCCTTCCCGCCGGCAGTGGCCGCGTAGGTGGAGACGAAGATCGCCGGCAGGATCGCGAAGTACTTTGCGACGTCGTTGGCGATGCTGAAGGTGGTCAGTGCACCGCGGGTGATCAGCAGCTGCTTGCCGACCTCGACGATCTCGATGAGCTTCGTAGGATTGGAGTCGAGGTCGACCATGTTGCCGGCCTCGCGGGCGGCCTGGGTGCCGGTGTTCATGGCAACGCCGACGTCGGCCTGCGCGAGCGCGGGCGCGTCGTTGGTTCCGTCGCCGGTCATCGCGACCATCCGGCCAGCGGCCTGCTGCTCCCTGATCAGCTCGAGCTTCTTCTCGGGCGTTGCCTCGGCGAGGAAGTCATCGACGCCCGCCTCCTCAGCGATCTTCTTGGCCGTCAGGCGGTTGTCGCCGGTGATCATGATCGTGCGGATGCCCATTGCCCGAAGCTGGTCGAAGCGCTGGCTCATGCCCTCCTTGACGGTGTCCTTGAGGTAGATCACGCCCAGCACCTGGTTGTCGCGGGCAACCGCCAGGGGCGTGCCGCCCTCGCCGGCGATCCGGTCGAGAGCCGGGCGCAGTTCCGCCGGTGGACGGCCGCCCTCATCCTCGACCATCTTGATCACCGCGTCGCCGGCGCCCTTGCGCAGTCGCCGCCCGTCAAGGTCGACGCCGCTCATCCGCGTCTGCGCGGTGAATGGCACGAACTCGGCGTGCAGCTGGGCCATGTCGTGCTCCCGGATTCCGTACTGCTTGGCGAGCACCACGATCGAGCGGCCCTCCGGGGTCTCGTCGGCGAGCGACGCAAGCTGCGCGACCTCGGCCAGCTCGGCCTCGGACACACCCGGCATAGGTACGAACTCCGACGCCAGACGGTTGCCGATCGTGATCGTCCCGGTCTTGTCGAGCAACAACACGTCGACGTCGCCGGAAGCCTCGACGGCGCGGCCCGACAGCGCCAGTACATTACGGCGCACGAGCCGGTCCATACCGGCAATGCCGATCGCTGATAGCAGCGCTCCGATCGTGGTCGGGATCAACGCCACCAGCAGGCTGATCAACGTCGTCTCGGAGATCGGCGTGTGCGCGAACAGGCCGAACGGCCGCAGAGTGGCGACGACGATCATGAAGATCAGTGTCAACCCGGCGAGCAGGATGTTGAGCGCGATCTCGTTGGGCGTCTTGCGTCGCGCGGCGCCCTCGACCAGCGCGATCATGCGGTCGAGGAAGGAATGCCCGGGCTCCTGCGTGATCTCGACCACGATCCGGTCTGAGAGCACTCGCGTGCCGCCTGTGACGGCACTGCGGTCGCCTCCGGACTCGCGGATCACGGGCGCCGACTCCCCGGTGATGGCGGACTCGTCGACCGAGGCGATGCCGTCGATCACGGTGCCGTCGCCGGGGATCAGCTCGCCGGCCACGACGACGACGCGGTCGCCGCGCTGCAGCTCGTCGGCTTTGCGCGTTGAGCCGTCCTCCATCGTCGCGACCGTCTGCTGCCGCATCGACCGCAACGTGTCCGCCTGGGCGCGGCCCCGGCCCTCGGCAAACGCTTCGGCCAGATTGGCAAAGACGACCGTGA
>Ga0307373_10004847_pt1 | contig 22377 bp, 18 predicted proteins | sample OX2MG_FD_202534 | JGI IMG/M metagenome (GOLD analysis project Ga0307373, IMG submission 202534) | Soil microbial communities from Risofladan, Vaasa, Finland - OX-2 | ecosystem: Environmental > Terrestrial > Soil > Coastal area > Acid sulfate soil | place: Finland: Risofladan, Vaasa | collected... | reverse complement strand
CGTGGCGAGCGAACCATCGGCGTGAGAGATGGAATCGAACGAGTCCTTCCAGCCCTGGTTGGAGAGTCCGCGCGGAGTTTTGCGGCTGTATTCGACAAAGCCGTCGCCGTCGATATCGCCCCATCGCTCGATCCATTCGAGCGCGCGTTCGATGTTGGGCCACAGCTCGCGCGCGAGCGTCAGATCGCCGGTGACTTCCGCATGTTCGCCAATCAGCCAGAGAAACAGCGGCGTGGAATCGACCGAACCGTAATAGCGGCCGAAGGGAACCTCGCCGGTGGCGGCCATCTCTCCGGCGCGGACTTCGTGAACGATTTTGCCGGGCACCTCGTCGCGGGAGTCGTCAATTTTCGTCCCCTGCATCGCGGCCAGCGCGCGCAGGGTCTGGCCCGCGATATCTGGGTTGAACGCGAGCAGCGAGAACGCGGTGATAATGCTGTCGCGGCCGAACAGAGTGGCGAACCACGGGATTCCGGCCATCATGAAGGTGCCGGCCGAGTCGATCCCGATGAGCGAAGTCAGATCGGCGCTCGAGGCCTGGAGCAGACGGTTAAAGAGGTCATCACTGGTGCTGAGCTTCGCCCATTGACGATCGCGCGCGGAGATTTCCGTGCGCCGCAGCTCGAGTGCGCGGTCGAAATTCGCCGCGAAGGTGTCGGCGTCGGCGGGAACTTCAGCAGGCGCGGGATCGAGTGCGCAGGTGATCCGCGTATGGAGCGTCACCGATTGTTCGGGATCGAGTTCGACCACGAACGAGGCGCAATCGCCGGTAAGCTTTACCGGTGTTGGCTCGAAGGTGAGTTCGGTGATGCGAGCCACGGCGTCGAGTCCCTCGTACCGAAGCACGACGGCGCCGTGCTTGACCTTGGGCCGTGCGCGTTTGCCTTTGCGCTTGCGTTTGACGCCGCGGACCTCGAACAAATCGTCGAAATCCGCGTCGAAGGAGAGATCGAGTGCAAAGCGTACCCGCTCGCGCGAATAATTGCGGGCCTTGACGCGATGAAACATGGCGGCATCGGCCAGCACCCAGCTGCGTTCGATCTGGATCGAGGTGCGCGGGACGGAGATTGCGCCGTCACGCGCGCGCAAGAACGGGTTGGTCAGATTGACCACCAGCTCGGCGTTGTCGTCACTCAAGAAGGAATTGAGGAAACAGGGCGCTTTGCCGTCGATCAATATTTCGAAGCGGGAAAGGAAACGAGTGTCGCGATGAAACAGGCCCAGGGCTTCGAGCGGCGATACCGCAATGTCTCCGGTGGTATCGAAAACCGCGAAGCTCTGCGCGTGAGCCAGCACGCGGCCGTCAACGGTGGTGGCGCCGGAAGAAGCGAGCACATAGTACTCGGAGCCGACCTTGAGCGTGATCGGTGCGTGGCGCGGCGCGCGGGCGATACGGCGGCGCGGCTTTGATCGGCGCGCGGGCGCAAGCTTCTTCATCGCGCGGCGCTCATCGCGTCGGACAAGGTGATGCAGGAGAGGATCTGACGCGATGAGATCTTCACGATGGTCTTTTCCCCGGCGCGCTATTTGGCTTGCGCCTGCGCGATCAGCCGCCGATAAAGGCGCTCATAGTTATCGACCTGAACATCAACCGAGAACCGCGCTTCAAATTCCGCGCGGCATCCCTGGCGCGAAAGAGTCCCGACTTTCTTTACGGCGGCCGCCATTTCCTCGGTCGTGCTGCCGATCAACCCCGTCACCCCCGGCTTGATGATCTCGGGCACCGAGCCGCAGGGCCGCGCCACGATCGGCGTGCCGCACGCCATCGATTCGATCATCGTGAGTCCGAAAGGCTCCGGCCAATCGATCGGGAACATCAGCGCGAGCGCGTCGCCCAGGAACTCGTTCTTCTCGACTTCGTTGATCTCGCCAATATATTCGATATCGGGCGGCGAAAGGCGCGGCTCGATCACGGCTTCGAAGTAGGCCTTATCGACCACGTCCACCTTGGCCGCGAGCTTGAGCGGTATTCCGACCTTGCGCGCGACCTCGATCGCCAGGTCGGGACGCTTCTCCGGGGAAATCCGGCCGAGAAAAGCCAGGTACTTGCCCGGTCCCGGACTGAAACGCAGCAGATCGCGCGGCAATCCGTGGTAGATCGTCTCGACCCAGTTCATGAATTGCAGTGGCACGCGCTGCAAGTCACTGATCGAGACTGCGGGAACGTCGCGGTAGCGATAATAGATCGGCCGCAGATCATCTATATCGAGCCGCCCATGCATCGTCGCGACGGTGGGCACCTTCACCAGGCGCGCGAACGGAAAGCTCCAATAATCGATATGCGAATGGATAATATCGAAGCGGTTCTCGACGTCGTCGTAGGCGTCGCTGATCATCGGAAGCTGGATAAAAGTGCCCAACTCGGGTTTGCCCGCCAGGCGCAACGCGGTCGGATAACCGGGAGAAAGCTTGGCCTTGGTGATCGAATCGCCCGAGGCGAACAGCGTCACCTCGTGGCCGCGGCGCACCAGCTCCTCGGTGATATAGGACACGACGCGCTCGGTGCCGCCGTACAGCTTGGGAGGAACCCTTTCGTACAGTGGCGCGATCTGCGCGATTCGAAGCGGCCGCGAACCGGCGTGGCCGCGCGATGCATCAGCTCTGTCTTCCAATCTCCGCTACTCCTTCCTTAAGTGATACGCGGCATATCGACAATCCGCCAGCGCGCCTCTCAATTATGCCAGCACCGCCGCGACCGGAAAATATAGGAATTCGGGGGCGCTTGGCTACAGCGGTATCCCGCATGCGAATTTCTCCGGGAGCGGCTGGATACGCGCATCCCGAACCGGCATGATAAGGCTTCGCGCCGGCGCGCGCCGGCCGATGACCTCGAATGGTTTTTTCGAGCTTGCTCAAAGGACTACCGCAGGCATGGCCGCTGTTCCAGCTTCTGAAGCCAATAGCAACCTGTTCAACGAGCTGATCGAGCATCACATCCGCTTCACTTTGGCGAAGCGGCGCATCGATTTGACCAAGCACGACTGGTATCGCGCGACCGCCTTGGTGGTGCGCGACATGCTGACGGAAAAGATGCTTGCGACCAGCAGGCGCTTCGCGCAACGCAACTCGAAAAAGCTCTACTACTTGTCGCTCGAGTTTCTGATCGGGCGCTCGCTCGAGAATAATCTGTTCAACCTCGGCATTATCGATACCTGCCGCGACTATCTTGCCGAAAGCGGCGTGGACCTGCAGATTCTGTTCGACGAAGAGCCGGACGCGGCGCTCGGCAATGGCGGCCTGGGCCGGCTGGCGGCGTGCTTTCTGGATTCGCTCGCCACGCTGGACCTGCCTGGTTATGCATACGGAATAAATTACGAGTACGGACTCTTCCGGCAGGAGATTCGCGGGGGCTATCAGGTCGAGCGTCCCGACGCATGGCAGCGCGAGACCTCGCCGTGGCTGCTGCCGCGTCCGGAAGAATTCCTGCGGATTCCGGTTTACGGCCGTATCGAGCACCACGTCGATGATCGCACCGGCGAGTACGTACCCGAGTGGGTGGATCAGCGCGTGATCGTCGGGGTGCCGTCGGATTTGCCAATCGCCGGCTTCGGCGGACGCACGGTCAACTTTGTCCGGCTGTACTCGGCGCACGCCTCGGACGAGTTCGACATGCAAATCTTCAACGCCGGCGACTACCTGAAAGCCGTCGAGCAGAAAATGCTCTCCGAGACGATCTCGAAAGTCCTGTATCCTTCCGACGCGGTGGCGGCGGGCCGCGAGCTCCGATTGCTCCAGGAATACTTCTTCGTATCCTGCGCGGTGCGCGACATCGTGCATGCATTCCTTGCCCGCGGCGAAGATCTGATCGACTTCCCGTCGCGAGTGGCTATTCAACTCAACGATACTCACCCCGCACTGACTATTGCGGAGTTGATGCGCACCCTGATCGACGACTATGATCTCCCGTGGGCCTCCGCATGGGAGATCTCCCGCTCCACCGTCGGATATACCAATCACACCCTGATGCCGGAGGCGCTGGAGCGATGGCCGCTGGGACTGCTCGAGCGCGTGGTCCCGCGCCATCTGCAAATCATCCATGAAATCAACCGCAGATTTCTCGCCGACGCGGCGAAGGCATGGCCGGATGATCCCGAACGCCTGAAACGCGTTTCGATCGTGCAGGACGGCTCTGAGAGCCATGTCCGGATGGCGCACCTCGCGATCATCGGAAGCCATTCGGTCAACGGCGTCTCGGAACTTCATTCGGAGCTGTTGCGCACGCGCCTGGTCCCGGACTTTTTCGCGCTGTGGCCGGAGCGCTTCAGCAATAAAACCAACGGGGTCACGCAGCGCCGATGGCTGAAGATGGCGAATCCCGGCCTCGCGAGCCTGCTCGACGCATCAATCGGTCCGGCTTGGGTGACCGATCTGGACCAACTCAGCGCGGCGGAGCAATTTGCCGCGGACCGCGAGTTCCAGGACAACTTCATCGCGATCAAGCGCGCCAACAAGGAACGTCTCGCCAGAGTGGTAAATCGAATCGCCGCGGTCGAGTTCGACCCCGCCGCGATTTTCGACATCCAGGCCAAGCGGATTCATGAGTACAAGCGTCAATTGCTGATGGCGCTCGGGATCGTGCATCAATATCTGCAAATCGTTGATGACGGCGCGGAATTGACCGTGCCGCGCGCCTACGTTATTGCCGGAAAGGCTGCGCCGGGCTACTGGGCCGCGAAAATGATCATCAAGTTGATCAACAGCCTTGGCGACGTGATCAACAGCGACCCGAAAACCCGCGACCTGATCAAGGTTGCTTTTTTGCCCGACTACCGCGTCTCGCTCGCGGAGAGGATCATTCCCGCCGCCGACGTCTCGGAACAGATTTCGACCGCGGGACGGGAAGCATCGGGCACCGGCAATATGAAATTCGCGATGAACGGAGCGCTCACGATCGGAACCCTGGACGGCGCGAACATCGAGATTCGCGAGGCGGTCGGCAGCGAAAACATATTCATCTTCGGGTTGACGGCGGAACAAATAGAATCGATGAGCGCGAAGAATGAGTATCGGCCGCGCGATTACTACGAATCCGATCCGCGCCTCAAACGAGTACTGGATGAACTGGCGTCCGATCGTTTCTGCCCGGGCGAGCCGGGACTATTCAGGTGGATGCGCGACGCGTTGCTGAACCACGACGAATATTTTCTGCTGGCCGATTTCGCTTCTTATATTGATACTCAGTCGGAGATCTCGCGCCAATACCAGGACCGCCAAGTGTGGAATCGAAAAGCGATTCTGAATCTTGCCCGGATCGGAAGATTTTCCAGCGACCGCGCCGTGGCCGAGTACGCGCGCGAAATCTGGCATATCAATCCGGCGTGATCCGGCGCCGGCCTTTGGCAGATATAGCTACTTCGCGGCCGTAGCGGGCAGTGCGACGTGCGCCTCGGGGTAGAACGCCTGCGCGAATGACGGCCGCGCCCTTATCCTCGCGTACCAGTCCTGGAAGTGCGGCAGTCCGTCCCACACGCTTTCGATGCGGAGGTCGGACATCCGGACGATCGTCGGCAATACGCAAAGATCGGCTAGCGAGATTTGCGCGCCGGCGAGCCATCGCGTTTCCCCCGCGACCGCGGCGTCGATCCGCTCGACGGTTTGGCGCAGCCGTTCGAGCGACTCGTCCATCTGCTCCTTCGAGAAGCCGGTGGTGCCAAATCTCCGGTAGTGGCCCTTGCGCAGCGGCGTGGTTGCGATATAGCGCTCGCGCGCCCGCTCGCTCATAGCGCTCCATCCGGCCAGGAAGAGTCCATTGAACGACGGTATGCGAATCGAGGCCGTAGGAACTTCCTCGATATAGCGCAGCCATGCGCGAACTTTCGCGCGCTCGTACGGCGTCTCGGGCATCAGCCGCGTGCCCGCGCGAGGCGCGATTTCCTCGAGATATTCGCAGATCACAGACGAATCGATCACCGGGCGTCCGTCGTCGAGCAGCGTCGGCACCACGCCGTTGGGATTGAGCTTCAGGTAAGACGGGGTAAGATGCGCCCCGGTCGCGAAATCGATCGGATGGCCGGTCCACGGAAGCCCTTTCTCGGCAAGACACAGGCGTACCTTCTGGCTGCAGGTCGAGATGTGCGCATGATACAGCTCGAGCATCCTGATCGATCCTAGGCGGTCCGCGCTTCCGGAAAGATTCGGAGGAAATTTTCCGAATAGAACCGGTTGCGAATCTCTTCGGAGCGATCACCCAGTGCGGTCTCGAACCGCGCGATAGGATTTCGCCCGCCCTCGGTATGCGGATAGTCACTCGAGAACAGGTACAAGTCCGGATTCGACTCGTCGATCAGTCCGCCCACTGCCTCGAACACAAACGGAGTAAACGCCATCTGCTGAGTAAGCTGCTCAGACGGAGTGCGCGTGAACTTGGCAAGGTTCGCATCGGTCTTTCGCCAAATCTGGACTACCCAGTCCAGCCTCACCAGCAGCGACGGCACCCATCCGGCGCCAAGCTCTACGCATGCACCGCGCAGCTTCGGAAAGCGCTCGAACACGCCGTCGATCAGCATCATCGACAGGAAAGTCTCCGGACCCTCGTGCAGCACCGCGACATCCTTGGTGCGCAGGTTCTCGCCTCCGCCCATCCAGTCTTTGACCGGCGCTCGGCCGTTGTTCATCCACGCCTTGTCGAGTTGCAGCGGCGAGCCGCCGACGTGCAGGACGAACGGGATGCCCGCGTCGGCGAGGGTTGCCCAAAAGCGATCGAACGCCACATGCCCGGGCGACTTGTCACCGCACGCGCGATGCGGAACCCAGACCGCTTTCAGTCCGTTCTTGATTGCAAACGCAAGCTCCTCGAGCGCGAGCTCCGGGTCGTCGAGCGGCGCGGCCGCGACCCCCATAAGGCGCCGGTCGCGCGCGCAGAACTCCGCCATATGCCGGTTATGCGCACGAGCGGCGGCATAGCGAATCCGCGGCGATATTTTAGAGCTCGGCGAAAACGGCATCGCCAGGCTATGGGTCGCGAACACGAGCTGGCTTTTGAAGCCCAGCATATCGAGCGCAACCGAGCGTTCAGGACTGTCGAACGCGCCCAGGGCCTGAATCTCTTTCGATCGCTCGATCAGGTGATCGCCAAGCGAAAGGAGTTCGGCGACATGCTCACCGCTGTGGCGTCCGCCGCGCGACATGATCTCGGCGACTTCCTCGTCGGTGACCAGCGAGGCGCTGTAACTGACCGCGGGAATCTCCGCGCGCAGTTCCGGGTCGGCATAGCGCTGCAGGAAATCCGGCAGCTCCATGATATGGCTATCGGCGTCGTAAAACACGCGATTGTCGGGTGCGTAAGCCATGGCAGTACCTCCTGGCTGGCCGGTCTGGGCGCCCCGATTGAAGCACGAAACCGGCGCTCAAATCCAACTGCCAAGCACCATCCCGGCAATTACGGCGACGCCGCCGGTGACCACGCTGCCGATCAGATAGGTTGCGCCCAGCAGCGTTTGACCGGCCTGAAACAGCCGCGCCGATTCATATTCGAAAGTCGAAAACGTGGTGTAGCCGCCGACAAATCCTACCGCGAAAAACAGCCGCCAATAGGGACTCAGCGCGACCCGCTCTTCAGCGAACGCAAGGAACAGCCCGATTATGAAGCTGCCCGTCACGTTGATCACGAAAGTTCCGTACGGAAACGATCCGCCGAAACGCGACGCGAACCATCCGCCCACCAGATATCGCGCCATCGATCCGAGCGCGCCGCCGATCGCAACAGATATGGCTCCCAGCACTGATCAAGTCCTTTCCGGCGCGATTGGGGCCAGCAGCGCCCGCATCATCTCGGTCCGTCCGACGATCCCGACCAGCGCCCCGTCACCATCGACCACCGGCATCCGTTTGACTCTTTTTTCCGCGGAGAGCGCCAGCGCGCTCGCCACCGGCATCTTGTCCCGCACGGTTATAACTTCCCGCGTCATCAATTCTTTGGCTGAACGCGCGCGCAGCTTCTGGACGTCTTTGCGCGCGGCGTCGCTGATTTTTCCGATCGGCAGCTTCGACACGAGAATTTCGAGCAGCCCGGGCGAGCCCTCGCGGCTGAGCTTCGCGATCAAATCCGAGTCCGCGATAATGCCGGCCACGCGCCGATGGTCGTCCACCACCACCACGCGCTTGTGCGAAGAAGCGACCAGCAGATCGAACACCTGCTCGATCGTCGCCGATTCGTGCAGGGTCGGCACCTCGCGGGTCATCACGTCGGACACCGCGGCATACGGACCGGCGGCAGCGGCCTCGGGCCGCCATTCGGGCAGATGAACCGCCGCGATCGTATTCAGGATATCAAGCCGGCCGAGGATTCCGACCAGCGTACCTTCCTCATCGACCACCGGCAGCCGCTTGAGCCTTTTGTCGATCATCAATCTGGCCGCGGCTCCAAGGACGGTATCCGGAGTCGTCGTCACCACCTGGGCGGTCATTACCTCGGACACTTTACGCTGCGGGTCGGCGAGCGACTCGTGGAGCTTGCGCACGAATTCCGGATCGGCCATCGCCTTGCGCAGACTGAGGCTCAGGTTCATTCCGCCGCGCGTCAGCAGGTCGTTGTCGCTGACCATGCCGACCACTTTGCGCTGCGCGTCGATCACCGGAACGGCGGTAAAGTTCTTGCCCAGCAACAGCTCGACCACTTGCGTGATCGGACTGTCGGGATTCACCGTCACCACTTCGCGGCGCATCACTTCGGAGACGTTTACGTCGGGCAGCCCTTCCCTGAACGGGGCGCCTGACTGGAGCACGTCAACCTCCTGCGCCGTGATCAGCGCGTTCGGCGCCATCTCGCGCACCGCCGCGATCACTCGATCGATCCGCGCCGGGCGATCAATCACGGTAACCGTGATCGGCATGTCCATCGAGAGCCGCAGGATTGCCGATGTATGGATAAGCGACGACGCGCCAAACCCGGCGATTCCGCGCGCCGCCGTCGCGCCGCTGCATCCTTCGCGCCGCAACAACTCGATCAGCGCCATGTACAGCGTCTGATGCTGGTACTGATCGGTCTCGCCGAAGTAGATGTTCAGTTGCTTGCCCTTTCCGGTAAACATCATCGTGCACCTCCCCGGATCGCGCCGCGGCCGAGCTCTTTCAAAAAAAAGAAAGACCCCTACCTGTGTTCAACACCAGTAGGGGTCATCAGCTCACTCGGACGGGAGCGGTTGGCGGTGAACCCCATCACCGTTCGCGGTTATCATAAGACAATCGACCGCCGATGCAGTCAAGCGACAAGCGCGAGACCGGCCGATCAGTCGGTTACCGCACCGAGGCTGCTCGACGATACCTGGGCCGCGTACTTCGACAACACGCCTCGCGTATAACGTGGCGCGGGCGCTTTCCATGCCGCCCGCCGCCGCGCAATTTCGTCTTCCGGGAGGTTGAGCTCGAGCACCCGGCGGTCGCCGTCGATTGTGATCGAATCGCCTTCATGCACCAGTGCGATCAATCCGCCAACCTGCGCTTCCGGAGCGACGTGCCCAACCACCAGCCCATAGGTGCCGCCGGAAAATCGTCCATCCGTAATCAGGCCGACTGAACCGCCGAGTCCCGCGCCGATCAGCGCCGAGGTCGGCGACAGCATCTCGCGCATCCCGGGTCCGCCTCTCGGACCTTCGTACCTGATCACCAATACGTCACCGGCTTTGATTTTTCCCTCGAGGATCGCTTTGAGCGAATCCTCTTCGCACTCGAACACTCGCGCGGGCCCGGTTATCTGGCGGCTTTTTATTCCCGTGATTTTCGCGACCGCGCCTTCGGTCGCAAGGTTGCCGCGCAGGATCGCCAGATGCCCCTGCGGGTACATCGGACGCTCCCACGGATGGATCACGTCCTGGTCGGCGCGCGGCGTTGCCGGTACTTCGGCCAGGTTCTCGGCGATGGTCTTGCCCGTGATCGTCATCTCGTTGCCGTGAAGCAGGCCATGCGCGAGCAGCATCTTCATCACCTGCGGAATCCCGCCCGCGCGATGCAGATCGGTCGCGACGTATTTTCCCGACGGCTTCAGGTCGCACAGCACCGGAACTCGCTGGCGGATAGTCTCGAAGTCGTCGATCTTAAGCGGCACCTGCGCCGCGTGCGCCATCGCCAGGAGATGCAGCACGGCATTGGTCGAGCCTCCGACCGCCATCACCACCGCGATTGCGTTCTCGAACGCGTTGCGGGTCATGATCTGGCGCGGAAGCAATTGGCGGCGTATCGCCTCGACCAGCACTTCGCCCGAGCGCGCCGCGCTATCGGCCTTTTCGGCATCCACCGCCGCCATCGTCGAGGAGTACGGCAGGCTCATGCCGATCGCCTCGATCGCCGACGACATCGTGTTGGCCGTGTACATCCCGCCGCACGATCCCGCGCCCGGACAGGCGCGGCGCTCCACCTCGAGCAGGTCGTGCTCGCTTATCCGGTGCGCGCTGAATTCTCCGACCGCCTCGAACGCGCTGACAATAGTCAGATCGCGGCCGTTGTAATGTCCCGGCTTGATGGTGCCGCCATAGACGAAAATCGCCGGGATATTCATTCGCGCGATTGCGATCATTGCGCCCGGCATGTTCTTGTCGCATCCCCCGATCGTGACCACGCCGTCCATCGCCTGCGCGCCGCACGCGGTCTCGATCGAATCGGCAATTACCTCGCGCGAGACCAGGGAATATTTCATCCCCTCGGTCCCCATCGCGATTCCGTCGCTAACCGTGATCGTGCCGAACACCTGCGGCATCGCGCCCGCACCCTTGATCGACGCTTCCGCCCGCTCAGCGAGGACGTTCAGGCTCATGTTGCACGGAGTAATCGTGCTGTAGGAATTGGCCACGCCGACGATCGGTTTTTCGAAGTCGTGATCGGTAAATCCGACCGCGCGCAACATCGCCCGGTTAGGCGAACGCTGAACACCCTGCGTGATGGCTTCGCTTTTCAAATTTTCTTTCATGGTATTTATTCGCTAGTGAGATTTGGCCGCACTCCCCGGAAAACGCAAACCCCTGCGGCTGTCCGCCCGCAGGGGTCATCAGCCCTCTCAACCGGAAAGTAATAGAGAGCGGTTGTTCGGTGAACCCCATCACCGCCTGTGCGCTCATCATTCCAGCATCTTCCCGCGCCGGTCAAGGTAATCGGTACTCACGCGGCAGCCACGCGAAACGCGGCGCCGATCGGTTTGCTCAAATCGACGGGCGTCCCCGGCCGGCAGATCACCTGCATCGCCTCGGCGAGTTTCAGAATTCCGGCATTGCGTGAAATGACGCCGCCGATTTCGTCGAGGTACGCGGAAAGTCCGGTGGGCGAATGATCCGCCGCGAACTCAATCGGCGCGCGCTGCGTGATGAACATAAGGCGTTTCAGATCTTCCGCCGCATCGCGATCGAGCTGCGCGTACTTTTGAGGATCTCGAAATACATTCCATGTCTTCTCATCCGGGATCGCGAACCTCAGATCGGCGGTGAAATCCATGCCGCGGCATGGGATTCCGCGTGCGGCGCAGACCTCAGCAACTTTCGAAGGAGGATCGTCGATCGCTACCGCGGGCGTATTGCTGCGCGCAACGTCGGCGGAGTTGCTGCCGTAACGCGCGCGAAAATCCTGAAAACTCTGCGGCACTTTGGCCAGATGATAGAGGATGAAAATACCTTCATCGGCCAGAACGTTCCGCGTAACGTCGTCAATCAGCCGCTCTGCGCTCCCCGGATGTTCGCAGTGATACAGAACATGCGAGGCAAAGACGACTCGAAACTCGCGCGCGCCCGCCGATGAATTCCGCGACCCCAGCAACTCGAGCAGATGTCCCGCGAAAGCGTCACCCGCACGCGCAGAAAAATCCGCCAGCTTGACTGTCCCTGCCGCATTCGCCGCCGCCAGCGTCGCGAGCGCCGCGCCGGTGCGTTCGTCCGCATATTCAGCGCTGTAGTCAGTCGCGCGAATCCTGAAGCCCGGCTCGAACCTCACTCCGGCAAGGTATTTGACCAGCGTGTCGCACGGGCCGCATCCGATATCAGCTATCGCAACGGGATCGTCTCCGGTAAGCACAACACCCGCGTCGCCAAGACTATTCAGAAACGCCGCGTTGATGCGCGCGGTCTTGTCCTTCTCGTCAGTCGCCGCCTTGAACGACGGGTAAATCTCTTCGTAGCGGTAGCTATCGATCGTGATGCTCATCGGATCATACTCTCACAGGAAAGCGGCCGGATACGACCGTCGTCGGACCGTCATCATTCGGAGGAAAGATCTTGGTTTCTAAAACCAGAATGCTTGCGTTGGTCAAGGCATTTGAGTGGACGGAAGTCGATGAAGCGCTGGCGGAAAGTCCCACCCTCCTTGAAGTTCGTGACGAACGCGGGCGGAGCTGGCTTCACGTTTGCTGCGGCGTAAATCCGGGCATAAATCGGAAGGAGAAGAAATTAAATCCCGAGCACGGCGTCAAGACCGCGGCGGTCCTCTTAAAGCGCGGCCTCGGAATCGATCAAGCGGCCTTCACCGAGGGAAAGTGGCAGGCGACTCCGCTTTGGTACGCGATCGCCCGCGGACAGAACCTGATGCTGGCCGAGTACCTTCTCCAGCACGGCGCCAATCCCAACTATTGCCTGTGGGCGGCCGCTTTCAACAACGACCTCGAAGCGATCAGACTGCTGGTCCGGCATGGCGCCGATGTCAACGACGCGTCGGTTGACGAGTCTCCGTTTCTCGGCGCGATCAAGTGGAGTCACTTTCTCGCCGCCGAAGAGTTGCTGAAGCTTGGCGCCGACGTTAACTACCAGGACTCGCATAAAATGACGGCGCTCCACTACATGCTGAAAAAAGGCAGCGACAAGAAACACTTCGCGATGCTGCTAACGAATGGCGCTCGCGGTGATATCAAAAGCAAGGACGGCCTCACGGCCGCCGCGATCATGCGCAAGAAGAAGGATCCGGACTTCGCCAAAATGGCGGACCAGCTCCGGTGATTTCGACCAATCGGGCGATCATTCGGGATGTCCCGAGCGCCGGACATCGACTTGCCCGGACGTGGCCAGCCAACGTTAGTCGGAAGAGATGAAGCGTTTGATCATTGGTTTCCCCCATCGAAGAGCTTTGCATAACCGGCGTGAGCACTGAAATTCCCTATCCTTGTGAGGCTGTCGATTTTCTCCGGGCGCTCAGTTGTTGTCACCTGTCACGGCACAGGACCATAGTGGCGCGGGCGTCTCGCCCGTGGGAGACGGACGCGCCGCAGGCGCGCCCTACCAATGAATTCCTCTTCTCAGCGTTGGATGGGTCGGGTGCAATTGTTCTCACGCGCGGGCGCGTCTGCGGCCGATTCATTGGTTGGGCGGACCGCTGGCCCGCCGTCTTCCACGGGCGAGACGCCCGCGCCACTATCACTTTGCTATTTATTGATATACTAAATCCCTTCGCGGAAATCATTCACCGCCACCCGGAACGAAAGTTAATTGCTCAGGGCGGATTGCGAACCCTCTAGTGCAGACCAGCCCGTGCAATACCCTCGCCACGCCACTTGGACTTCATGGCGGATGACGGGCAAACCATTTATCGGCAGTCTTCAATATTCAGCGGACCGTCACGAACGCGCCGACCTCAGATGTTCGCTAAACCAGTCGCGCGCCATCTGCGCGCTCTCGCGGTAGTTCTTCTCATAGATGTCGTAATGCGTTCCGGGGAAAATGTGATACTTCACGATGGTGGTACTGGGTATAGCGTTTTTCGCCGCGAGTCCGGAATTCTCGCGTCCGCCGTATTCTTCGTCCTCTTGATCGATGATCAGCGTCGGCACCCTGATGTGAGTAGCCGCGACGCGAGGACGATAACGCCACATCGTGGTGAAGTCTCCTATTCCCTTGAGCGAGTCGGGCTGTTCCTTCGGCCGCGGAATCATCGTGAGCTCGCCGCGAGCCATCGCGCTTGCGAGCTTCTGCACTTGTTCCATCGGCGCGGCAAATCCCTGCGCGTCCGGAGCCGGACCCATCCCGGGCACCTGGCTCACGACCGCTTTGATTCGCGGATCGGTTCCCGCCATGTGGATCGCATGGCCGCCGCCAAAGCTCGATCCCCAGATTCCGATTCGGTCCGGATCCACCATCGGTTCCGCGATTAGGTAATCGAGAGCGTTGTGGATATCGCGATTCTGATCGATCGGATCGACTACTTCTCTGACCTGCATGGCCCGAACATTTACAAAGCCGTCCGCGTCGGCAGCGGGTTGCTTTTCTGGAGTGATCAGCCGAGCGTCGCTTTCAAACCATCCGCGATAGTCGAAGGTCAGGCAAACAAACCCACCCTTGCAGAAATATGGCGCGTAGGTCGAGCTGAGATGAGATTTCGGACCGCCCCATCCATGACAGAGAAGTATTGCCGGCCTCTTTTCGCCGTCGCGAAGGTCGTCGGGCACAAACAGATCCGCGGCAAGCCGCGTCCCCTCGCTCCAGATAGTCACTTCTTTTTTCATAGTCTTGTCCTTTTGCGATGCAGATAGTCACTTGGCCGCTACGAGCAGTTCTCGCGGCGCATCATACGTCTTTCATGATCCGGTCGAAGCGGTTCCTGATGTACTGCGCGGTATCCTTGTGCGGAATGATGTAGAGCTTTCCCAGGCCGATTCCTTCCTCGAATACAGTGCCGGCAATCTCCGCCGGAGAAGTAGCCTGTTGGATAAACTTCTGCATCCGCTCCCACGCCTTCGCCATTTCCGGAGTCGGCGGTTGTGCAACCGTCTTGTTCTGGAGATTTTCCGGCCGGTTGCGGCCCGACTCGTTGATTCGGGTATTCACCCAGCTCGGACAGAGCACCGATGCCTTGATCGGCGCGTGAGTCCGCTCGAACTCCAGCGCGAGTTGTTCGGTCAGCGCGACGACCGCATGCTTCGTCGTCGCATATGACGCGCTGTGATGCCCCCGCACGAGACCCGCAATCGAAGCAGTGTTGATCACGTGTGCCGGCCGATTCTGTTTCAGCATGATCGGCACGAAAGTCCGGATGCCGTGAATCACACCCCACAAATTGACCCCGATCACCCACGTCCAGTCCTCGAGCGTGCTTTCCCAAACGGTAGTGCCCGCGCCAACTCCGGCGTTGTTGAACAGAAGGTCGGCACTCCCGAAAGCGTCGAGCGTCTTTTTGGCCAGGCGCTCGATCTCCTCGGCCCGCGACACGTCGGTGACCACGCCGATCACGTTGCCCTTCCCTGCGCCAGTTCCTCGCGCGTCGCTTCGAGCACCTTCTGCTCGACGTCGGCAAGCACGACATTCATCCCCTCGGCGCAACATCGTGCGGCAAGCGCCTTACCGATCCCGCTGGCGCCGCCGGTCACGACCGCCGTCTTTCCCTTGAGCTCCTGTATAGTCATCTATTGCTTCCGCCTCCGACGCGATCAGACTTCGAACGCATAATCATCTGCCGCCTTTCGATGCTATTAGCATCCGCTTGCGTCGCCCAAGTCAACGACGTGGAATGTTCCAAGCCCTTGAACGCGAATGGCGAACGACACGTGATATTAGTATTCTGGCGCACGGTTTAGGAGCTGTCATGACGATGAGCATTGACGACGGAATTCCAGATCAGCCGTCCGCGAACGTCCACTTCGACAAAGTGAAGGCGCGGCAAGCCGCGCGCGATCCTGGACGGCCCGGCGAACAGTGTCGTGCGGAACCGAATGCATACCTGCCGATCATCGACCGCGCGCGCTGCGAAGCGAAGGCAGACTGTGTTGCTGTTTGCCCCTACGGAGTCTTCGAGGTCCGCCACATCGCGGACGAGGACTTTCGCGGCCTGTCCTTCTTTGCGCGACTCAAAAGCCGCGCTCATAAAAAGCTTACTGCCTATACGCCCCGCTCCGATGCCTGCCAGGCCTGCGGCCTGTGCGTAGTCGCCTGCCCCGAAAAAGCGATTACGCTGATCCCTCAAACGCAGCGGCCGTGACGCCGTCGCCTTGCGGCGCGAAGGCATAGGGCTTATATCGGAATTAATCGGACGCCGAGGATGCTCGGCGACTCCGATTGACAAACGGAGTGCTCCATATGAAAACCGAAGCGTCACCGGGTGCGATCGCACCCAGCAAATTCGCGCACGTCGTTTACAAAACCCACAGGTTTGCCGAGATGATCGACTGGTATATCAAGGTCTTCGACGCGAAAGTGCAGCATCGCGATGACCGCCTTGCGTTTCTGACCTACGACTCCGAGCATCATCGCTTCGCGTTTATCAACCTGGGCCAGACTGGCGGCGAACGAGCACGGCGCGACGATGACGCGGGAGTGCATCACGTCGCCTACACCTGGAAAAATCTCGGCGAGCTTCTCGAAACCTACCGGCGCTTGAAGAGCTGCGGAATCGTGCCTGCGCAACCGATTCGCCACGGACTGACGCTCTCGTTCTACTACGCGGATCCGGACAAGAACATGATGGAGTTTCAAATCGATCTGATGGAGCCGAAGGCCGCCAATGATTTCATGGCCGGTCCCGCGTTTGCGGCCAATCCGATCGGAGAACGTTTCGACCCCGACGAACTACTCGCCCGCTTCGACGCGGGCCAGCCGGTGGACAATCTGATCTTCCGATCCGATCAGGCCGAGAGCGCCGGAACGGCGTACGCTCGGAATGGCGCCGCCGACAAACGAACCCACGGATAAAACGAACCCACGAATCAATAATGTTTCACGTGAAACGTGATACCGCGAAGAATACCTAGTCGCCATATACCTATTGCTTCCTGGGAATCTGGGCGCGCAATGAGATATTCCACTGATACGCCGTATGCGAGGATGTATAGGTGAGTGAGAAGATCGTACTGCTCCCTGATTCGCAAATTCCCACGGCCGCGGCAACGCTCGCGCGCGCGTTTCAGAACGATCCCCTGATGGCCTACACCATCCCCGATCCGGCAGAACGCGCGCGGCTGCTGCCCGACGTGTACGCGCCGATGCTCCGCTTCGGATTCCTTGCGGGCGAAGTCTATACGGCCGCGAACGCGCCAGACGGCGTCGCGCTCTGGCTGCGGCCGAACGCGAAATGGACGCGCGAGAATATCGAAGCGTCGGGGATGCATCTGCTCGCGAACCTCATCGGCAACGACGCGTATCAGCGCTATCGCGAAGTAGTAGGACGCGAATGGCGGGCGCGCGAACGCGACATGACCGAGGCTTGCTGGTACTTGCTGTTGCTCGGCGTCGAGCCGAGCGCTCAACGGCGCGGACTCGGCGGCGCATTGATGCGCCCGATCCTCGAACGCGCCGGCGCGGAACAACTCCCGTGCTACCTCGAGACCGAGAACCAGCGCAACCTCGCGTTCTATCTAAAACAGGGCTTCGATATGATCGTGAACGGAGAGGAGGCCGGCATCAGCGGTGTCCGCTTCTGGACCTTCCGCCGCATGCCAAAAACGCTGAAAGGAAATTGAGGCCTCGCGAGTAAGACCATGGCAGATGAAAACGGACTCGGGGTAGTCGAAGCAAAAGATTTCTCGGCCAGAAACTTCCGCCTTGAAAACGGCCAGGTCCTGCCCGAGCTCAAGCTCGCGTACGAGACCTATGGAACTCTGGCGCCGAACGGGCGCAACGCTATCCTCGTCACCCATGGCTACACCTCGAGCCAGCACGCGGCCGGACTCGACGCCAATGGCGAGACCGGATGGTGGGACGGACTTATCGGACCGGGCAAGGCGATCGACACCAATAAATATTTCGTCGTGTCGTCGAACATGCTCGGATCCTCGCACGGTTCCACCGCGCCCGCGAGCATCAATCCGAGAATCGGCAAACCGTATGGTCCGGACTTTCCAGACTACACTTTGGTTGACATTGTCAGCGCGCAGCGCGCGATGCTCGACGCGCTCGGCGTGAAGCATCTGGTTGCGGTCGCGGGTCCGTCGTTCGGCGGCTACCAGGCTTTTCAATGGGGGGTTACGTTTCCCGACGCGATGAGCAGCATCGTCCCGGTAGTCACGGAGCCAAAAGCAACCGAGGGCGGCCGGATGGTCGCCGATCTGCGGGCGCGGTTTGCCGGGGCTCCCGGATGGAACGGCGGCCATCATTACGGCAACGCGGCGATGCGCGGTTTCATGACCGAGCTGCGCATCGCGACGCTCAAGCGCTACGGTATCGAGGCTGACCTCGCCGCGAGGTTTCCCGATTCGGCCAAGCGCGAAGCCGCGATCCGTCAGCTCGCGGAAAAGTGGGCGAAAGTCTTCGATCCCAATTCGCTGATCGCACTGGCGCAGGCGCGCTCGCATTACAACGCCGAGAAGGACTTCGCGAAGATCTGCGCGAAAGTGCTCTACGTGCTGTCGCGCACCGACAAGCTGTTTCCGCCGAGCATCGCGCCGGTCGTAATAGCGAAACTGACGGCGGCCGGGGTTGACGCTACTTACTTCGAGATCGACAGCGACAAGGGCCATCTCGCGAGCCACTCCGACTGGCAGAAATGGGATCGCGTGCTGCGTGATTTTCTGCAGCGCCTGGACTGAGCCGGATTTCAACTCGCGAACGGTTCGCCGCTCTGCGCAATCCACGTACGGTGATCAAAGGCGGCGCGAGAGCCGCACCCCTCACCCGCGCGGCGCAACCTTCGCGCGCCAGAGGATGCCTCTGGTCGCGCCGGTGCGCATCGCGTCGAAGAGATTGGCGCCGGCCTCGAGCGTCTCGAAGCCTACGATCCAGAGTTCATCCTGATCGGCGCCTGCTAATGCGCAGGCGACGGGGCGGCCGCCGGGCGTCGCGACGCGCGCCGTCAGGCGGCCCGCGGAATCATAACGCCGGACACCCTCGTCGCCCACCGGGCAGCAGGCCCACACGCCGCCCGCGCGATCGCCCGTCATGCCGTCGGTAGTAAGTCGCACGAACGGCCGGGGCTCACTGAGATCTCCGTCGGGTGAGATTCGGCACTGCACAATGCGCCCCGTCATCGTCTCGGCGAGGTAGAGCATCTGGCCGTCCGGAGAGATAACCAGGCCGTTAGGGAAAAGCAGATTCTCCAGCACGACCTTGAAGCGGTCCGGACCGTCAACGCGAATCAGCCTCCCTTTCTTTTGCACCGGCGTCTCGCCATGAAAGACGCGCGGGCCGATGTCATCGACATACAATCGGCCTTGAGCATCGACGACGACATCGCCCAGATAGCCAGTCACAACCGAACTGAGATCGGCATACGCCTCGAGCGTGCGCCCATTTACGACGTAGAGTTTCGCGTCGAACATCGAGGTGACAATCAGACGGCCGTCGGGCAGCACACCCAACCCATTGGGCTGCTGCGGTATGTCGAAGAGCGTCTTCAGGTTTCCTGTCTTCGGATCGAACTCCAGGACCTTCTTGCCGATCATGTCGGAAAACACCAGGCGGTCGCCAATCGCTCGAAGGCCTTCGCCGAAAAGAAAGCCGTCTGCGACACGCTCAGCGACGCCGGTTTCCACTATTCGTTCCGGCATCAGCACGCCGGTTACGCGATCGAGAATCGCATCGGGAGACGCAGGCTCTTCCTTCGAGCGCCACGCGACGTGCTGATCGGGACGCACCAGTATCAGACCGTACCCCTCATATTTTTTTATCGCCTCGGCTTCCGGAACCTCGAGCACGGTCAAAGAGAGGCCGCGCGAAATGGCCGCGGTGACCAGAGCCGCACTGCTCGGCGGCCGCGCTCCGACTCGCAGCAAAGTGAAGGCAGGCCCGAGCTGATCGAAGATCGAGCGTCCATCGGCGCGCCAGATATGCGGCAGGCGCACGCCGGGCCATGAGGTTTCGACATACTTCTCGACCGAGAACGGCGGCGGCTCGGTTCCATCCTGATCGATGATCGGCGAATTGGCGTAATAGTAGCCGAGCTGGAAGCCGGGACAATCGAATTCGTTGACCGTCCGATTCCAGATCTTTTGGCCGAAGTCTTTGCGCGCCGCGGCGTTCGCTTCCAGTTCCGCAAGGCGTTCGGCGCCTTCTTTACTGACCGCGGCCACCGCGTGCATCCATTTGACCGCCTGCGAGGCGACCTTCTCGCCAATCGGAGCACGCTCGATCTGGTAGCTGTCGAAAATCTTCGGGTCGAGCCATTTTTGCAATACGCCGGCCAGACGCCAGCCAATTGCGATCGCGTCGGCGACGCCCGCATTCATGCCGAACCCGCCCATCGGAATCCAGATATGCGCCGCATCGCCGGCGAGGAAGACTCGGCCCTCGCGGAACTTGTTCGCCAGCATCGCCCGCGGAGTCCAGCGCGCCTGGCCGACGATCTCATATTTGAATGGCCGGCCAACCATCCGGAACATTGCCGGTTCAGGATCGAAGGTCGCCAAATTCTCGCCGTGCGGAACCGTGGTATGCAGCAGCCAGAGATCTTCGCCGTCGATCGCGATCAGGACGCCGCCGCCCGCCGCGCGATACATCCACCCCGGCATCCTGGCGCAGAGCTCCTTGATCTCCGCGCAGCGGATGAAGGTCGAGCAATTGCGGCCGAGCTCCGGAATGCCTTCCAGCCGCGCGCCGATATCGCGGCGGACGATACTGTTGGAGCCGTCGGCGCCCACCAGGTACTGCGCGCGAAACGTCGCCGCCTCGGCGGTATCGACCTCTCGCGCTACGGCGGTGACGCCGGCCGCGTCCTGCGTCACGGAGACGTATTCCCATCCTTCGCGCAGATCGACGCCGTGCGCCTGGACCGCGTGCTTGCGCAGGACGGGCTCGAGATAGAGCTGCGAGATGAAGTGCTGCGGCTCGGGAGTCGGCCAGTCCGAAGCGATTCCTTTGGCCGTTCCTTTTTTGAAATCGGCCGGAGTCGCGCGACGGTAGCGGGTTAATTCATGACCCGCGAGGCTGGTCATATAGATGACGTCGGTATTGTAGTCGGGCGGCAGACCGGCGGCGCGCACCGCGTCGGCGCATCCGAGCCGGCGGAAAATTTCCATCGAGCGCGCGTTGGTGGTGTTGCAGCGCGGGTTCGGCGGGATTTGCCGGCGCCGCTCCAGGACGACGCTCTTAATCCCGCGCAGCGCGAGATCCATGCTGAGCGTAACGCCGACCGGGCCACCTCCCGCGATCAGTACAGGAATTTCAATGACGTCGCCCATCAAGCCGCCACCATCAGGTCAAATCAATCCAATTTGCTCCGTGCCGGCCTGCGAGTGCAATCAGGTGCACATCGGCAGGTTGCGCGGCGCCGACTATCGCCTCTTACCACCCGCCAGAGTAAAGGTGAGAGCGCGATGGTGACGGCGGCGGCGCTTCAGATGCGGACGGTTCCGGTTCGACCCCCGCTTAAGTGGGCGGGTGGCAAACGATGGCTGGTTCCGCACCTCGTTGAATTATGGAAGGCGCACCAGAATCGGCGTCTGGTCGAGCCGTTCTGCGGTGGTCTGGCGGTCGCCCTGAGTTTGCGTCCCGAGCGCGCGCTTCTGAACGACATCAACCCGCACGCGGTGAATTTCTATTCGTGGCTGAAGCGCGGTTTCATCGCAGATGACCTGCTCGAATTCACCAACTGCGAGACGCTCTTTTACCAGCACCGGCGCCGTTTCAATCAGATCATTACCAATGGCAGAGCCGAGTCCGCCGAAGCAGCGGCGCTCTTCTACTACCTGAACCGCACCTGCTACAACGGCCTCTGTCGCTTCAATTCGGGCGGCCAGTTCAACGTCCCATTCGGCCGATACAAACGCATCAACTATAAGCGTGATTTCAGCAGCTACCGCTGCGTCCTCGGCGCCTGGCAATTCTCGACCGGGGACTTTGCGCAGGTGCCGGTCGAGCCCAACGACTTCCTCTATGTTGATCCCCCGTATGACGTGGAATTCAGATCATATTCCAAGGAACGCTTCGACTGGGAGGATCAAGTCCGGTTAGGGACCTGGTTGTCGAAGCATCGAGGACCTGTCGTCGCGTCGAATCAGGCCACCGATCGGATTCTCCGGCTGTACCAGAAGCTTGGGTTCAACCTGCGCGTGATTGAAGCACCGCGCATGATCAACTGCACTGGGAACAGGTCGCCCGCGAAGGAAGTTTTCGCAACTCGAGGTCTCGACTAGAAGCGCCCGGGACGCAACGGCGTAGGCGCGGTGCTCAGCCCAACTCGAGCGCTACAATGTTGCCGAGATTTTCAGCGGTCCGATCGAATTGACCGTCCATGTGCCTTCCTCCGATCGCGCGGCGGCGCGCGTGGTTTCATCAAGCGCGGATTTACCACGAAGAGCGCAGGCGCGCCGAAGGGCATCTCCGGTGCATTTGACGAAACCTGTCGTTCCAGCTGACTGGCGAGGAATAATCTGGCGCCATGCGAACAACACACGCGGTCCGGCACGAGCCGCTTCTGATCTATGACGGTGATTGCGGATTCTGCGTTTACTGGGTGCGCTATTGGCAGCAACTCACCGGGCAGCGGATGACATATGCGCCGTACCAGGAAGTAGCCGCGCAATATCCTGAAATTCCGCTGGCCGCGTTCCAGCGC
>Ga0307373_10004846_pt1 | contig 22382 bp, 25 predicted proteins | sample OX2MG_FD_202534 | JGI IMG/M metagenome (GOLD analysis project Ga0307373, IMG submission 202534) | Soil microbial communities from Risofladan, Vaasa, Finland - OX-2 | ecosystem: Environmental > Terrestrial > Soil > Coastal area > Acid sulfate soil | place: Finland: Risofladan, Vaasa | collected... | reverse complement strand
CGGCTGTCTTTTGAAGATCTTCCATAGGCGGATTCTTTCGGTCCATGTAGACGCCCTTGTGCGACATCTTAACCGGTATGACGTGGACATGAACGTGCGCTACAACCTGGTTAGCCGCTTCGCCATTATTCTGGACGAACCGGAAACCGTCGCTTTCGGTGGCTTTCACGATAGCTTTTGAAATCTTTGCAGCAACAGTGAACAACCCGCCAATCTCAGGTTCCGTCATGTCCCATATTGTTTCCCCGTGTTTTTTGGGGCAGACCAGTGTGTGGCCTGTACTAAATGGGGACCTGTCCATGAAGGCGATAAATTCTTCGTTTTCGTAAACTATTGCCGCGGGAAGTATTCTAGCTATTATCTTGCAAAAGATACAGTTCTCAGGCGCTACGCTTGCAGAATTCTTGATCTTCATGCACAATCGATCTGAATTACAGCGTTGTTAAAAAAATCGGTATTAAATGGCATCTACAAGTTAATCAAGGGTGGCGATATATCTCAATACAAGGAATCGTAAGATCTGCCATTGGAAGAAGTTCAAAGGGCCGACGCAGCAATGGAGATTGCCCGAAGGCTGTCGAAGATTGAAGCCCAAGGGGGAAAATTGACCGAAAAGCAGATCTGGCAAATTAAATTAGATTTGTGCAAAGAGTTCAAGCTCGATCGAGTTCCGAAAAACTCGGAGATTTTGGAGTTTTTTGGCCCAGAGGAAAGGAGAGAGTTCGAATCTCGGCTGCGGAGAAAGAACATCAGAACTTCTTCCGGCATTGCGGTTGTCACCGTAATTACGAAACCCTTCGACTGCCCTCATGGCACCTGCACTTTCTGTCCGGGCGGCGTGCGGTTTGGTACCCCGCAAAGTTACACGAAAAATTCTCCCGCGGCATCCTTTGGAATGGCAAGAGAGTACGATCCGAAGAGGCAGGTGGAAGACACGATCAGTTTTCTGAACAGCAACGGCCACGACACTAGCAAGATCGAGATGATTTTGTTGGGAGGAACGATCCTCGCGATGCCGGAGGAGTACCAAAGAAATTTTGTAAAGGCATGCTTTGACGCCCTTAATGGACAAGATTCATCGACGTTGGAGAGTGCCATAGAGAAGAACGAGACGGCGTTTCATCGTTGCGTGGGGCTGACCATTGAGACAAAGCCTGACTGGTGCAAGGCCCAACACATTGACACGCTTCTCTCTTACGCGACAACAAGAGTGGAGATTGGTGTCCAATCACTCCACGAGGACGTGCTGAAGGCCGTAAACAGAGGTCATTCGCTGCAAGATACTGTCGATGCCTTCCAGCTGTCCAAAGATTCAAGTTTCAAAGTTGTGGCGCACATGATGCCTGGCCTCCCAAAATCAGATCCAGACAAGGACTTGCAAGATCTCTTGACTCTGGTCACCGACGAAAACTACAAACCAGACATGCTCAAAATCTATCCGACACTCGTAGTTGAAGGGACAGCGCTCTACCAGCAATTCAAAGCTGGACTGTACATGCCCTACAATATAGAACAGCTCAAGGAAATCTTGACGAAGTTCAAGAGCCGCGTGCCGCCGTGGGTAAGAATAATGCGGATTCAAAGAGAAATTCCCAGGGAGGAGATAGCTGAGGGAACGAGAGCGGGCAATCTTCGTCAGATAGTCCTGGACGAAATGGCTCGGAAGAATCTTACGTGCAGGTGTATCCGTTGCCGAGAGGTTGGGCACAAGATCATGCAGGGCGGCGAAAATATCGAGCTCTCAAGGATCGATTACGCTTCTTCAGGTGGTCATGACATCTTTCTTTCTTATGAAGACAGGGCATCGGACACGCTTTTCGGATTTTTGAGGTTGAGGATTCCATCCGGGGAAGAGCATCGGCCAGAAATCAGATCTCAAAATAGCGCGCTAATCCGCGAGCTTCATGTTTACGGCAAGGTCGTTCCAGTCGGTGAGAAAGCAGGTCTGGGGGCAACACAGCACAAGGGATTGGGATCTCGCCTTTTGCTTGAAGCCGAGACCATCTCGCGGGAGTATTCAAGGAAAAAACTGGTGGTCATATCCGCGGTCGGAACGAGGGAGTACTACAGGAAACGCGGTTACGCAAATGACGGGCCGTTCGTCTCGAAATTTCTCTAAACGACCTCGGATTCACTCGCTATATCTGAAACCTTCTTCGCAAAGTCCTCGATATCGCTTTGTGGAACCGGAACCTGGCCGCCGAAAAACCTGAGCTTGCAGTTAGAGTGAACTGTAACTATCAGGGGTGCAGCAGAAGCGTCCGAATCTCCTGACTGAAACTTTGCCCTGAATGATTTTATCTCGCCCGAGCCAGCCAGTTCCTTGTAGGTCTTTGAATTCGTCGGATCAGTACCCGTGAAAGTTGCATCATTGAAGAACGGATTCCCGAGTGCCGTCAGTGAGATTGAATTCACTTCAATAGCTTCTGTCATGAGACTCTTCATGGCATCCTTTTGCAGGAACAATTGCTTCACGCAATCGTTTCCAAAAGAATCGGTGAGCGACTTTGAGAGAGCGGTTTTTTGCTTCGCGCCGTAAGAATACAATTCCAAACAACCTTCTTGCTTTATGTGAAATTCTCCCATTTCCGGCTCGGTCACTTCTTCCTGAATCCTTTCTATCCTACCGTTCTGGAGTCGCAGTCTGGTCCTTTGCACTTTTCTAAAAGTAAGTGACAAAAACAAGGTTTCTTCCTTTGTCTTTGATTGCGCGATTATTCCCCACTGCTTGTCACCCTCGAGCATGTTTTCCTGAGCCCACTTTGCCATCGGTTGCTCAGAGCTTGATTCAAATTTCAACAGTTCGACAGAGGCGCCCTGTTCTCTTACCGAGTACGGGAATGGAATCCCTTGCAGCTGGACTTGTCCTCTTTGCATCTTCTCTTCACTTTTTCTTTTTCAAATTTTAATTGGTTTTAAGTGATGCGTGTCAAATTGCGACTAGTAGGCCTCAAATTGTTTTTTTGCGACACCACACTTAATCTTAATTGGTCAATGGCAACCCAAAAAGGACAAGCACGGCGTAGCAGTCCAAGGGAAAGAGGAAGCCTAGGACAAAATCCAAGTACCTTTCCTCCAAGACCAAATATTTGTACTCTAACAGTTCGCCGACCGTGACTATAAGCGTGAAAAGGATAGCTACACCATAGAGTACATCGGTGATATCCACCGGCGTGAAGAAGAGAAACTTGAAGGCTACGAGTACTAGTCCGACGACCGTGCCCTTGAAGAATTGGCGCCTATGCTGGGCACTAGCAGTCCTCATATGGTAACACCCCACCATTTTTCCTTCGCATCAGTAAAGTGTTGAGTCACAAAATCACCCCAATATTCCTTCCCAGTCAACACCTGATTATGCATCTGAACATGCTTCTAGACTAACTACTTTCTGAAAACCAAATATTTCGGTGCGTTTTTTACTAGCATTTACAGATACCACTTTTCGAGTAATTCTTGGTATGATCAAGTTAGAGTCCCGATTCGAAATTGATCGAGACAGGGATTAGTTGTAATTGAGTTGATCTTGGCGAATTTGCCGTAAAATTGGCCACCTCAGCGCTCGAATGTAGATTGCTCACGAGATTCATATGGGAACGCCATAGCAAATACTCGAATTCAAACTTCGGCTACAAACATAAATATTAGACGAATTAATTCGTCGCCATCATGTCAAAGGTGTCCCGCTCAGTAGATATTTCGGCTCCGGTTGAGAGAGTGTTCCAGTACTATGCTAGACCAGAACACATTGCAAAGACATTCCCAGAGGACGTAAAGATGAAAGTTGTTCCGATCAACATCAAGGAAGGATTCGGATTAGGAACGGTTTTCAGAATCGAGGGCGAATTTGGCGGTAGGCCGCTAGCGTGGGACATGGAGACTGTCGCTTACGAGAACAACAAGGTCATCCAGGTAAAGGCGATCAACGGCCCATTCAAGAAAAACATCATTTCAGTTCACTTTGAATCATTGCCGAAATCGGAGACGAAGCTTACTTTTGAGGCCGATTACGATCTTGGCTACGGCATTATTGGTAAAGCGATAGATTCGCTAAAGCTCAGGAAAGAGATTGAAACGGGCATCGAGCGAAGCTGCGCATCGGTCAAGAAATTCATCGAGTCCGGGAAATCCTCGGGCGAAATGGTTACTGAGATCAAAGCGGACGCAGCTTAAAGATCTGTAATATCCGACTAACATAATTCGCGAAAGAGTGTCTCGAATAATCATCGCGGTGACGCGATGACAAGATGGCTATCTGCTGAGAGACATTCTTAGCAACATTCGCAAAACGCGATCTAGATGAAACGCAAAGCTTTCTGGCAAGAGTCCAGGCTAAACTTTCCCTTTCGTCGTGATGTCAGCTCAAATATATATCGGACGAAAAAGGCAGTTCAAGGTCGGAAAACTTGAGGTTCAGATTAAGAAAGGGATTCTACAAGGATTCCTTCTTCTGGATCGTGATTATTGTATTCATAATTACCGTGCTTGTTTTTACCTACGGTTTCTGAAAAATCCCTTGAGATATTTGTCCCGCGATAGCATCCTGCTACTTCCGAGTATTGTCGGCGTGCTCATGCTCGGTGTATTCTCGATAAACACCTACATCGGATTAAAAGACGTGGTAATTTCTCAGCTCCAGCCCTCGCACGAAGCAGCAAATGCGTTGCTCGCGATCATTGACTTTCTTGCAGCAACAATTCTCATAATCTATGGAAACAAAAAACCATTCTGGACAACTTTAGCTGGGATTGTCTGGCCGGCGACCTTCCTTCTATTCATTCTCGCAGACATTGAGAGCAAATTGTGTCTGTTCACAAATGTCAATTGCTTTGCAACTGTAGGGGACTCGTACAGGTACCTTATCCAAGGCCAGGCGGCGGAAGGCTGGAAACTTTGGCAATACACCATGGAAACCGCACTCGCGTTTCTTTTTGTCGTCATTGGCCTATCATTGAGTTATGATTTATTGGTTCGGAGATCCAGCAACGTGCCAAGATCAAATTGATAGTTTTCAGCTTAATCGATTACCCTTGATTGAATGCCGGTTCGGACGAAGAATGATTATCGCTGAAATCCCACTAATGATTATGCCTGCGAGAACATACTGTACTGGAATGACTAATTCAAGCATGACGATCAAAAGAGCTAGAACTCCCAACCCAATAACTTTGAACGCAGCGCGTGCAATTGCGGCATCGGCAGATGAGAGTTCCTCATCATCTTTGCTTTTCATGCTAAATCCCAATCCTAGACCCGGCTCTCAAGCAAGCAGGCTTCGAGCAATGCGCTCTGGAATTTTTCAGTAATATTTAAATTATCTAGATCAACGCTGCGAGGCGATGAACAAGTCAGCAGCTTCAATCGGACTGGGCATGGTTTTCATAGCAGCAGTGTTCTTTTACATCGTTTTCTCCGGTGGGAAATTCATAGGTTTCACGATAACGGGTTCAAATGCAACCGCTAATTTCATTGCGTTTCTCTACGTTATTATCGCCCTACCAATTGGATCCGGTTTGACTTATTTCGGATTTGCAATGCGTTCTCCCATTTATGCTATGGGCGGTCAACCGCAAGTGATGTACAAATCATCGAAGGTTGGCTCTGCAGCGATGGCGGTAGCGGTCATTGCTCTGATAATTGCCTTTGCCGCAATCGGATTGATGTACCAAAATCAAAGTTCCGAGTCCAGCCAGGTTTCCTCAATCAGTTCAAAGATATCGAATCTAGCTTCCGTTAACGTAGCCCCTGGTGCCCAAGCGGTCAAAGTAGACTGGTGCAATACGGACAACACCGGACAGGACCGTTTCTGCCCGAGCACAATTGTAGTTAATCAAGGAGAAATCGTTCAAATATTGTTCATTCATAACGATACGGATGCGCATACTTTTACTCTGGATACAGCTCCATACTTCTTCCAAATCAACGCTTCATCAGCTGGAATGCACAACTTCCTGACAAATGCTTTCAACGCAGGAAACTGCTCGAACAGCGGAACGAGCGCACAGGAGCAGGCGAATGTCTCTGCAACATACTGTGTTTCTGGCAGCAGTCTACTCTCTCTCGCGCAATTGAAATCTAACGGCGCGAATGACTTTGTGATCGCTCAGAATCCTACGCCGGCTGTAGCATTCAGCAACGGCTCATTGCCCGAAATTCTTAATGTGACAAACACCGTCCAGTTCAACAACATTACTGCAGCCGTTACCGGCAACTCTTCCACACTCGACGAGGTCTGGGGAATTGCGGCGTTCCAGGCAATCACTCCTGGCATCTACGAGTACTTCTGCCACTACCATGTCTCCAATGGCATGTTTGGCTATCTCGTCGTTCTGCCGAACGCATATTGCAGCTCAAACCCAACGGCCTGCAACATTTCCGGAGCAAAAACAAGCTAGCAAGAACTTTGCTGGAATCACATCGAAAATCCTATAGCCGAAGAGTGCACTTTCGATCTTTAGGATACCCGTTGTGGTTTTCGCAATTTCAAATCTTGACTAGCTCGTCGCCTTTTTCGCACTATGAATAGCGATGCGACCAGGGCAACAGCGATAACGACTATCACAAATATCGCGGTTAATGATTCAGAGCTAGTTTTGCTCTGCGTTACGTAAAGGTGTGCCAGAGCGCACTGTCTTACCGGAGAGGAGTTTGTTGCGTTATCAAGGACGCTTTCAGGCGGGCATATTGTGATGGAATAATTCCCCGGATCGAGACTTGATCCACTTCCAAATGTTATCTTGTAGTATGATGAATTGAGACGTTCCGAGGATATCGACAGATTCGCGCTCAAAAATCCATTGGTTGAAAGCGAACCGCTTACGAGGGGTCCATTGACATTAGGGTTGATCAACCCAGAATTTGTCGAGTTTGTGTACTTTAGAAGCACGGAAGTAGTTCCGCCGGTTAGTGTCAAGTTGTTTTCTGAAAGCTGGACTGAACATGCGCACGATGAATTCTGATCTAACTCTCCAAGTTTGTTTCCAAAAAATTCCGTCAGCCAAATGACATTTTGATTGTCATCAATTGCAAACCGGAGAGGAGCAGATTGGCTAGTCGGAATGAGGAATTCTGTCAGCTGGCCGGTTGCTGGATCAAATCTAGCCATCTTGTTAGCTACGTGTTCGTCAAACCACACCGAGCCGTTGCTAGATAGTTGAATCCAATATGGCAGCGTTATGTTGTTACCAAGGTAACTGAACAATGAAGTCGCGTATTCAGTGACCCGACCCGTGTTCTGATCAACGTATCCGAAAAGACTAGTTGCATGATTCGTAAACCATATTCTATTGTTTGAGCTGTCCAATGCAATGCCCACCGGTTCCGAGCCAAGGGGCAGATACCAGAGATTCACGAATCTTTGGTCGGACTGACTGTATTCGGCAATCTCACCGGAGAAGGTCTCGCTGACATAGACGTTCCCCTGCGAGTCGATTGTGATTCCCGAGGGGCCAAATTTTGGCCCAAAGGTTTCAGCTCTGGCTGTCCCGGTCACATTGATCAAGTGAACGAGCGTTGCGCTGTTACCCGCGATCTGAAAACTGCCGATCTGATCAGTGTATATCGAGGTGAACCAGATTTGTTTAGTCGCAGCATCGTATGCCAGCGCGTACGGATCAACCAGCGGATTCCCAGTAGAGAAGTTGGAAAACTCATGCGTCAGCGGGGAAAACGACCACAAGTACGGCTGTAAGGCATTCGCGAACCAGAGGATACCTCTGTCATCAAACAGCATGAACCAAATCATGCTGGAACCACTAGAAGGAATCAGAAAGGTAGTGAAATTTTGCGTCAACGGGTTGTACTCGACGATCGCACTCGGATTGTTTTCTGCAAACCAGACGTTTCCGAGTCCATCAAGCGCCATCCCAAGTGGTTCTGAGTTGTTTTGAGCTAGTGGAAGCTCTTTCACAGATGGATCAGAAGTAGGCGGTGTTAAGCTTGCGGGAATTGAGGGTCCCAAAATTATAGTCGACCGTAATTGAGGAGCGTTGGTTGCATGCCACGCGAGGGTTGTGGGCTTGGCCGGAGACAAGCATAGCAAGATCATAACCATAGCCGAAACAAGGATTGAAAATTTTATTTTGTTATTGCACTTCGCCAGCATCCGACAAAACAGAGAGCTAGAGAATGAGTTTATAGTTATGCATTCTCGCAGAGAAAAGGGTCTCGGAGCGACGCTCTTTAGTGATGCGCGGTTCTGTCGCCATTGGATTGGCCGAGATTCTTTGACTGTGAGAATGAGGTGATTCCGGAGGTTAGCGAGCATCACCCAAGGGCAAACAGCCGGTACCCAGAAAAGTATAAATTTAAAGCTAAATACGTAAAAACTCCGAAAGTAATTGTCGTTGAGTTCTAGAGGACCAGAAAAAGTCAACGTTAGCGTAAAGACAAAGTGGCTTTGGTTTACTATTGGACTCCTTCTAGTTCTATTGGCTTTATCGCCGGTAGTTGCTTCATATCTTCCATCTAGCCCAACGTCACAATCAGCTCCCAGTTCTGGAAGTTCTACTCAACCCAATTGTGCCAACCCGTGTACAATTATAATCAAAAATTCATTATTTGGACCCACCCAGCCTACCATTGTAAAGACTGGAACAACTGTAACATGGAGTAACAAAGATGACACTATTCACACCACGACCTCAAACACTGGCCTTTGGGATAGTGGTGTCTTGGCGGTTGGTAAGAGCTTCAGTTTCACATTCAGTACCCCTGGCGTATTTGATTACCACTGCAATGTTCACCCAATGACTGGGGAAATTGTTGTTGTAAGCTAGCTAGTTGAATGATTACTTATTCAGCCCAGTGTATTCCCCTTTGATTTGATCGGAAGGGATCCTTCCGACATGCGACATCATTGCGCGCGTAGATGATTGATCAGTATATCACGAATTCTATGAAATCATCTTTTCCAGCGGTAAAGCCAAAAATCTCTTGAGCGATCTAACGCCTTCTTCTTCTAGGGCTACGTCTGCCAATTTTCTTCCTTCTGCGCATCGCTAAAGCTCCGACGACTATAATGGAACCAACAATTCCGATCGCGGCCCCGTAGACAAAGAGCTGGTAATACGGCGATGGAAGAGTACCGACAACAACCTTCAGGACAACAGAGTATATGACGTTCTGCTGAGGCAAAGTTGCGCTGACCGTAAGGTAGTAGATCCCAGATATCAAAGATTGAGATGAGAATGTCAGATTACTGGAGACCGTTGCGCTCCCGGACAACTGCAGCAACGATGGACTAAATTGAGCAGATGAGTCAGTTAGAGATCCTGTGCTGCTGATGCCGGAAATGCCAAGCGTGACATTGTTGCCGGCGGTGAAATTACTGTACTGCAACGAAACTGGAACCGTTATCGCGGCATTCCTGCCAACGGAGACTGCATTGCTATTTGCAGATATTTTGAAACTTTGATCGGGGTTTGATACTGGTACAAGCTCACCTATGGCGCCTCCGAGTATTTCCACGAACCAGATAGTACCATTCTGGCCGAGTGTCAGCGTGTAGACTCCCGCGCTAGATGAGCCGCAGCAGGGCACAATATATTCAGTCAGGCTGTTGGAGACTGGATTATATTCGGCGATCTTGTTTCCATAGTGCTCGGATATCCACACGTTACCATTCTGGTCGACAGCTACTCCATTCGGAAACGAGATGGAATAGCCATAGTCGCCATTTGTCTGTGAAGTCCAGAACCTGTCCAGGCTTTTCGTTTGGATGTTGTAGCTATCAAAAGAACTGTCTACATGTTCGGTGATCCAAAGTGTGTTTCCGTCTGGGCTAAGAGCAATCCCGCTGGGAGTGGGCAAGCTTGACTTTATGTTCTCAGTATTCCCCAGCAAATCGGTCGCGTGCTGAAAATTGAATGTGTAAGTCGCGTTTTGCGGAGCAGTTTCCTCGATTCCGTCGCTGGTATTGTTCTGCAATTGAGAAACTATGCCGTGGCCGATCATATTTGCATCCGCCGCGGTGAACCAGAAATTGCCATTGTGGTCGAAGACTAGCCCCGCTGGACCTGATTGGAACACGGGGAGGTCAAAACTCGCGAATGTCTCATTTGAAGGGAAGAATTCGACGATTTGGTTTGAAAAAAGACACAGAACCCAGATTTCTCCTTGCGGAGTAGAGACCGCATCAGAGGGGCCGCATGTTAATTGCTCAGGCAGGCCGGACACTGTCGCGGTCCCATTTGGAATTTTGAATTCTATTATCTGCGACGATCCGTTTTTCAGTTCGCCCAGCTTGTTTGACGTTAGTTCAGTGAACCAAAGGTTGCCGTTGCTGTCGGTTGTTACCGAGCCGGCGGTTGAGTTTGGCGTAGGAATTCGGTACTCGTGAAAAGTCGCAGTCAGTGGAAGGAATGATGCGAGTTGGTTTGAACCTTGTTCGACAACCCAGATTCGCCCGGCACTATCTGATGCAATTGACCAAGGGCCCGTAGATCCCGAAGGGAGGGGAAACTGTTTCATCTGGTACTGGGGAGAGTTGGCTAGAGAGCTAGGAGATAAAATCGAAAAATTCTGCGAGTTTGCAAGCGAAGATGAGGCCAGAATTGAGGACAGAGCTATCAACAATAAAATGGCCAGAGATCGAATCCTCTTCATGAGTAGCCATATCCAAGAAATCAAGAAAAGGGTTTTGATATGGAGTGTTTGGTTTCTACGGCAATCTGATCATGGACGGAATTGCATTTCCTCTCCCAAGATTAGAATTAAGACATCTTGCAACTTTGAAGATCTGAATTAGCGGAGACGCAAAAGACTGCCTCAAGCTAAGTCGTCGAATTCGAAGGAAGAACATTCAGAAGTCCTATCATGAAAGGGTGAACGCTGCAGAAATAGTAGTAGGATCCTGGTTTCAAAGAGGCTGGAATCGTCATTGAATAGGTGTGACCTGGAGGTATGAATCCAGAATTGAATGCCGTCGAGTTGAATGATGTTATTGTGTGAGCCACAGCATCTAGGTTCTTCCACGTTACGATCGACCCTTGAGTTGCGTTCACAGCGCCCGGAGCGAACAATGCATTCTGAATCGTAACCGTACATGTTGAAACACACACAATTGTTCCTGGAGGCTGTTTTTGACAGGGTATCAGAGGAGCGCAGAAGAATGGGTTGCTTGCTTGGCCGTAATTCGATACAAAGGAGAACGCAACCGGATATGCTACGACGAGTATCATCACCGCAGCGACTGCATAATAGATGTATTTTGTTTTCATTTATCTTCGCCCTTGCTCTTGATCAATGCCGATTGGTGGGATGAGTCATTATTCTAGCCTCGAAGACACGGTCTCAATGGGAGCGTCGAGAGCACTGCCGGTACGGTAGGTCCGGAAATTGAGGTAGGCTATCCCAGCTATTAATGCTCCTATGCTGATGAGAGGCGGAATCACAACTCCTGAGAGCTGTGAATAGAATGAGGGAACAACGGCAGAAACTCCTCTGAGGCCTGAAAAACCTCCAACGAATACCGAAACGAGTGTCGGAGCAAGACACGTAGGACAGGTGGCAGTAAATCCGAAGAATCCACCCAAACCAGAAACGGTAGCCCCGGTAAGGCAAGAGTTCTTCGACGAATTTTTGATTAGATAATAAGTGATGACAATACTTGCCGCGACAAGTGAAGACAAGGTGATTGCAAGGATCATTTCAAAGGGCATGATCAGGAAATTGACAAGAGGACTCAGTTGAATTGTGATTTGAGGAACGTAGAACGCACTTTCTAGGGCGGAGGCGGGAGAAGGGCCAGATGTAAACACGAACGCAAAAGGGTACGCTCCATTGGGAGACGGTACGTAGTTTGCTGGGGGGGCGTTGAAACCCGTTATCACAATCTGGTTTACGAGAAGCAAATAAGTCAGAGAATACGCGATTGCGATTATTATCGCAATTTTCGTAAAACCTGGACGAAAAGAAAGTGAATCTCTCAAGGCCGGAAAAAGGAGCAGCAACAGAAACGGGACGCCAAAGAGCGTTGCTAATGAAACCGTCGCAAGATAAACGACGGCAGCTATACTTGCATATTCGCCTGCCGGAGATGGGTAAGCTGCAACGACAAAGTACCTCATCAGCCAGTATGAGGGAATCGCCAGCGTGGCAAAGGAAAGACTGGCGTAACCTAGTTTGTAGGTTAACAAGCTCCGACGAACGGCGCTTCCATTTTCAGGTAACGGATCTTTGGACCGGTTAGGTCGGGAAAGAATGTACAATCCAATTATTACGGAAATTAGTACATAAGGTATCAGAATCTTTGCCCCAGAACCCGGCGAAAAAGCGATGGGATAAAATGAGCTCAAGAGCGGAAGGCCGAACATCAAAGAGCCGATCCAGAATACGTAGGCCTTTGGCAAGTTGCTCTGGATAGTACTCATATCATGAATCCTCTAGCAGAATAGGTTATCATCTGCATCTGTTAGCGCCAGATTTTATGCTTTGTCCGCTTTTCGCCCTCACGTACTTTGATATCATTTAAACTATCGCCAGATTTAAGTAGCGCATTAATGGTTCCGACGACTAATGTCTTGAAAGTCTCGGTAATACTCGAAAATAGCAAGGCAAAATACTTGATCATAGCAGCCATTGCTATCGCCTCTTGTTGCCTGCTTTACTTATTTGGAATATTCTTTATCCAAACAATAATGTTGGTTGGATACGCTGCGTGCTTCCCAGCAATTCTGATTTATGAAAAAAGGAGACGCAATGGCATGAGCTCGGAAATGACAGAATTCTCTGGCGATGAGCGATGGTCGGAAACAAAATCCAAATTGAAAAAAGTTGAAGACAGAATAAGAAACTCAAGCAACCCCGACGAGAAACAGGTGCTTTTGGCCCAAAAGCGTACATTGGAAACTGAATTGAGAGGCCTTGAGTGGAAGATCAAAGAGTCGGAAATGACAAAGGCGTACAATGCTTCCAAAGAAAATACGAGAGATCTTTCTTGGATACCGGCTAAACCAGCTCAATCCGACAACAATCAGGTGGAAGAACGCGAAAAGTATTCGAATCGGAAACATCTTCTCAAAATTGTAAGGGAAGCTCAAAGCATTATGCAAAATGAACCATTTGCATCTTTTAAGATTGCCCTAATCCCGCTGGCAAACGATTTGAAAACCCACTACAAGATCTTAAAAGAAAAATCGGAAAAGAATAATTTTGAAAGAAGCATTTTGTCTGATTATTGGGCCAGCTGGATGGTCCTTAGCTGTCTAATCAACGGGGTTTCTATCGATTACGAGTTGCCAAAATACACATCGGATGAATACAGACCGAGATTCAAGAAACTCATCGAGTCAGCTGAACAAGCCAAAGCACTCCATCTCGAGGAGTTTGCCGCATCCAAAGACCTCCTAAATGATAGTGAGTACTCGGAGCGGGCAGACGTTGATAAATCAGAGCTTAGTAATTTGGATGTGTGAGTTGCTCCGTGAAGACTGCGCGTAGCCCAATAGTTGTGCAAAACAGCTTTTACAATAGAATCGCCCTGGGAGGCCTCGCGCTGACCCTAATCCTTCTGACGGGCCCGGTTGATTCGTTAGCTGATCAGAATTTAACAGTTCACATGTTTCAACACATTGGCCTTTTTGTCAGTGCTGCTTTCTTTGGATATGGATTGGATCACATTTTAGTTTCAAGATTGTTGTGGCTCAAACAGAATTTGTACTTTGGTTGGCGGGTCTTCGTGGGACTGATGCGATTCAACTCCAAAACAAAAGGCTTGGTTTTTGCAGGAGTAATTCCTTCGATAGCCTTTTTTTATTGGCATCTTCCTTCAAACTTCGATCTCGCTGTCAATCACCCCTATATTCACGTCCTTGAACACTTAACCTACATAATTGTCGGAACTCTAGTTGGAACAAGCATTAATGCGATTCCACGAAGGTTCAAAGCCGTACTTCTGGTCGTGGGATTCATGATGGCCGGAATGATGGGATCCATGATGGTGGTCTGGCCGTATTTCTACCCGGTTTATTCAGTAGCCCAAAACACCGAGATGGATACGGCCATAATGCTCTTCGGAGCTTTTGGAGTCATCGCAACAAGCTCGTGGCTTCTCAAAGTTCTGGATGTATTCTAGCGCAGAAGCCTGACCGAGCAAGAAAAACAAAGTTTAATAATAATAGCTCAGGAGCGGATGAATGAAATTGCGAAAGAAGACTTTACTTCTTGTTTGGACAATTTTGCTCCTCATGGCGGTACTCGTACTTGAGGTAGTTTACACGCCATATGATTACGCAGGTTACATCCAAGCAAATAATGTAGGCGAAGGAGTTGCGACTCCGGACAGACCTCCAATAGAGGGTCCGTATCAGGTAGTCTTTGTCACATGCGAACAGTGGCAATTCCTATTCTATCCGCATGTAGCAGGTTCTCCCAGCGCCGTGTATGTGCAGGCAAATATTCCGGTCCTGTTTATCGTAAGATCTTCAGACGTGACCCACGGTTTTTACGTAAACACTGCGGGACAATTTGTGAGCCAAGGATTCCAGTTTGGTGTTATGGCAGTGCCAGGGTACATTGATTATGTTGTGTGGAACTTCCAACCCACTGCTGTAGCATATACATCCGGGCAATCACTATACCATGTTCAATGCTCCGAATACTGCGGAGTTACTGCTTCTGGTTTGGGTCATCCTTGGATGGACGCCATAATTTTTGTTGTTCCAAACAATTCCACTGGTCAAGCATTGCAGAGCCAGCAAATGGACGGCAACGTCCCGCCAATTCTTCAAGGAACACTGACTTGAGATAGTATAGGGTAAAGACAAATGTCATCAGATTCTTCCCAATCACAGAGTCCGGGAGAAGTCCAACCAGAGAGGCAAATGTCCGTTCCAGCTATACTCAAAGACATAATTTACAGCAAGGACTACAAGCATTTTTCGCTGAAACTTTTCTGCTTCGGAATGCTCTGGCTTTTCGTGGCTGGCTCCTTTGGTCTAGCTCTAAGAACGCAAGCGGGATTTTCATTCCAAGGGACACTTCTCCCTCTTGAGCAACTAGGCTATTCTACAGTCGCATACTTCCAGATGATGACCTACCACGCAGTGGTGATGTTTTTTGGCACCATCTTCACAATCGGATTTTCCATCGCATACTATGCGATCCCAACAATCAGAGGTACGAAGAAGATGGCAGTTCCCTGGATGGCAAACATGGGACACTGGCTGGTCGTTTTCGGCTTATACATGGTAATTGGCTCCAATTCCCAGTACATGTTTACTTTCCTGATACCTCTGAAGAATCCATCATCTTTCTACGTTGCGGAAGCAGTACAATTTGTTGGTGATGAACTCCTCATAATTGCGCTGCTTGCACAAGCATACGTAGACAAACCTCATAACGAGAAATTCAGCTTACCAATATCATTCATCGTAATGGACTGTGTTGCAATGGGCATCGGAATAGTTACTATTCTATCCGCGATCTTTTGGACTATACTCTCACCTCTGGGTGGATTCAACCTCAATGTATTTGCGATACCCAATGTCGAAGTGTTCAGGGCGGCGTTTTGGTTTGAGAGCCATCCATTGGTCTATTTCGGAGCATTTCTTGTTGGCGGGTTGACTGTATGGTTTGTTATGATGTACGCGAAGAGACCCGTGTACAGTGAGAGGATGATGCGATACATAATTGTGGTCCTTTTTGTTTTGTCAATGTCCGTTTATGTCCATCACATGACCATGGATCCCATTCCACTATGGTTGAGAACAGTCTTCGCCCAAGTTGCAACCGAGATGATAGCTGTCCCATTTGTATTGATGTGGACGATCCTTCTGATTACGCTGAAATATTCAAAGCCCAAATGGGATGCTTCACTACTCTTTGTTGTTGCAGCTATTGCGGGAAACATCGTTGGAGGAGCAACTGCCGAGCCGCTGCAGCCAGTTCCGGCCGCCGACTTTACTATTCACAACACGATGTGGATACCAGCGCACATCCACTTCATGATGGCCACGTTCACCCTAGGTTCATTTTTCGCGATATTGTATTATTTTGCACCGGAATTGCTCGGGAAAAAACTCTACTCGCAGGGTTTGGCTAAATTCCACTTTATCGGCTGGACGGTAGGTATGAGCGCGCTCGAAGCTGCATTCAAAGTGCAAGGTCTTATGGGCCTCGTAAGAAGGGAGCTTGTCTGGTTCTCGATCTATGAACCATGGTTCCAAATGGCGATGATAGGCGCTTGGCTTGCCGGCTTGTCTGTCGTAGCGTTCGCAACTAACATGTTGATGACTTGGAGATTTGGTGAGCCTATTGACCAGACGCTAGTTCCCAGATGGGCAGTGGTTGGTCTCGCCTTGGAAGAGCAGTCAAGGATCAACGAGGGAACTTACGATTCCAATTTGATTTACTCAAGAATCCCGTACCCCGTGGGTCTTCACGCTATTCCAGAGATGTCTGAAGGGTCAACGATTCAGCCGCAAATCATCATCCCTCCAACAGTCGTCAGAAAGAGTCTTTTTAGCAGGATATTTGGGCAAAAGCCACTTTCCAAAGGAAACGGTGTCGGGAATGAGATGCCAACAGCAATGGATGGAAAGAACCTAGACTAACCAGGTGCATTTGTGTTGATTCAGAGAAGAAGAATGATTGGTTGGGCGATAATGATAATCCCATTTGCACTATGGATCACAGCTATCGGAAGCGCCAGCAGCCATGGTTTCTTTGAAAACAGCTTCGCAGTCCAAGTGATGATTCTAGGCGGTGCCGTATCAATGGTAGCCGGGGCATTCCTGTTTTTCGATTAGGAGCAGAAATAGAAAATGACAGGATACGGCGGCTTAAAAGAGTACATCTACATGATTGCTGCTATTTTTTATGTTGGAGGAATGTTTCCCATATTCTATGCGTATCAAGTTTTTCCCGCCGACAGATATACTCTGGTACCAGATGTTGCATACATCTCCACGATAGCATGCATATTCCTGTTTGGTCAGTTTCTTGTCGCAGCACTAACAACTCCAGAAGAAATTAAGAAGAAGGCAGTGTCCTCTTCTTAATCACCGATAGAAGTCCGTCGCAACAGATCTTTCGCGTTCAATAACTAGGGCAGAAGTAAAGTGCGGAGTCTAGTCTTCTTTACAGCAGCTTTGATTATTGCCTTCGGGATCCTTGCCCCTTTGTTCTTCAATACTGCTGCCAGTTCTGGCTCAAACTTCCCACCGTACGCCAAAGCAGGAGGTTATGCATTCTATTCTGGAAACGGAGGTTTTATTCCATACATGAGCGGGGTTTCGGCCAACATTTCTTACTACGTGGAAGATGTGTTTCAGAACAATACAATGAGCTTGATGGTGAACGCGAACCTTTCGATGGGCACAGAGGTCAGCACAACTCCTACTGTAGTAACTGAAAACTTGACTGACTTTATCTCAAATCCAAGATTTCTACCAGCGGTTCTGCCACAGAATCTCACATCTCAAAATATTGTGTTTCAGAATATTTCGTGCAAGTTTGTGGGGGATTCCCAGCTACAGGTCCCTGCTGGAAAATTTAACGCTACAGAGTTTCAGGGACAAAACGTCAATGGAACGATTCTTGATTTCTGGTTTGATCGTTCATCGGGTCTTGCTTTGCAGATGGTGGAAGCAGCTTCTTATTTCCAGCTGATACAAACTAACATTGCTACACCTTTGAGCACACAACAACCAATACAGGCAGAAGCTCCGTTCATCATCATATTCGTAGTAGGATGGGGCGCTGCCGGCTTGCTCTTCTATGGAGTTGTAAAGTATTATTCAAGAAAAGGGCGAAAACAAGTCGCCGTGGATAAAAGCGCAAAGTAAGGGCGAGAGATCGACGTATTTTGGATGCAGCGTCTTAAAGAAATTCTACCGTCGATCGTCGAATGTCCAAGTCAATTTTGGCAAAAAACTATGCTAGTTTCTTGACCTGATCCTCATAGACATCTTTGATAGAATCAGTGTCATATTGGGGATCTGGATCTGCGAGCAAAATAAAACCAAGCATTACAAAGCCCAATGCGACAAACAGTCCGAAAACGAAATACCAAAGACCGAACTCGTTGAAAGTGGGGGCGGGTATACCAAGTAATATGGAGATCAATATTGACAAAAAATCCTAGACGGACAAATATTTAAACTTGCGCGAGGGGCTTACAATGCACACGATCTTGATTCAATCCAAAACTAGCTCGAAGAAAAGACTCCATTTTTATGGTTATTTTGGCGTCTTACTCAATTTGACCATAGTCATGGGCGCCTTACTTTGGATAGCCTATGGTCACCTACCGGGCCAATACTACCTGCCTGTTAGTTTCGCTGTCATAGTTTTGACGGGTTTCGTTGCTTTCTTCATTTTAAATTACAAGATGAGAATATGAGCAGCAATCTGTTTCCAACGAGTTAGTTTGAACGGTTTGACTGCAATTCAGCATCCCGCTCCTCCAAAATTGAAAATTTAAATACATATGATTGATTGCCCATTTCGTCGATATGCGACTAACTACAAAGTATTTTTTCGTCGGAGTAGCTCTTGTTCTCTCGCTGACGCTGATCTTTTTCACAGCATCCTTCCTGATTAATTCAGAGTCGTCCCAAATCAACACATTCTACGTTTCCAAAGTCAACGGTGTTCCAAATCTTGCCACTCCAGGATCTGAATCATTTTGGCAGAGCGTTCCATCCACCACGGTTCCGTTGATACCATCATCGAACTATCCTCCGTCTGGGGCTACCGGCACGGTAGGGGTTCAAATTGCATGGACAAATGCAACAGCCTCTCCCGAACTTTTGATTAAGCTGAAGTTTTCAAATTACGGGAACGGCCCTAGTTACTCTTCGCCTTTGAATTTCTATGTTAATGACACTGCTTATCCTAACGGCTTAGTGACCCCAGCATACCAGAATATGAGTTGCACTAGCCAATTCTCATCATGCTTCCAAAATCTCTACCCGCAGGATATCGGGACGCTTCCTCTTGCAACTGGTTCAAACTACATCTATCCCGAGCAATCAACGGTACTGCTTGGCATGACGCCAGGTGGCAACACTGATGGATGGTACGCTGTATCTTACAAGCCCAAGATGGTGATGGGTACTGCCGGTGCCCTCGGCACGGGCTCTGGTGGCCAATCGGAACTATGGCTCTGGTCCAGCAACCCGACAGACAACTCGACAAGTGATGCAAACTACCCAGGTTTGTCTTATCCAAATGGGACTGCGCTTAGCACTAGCTCTTTCGGCCTTACACCACGTGCTTCATATGCGATTGACGGTTACGCCAACGCATCCGCCTTCTATCAGATCGGAGGAATGCCAGGCTCATCACAGTTCCTTTACGTGAATAATCCGGCATTGGAAACAAACAATCTCTCGAGCATTACATCAGTCTCAGGGTTGATGAATCCGTTTGAAGTGCAGTCAAAGGGCGTTTATGATCCCACGACAAATACTTGGACTGTGGAATATGCGAGGAGCCTCCTGACGAGCCCACTGAATGGAGAGAGCGCCTATCAAGAACAACTCAACGTAACTAGCGCAAAGAACTACTACATTGCTTTTGAGGTAAACCAGGGGCAAGCTAGCGAGACCTATCTACTGTACTATGGAAGCGTCTCATTTTGGTGGAAGCTTAACTTCCAAGGAACTCCTGGGTATGTTGGTTACAACCCCCAGTTCGGCTCAAACGGAATCTTGTCTTCGATAGCCAGTCTACTGCTCGCTTTCGCATTCTTCTCGTACGCCTTCAATGGCGTTCGACCATCAAGTGCGATGCCCCGTAGAATCCGGTTCAATATGCGCTAGCTATTTCGCTGACTGTACTAGCGTTTCTGCAATTTCAATTGTTCTTGCAAAGTCAAGAAACTAAAGGCATCTTCTTTCCAAGATCGGCACATTTGGACGCAATGGTCTCCATAAGTCAGTACGCGGAATCGTCATGAATAGAACAAGGGAATGTTGAAAGCATGAAATTTGGGCGCGAAAGGGCCGCAATCTTTGCAATAATCGTACTGGTGTCCCTGATCACCGGAATCGCGGCGTACGACCTTTTAGGTGGTGCGCCAGGACAGAGAAACTCCACGACCGATTCATTCATCCAGCAACCTGTTGTAGACATAATTATCCCCAGCCTGTTCTCACAAACAGCCACCGGCGGTGTGAACCTACCGCTCAATCTGACTTTGGGGGAATCTTTTTCACTTACAGTGGATGTGTATTCTACCGTTTCTCTTAACGCTACCATGGAATTCATTGCGACGCCCTTGACCCCAAGCACCAGAGGAGTCCAGTCTTCCACCGGACTGATAAAGGGAACCTTTGACCCCTCGATTCTGGTTATCGGCGCAAATGTCAAGGGAATAACCACATTTCACATTCAGGTTTCTCCAACTGCAAATGTGGGTGCATATAGCTCAGTCATATCCGTTGTGAACGCAGTGAACTCGACCCAAGTTTGGGGCGGAGACATATTCCAGATTAACCTCGCACAATGATTGAGTTGAATTCCAGTCTTTCAGAAACTTTAATAGATACTGATGAATTTGCAGATTTACATATCGGAAAAAGGTTTGGTGTTTGTGAGAAATTGAATCCTCGCGCAATCGGTTATGCTTCAATGGTTCTTGGAATCCTAGTCATGGCTCTTACGATGTACGTTCTTTTCTTCCCGTCCTACATTGCTCTCCCGACCATAATAATTGGGGTAGGATCGATAGTATCTGCACTAGTGGTCACCGTTGCGATAGTTTCGAGCAAATAGATTCTATCTGCCTCTAATATCGGATCTCTTTTGAATTGCTTTACCCGTTTTACTTCGATCTGATCACTTTTAGTGTTTAAATTCCGTTTGGAAGTAAGTTTGTTTAATGTCTAAAGCCGGCCAACAAGTAAGAACACGCAGCGAAGAACCATCTTGGTTGATTGCTGCAATATTTTCAGGCTTGGGGGCTGGCTTCATCGCTTTTTGGGTTACACTTTCACCGGTCTATGCCGAAGGAATCTGTGCGATTGGCGCCATACTTGTCTGGCCGTTAGCTGGCAAAGTCGGTGGGCCCGGATTCGCAAATCGGGCTACCATAATCTACCTGGTTGCGACTGCTATTGGAGTGGGAGTAGGTTTCGCCTCATCAATTGGCACTGGAGTTCCCGTTACCGGGATTTGAAAGAATTCCTTGGCCGTTAGAGTAGCTGAGCGATTTTCTTTCTAATAGCTGATGTCCGTTAGCGTGAGAGTTCCATTTCCAGCACCTACAAACCACACGAGAATTAAACCGATACCGAAAGCTAGAAGGAAGTCAGCCGCAAATGTCTTGACTCCCTTTCTCTTGTAAAAGTAGCCGAACAAGATCAGCGCGAAACCGCTGAATGTCATCGATGAGAGAACATCGCTTCCTATCCAAGCAGGAGATGTGATACCTGAAAAAACAAGCACGAGGATCGCGCCGGCAATAAAACCAAGAACGAGGCCAAAGACAAACCTGTAAGGCCTGCTACTGAAAAAGATGGAAGCACGTTGTTGCGCCATTGAACTCATTCGTTTTCGCTACGATTTGCTCAAAATATAAACATAAGTCACGCAAATGCCCCCCGCCTACTGCTCGTAAGTCAAATTTTAAAGGAGTGTTTGGTCCGAAGAAAATTGTATTCCATGAATCCGAGACTGCTTGCTTTTTCCTTGAACCTCGGCATGAGTTTCGCCATTTTGGTACTTTACGTTACGAGCATTGTGGCTTTGTCAATTGTCGTTCTTCTAATCACCGGATCAATCGTGGCTGCTAGTACAGGGGACTTGACCATACTGCGGCAGGAAAGAACTCTTCCCGCGATCATGGTAATCTTTGCAGTTTTTGTGTTCATTTCAGTATCTTACCTATCTTCGCCTACTGACGTGGCACTCTTCTACGAGCTCATCTTGGTCAACTTTGGATTTCTGGCAGCTTACATTTTTTTGAGATTATCAGCTAGGAAAAGCAAAGATTACAGGTGAAATTGCAAAAGCAAGAAATCTGGTCACCTTGACTTTAGGGACATGCTATTTCTTCTAGGGAAGCAGCTCCGCAAGAATTGGATGTTTGAAATTCTGATTCAGCGAGAACAGCCACGAGAAATCTTCCCTGCATGCTCGAATGACAAATTAGAATCAAATGAATGGATCAATACTTAAGTTAGCAATTTGTGCCAGTATTCTATTACTGAATAATGCGAATAGTACGTCAGGAAAAGAGCGCGGGAACGGAACATGAATTATATCAAATCGAAAAGAATCCAGGCAATAATTGTTGCAGTCATCGTTATTGCTGCCGCTTCGTCAGCGGCCTTGGTGTACGGCGGTTTGCATTTGCCAGATAGCACAAGTACCACTGCTTCCATATGCGACTCGATATCCGGGACAGCGCCAAGTGGTTTTGCGAAATCGAACTTCGT
>Ga0307373_10004845_pt1 | contig 22386 bp, 14 predicted proteins | sample OX2MG_FD_202534 | JGI IMG/M metagenome (GOLD analysis project Ga0307373, IMG submission 202534) | Soil microbial communities from Risofladan, Vaasa, Finland - OX-2 | ecosystem: Environmental > Terrestrial > Soil > Coastal area > Acid sulfate soil | place: Finland: Risofladan, Vaasa | collected... | reverse complement strand
CGTTCCGTCTCCTGGCCATTCCCTAAACACCGTGAAACATCCGCCATGAAGCACCCGCCGCAAGGCGAAACAATCACCCTTGACTGGTCCAACCATATCAGGGAACGCCCTCCGCGGCGTTCCGCGATAGCGCGAATCGGCGCGATTCCCGGGTGTACGGCACGCCACAGAGGGCGTGCCCTACAGGCTTTTGCCGCGAATGTCTACTTACGCCCGTTAAAACCCGAGGAATTCGCCTTGCGCTTGCCCGGCTTCCGCCAAAGGACTAATTTAAACACAGGGGCAGTCCGTGCTTTATCAGCGTCTTCACCCCAGGAAACGTTCACTCGATGGCGCCCACTCCGCCGCAACTGGATGAACATGGCTTTCCGATTCCCCCGACGTTCGACGACGAGGGGCGAAGCTCGCGCCGCCGGGGCATATCGCATCGCGGGGCTCTTTGGCTGCTATTCTTGGTCTTCGTCGCGCTGCTTGTCGGCGGCATCGCCAAATCGGGCGGTTGGCAGGACGCTAAGGAATGGTTCGCCGAATTGTTGCTGAATCGGGCGTGGCAAAAGTTCCGTTTAGAAGCCGATTCTCGCGGCGCCTTGGCCGATCTCGACCGGGCTGCCGCTCTGTCGCCTGACGACCCGAAGATTTACGAGTTGCGAGCCGAGGTCAGGTTCGAACTGAAGGATTTTCAGGGAGCGCTAGCGGATTACGACCAGTTGATCAAGCTCAACGGCCGCTATGCCGCCGCCTATGCCGGCCGTAGTGTGGTCTATCAGCGGCTGAAACGGCACCGCGAGGCCATCGACGACTTGACGCAAGTCATCAAGCTCAGTTCCGAACGCGACGCACTCTCGCGAAACAATCGCGCCTATGCCCGCGCCATCGCCGGCATCGAGCTGGAAGCAGGGTTCGAAGACATTCAAGACGCGCTGGAATTTTCCGCTGAGTTGCGGGGAACGCCCGATTCGCCGCAAAACGCCAACGCCGCCTTCCTCGACACGCGCGGCTATCTGCACCTGCTGCTCGGCCGGCCCGAAGCGGCCTGGGCCGATCTGGATCAGGCCATCAAGAACGCCGAAGCCGAGCATCGAAACCAGGCCGATCAATTGAGGCTCGACCGCCAACCGCCCCAGGTCCGCGCCTACTTTGCCAAGCGGTTCGCCGAAGAGTTAGCCGTGATGTACCATCATCGCGGCCAGGCCCAACAGGCGCTGGGACACGCCGCCGAAGCCGAGGCCGACTTGAGCAAAGGGGACGAACTCGGCTACAACCCCGAGGGGGGGGTTTATTGAGCTTGCCCCGACCGGGCACGGTCGCTCACAATCTGCTCGAGCAATCTGTTGACGCGGCAACCTTGCCGCGTTGAGAGTCGGAAAGCGAAAGCGCCGCAAGGCGCCCGATCGGAAGAACGACGCAAGCGGCAAGATGCCGCTTCTACAACAACCAACACGGAAGGTACGGGCGGTCTTGAGCGGAAATGATGCCGAGCGAACCGAGCCCTGCGCAACGCTCGACGCGGCCGAAGCGGATGTGAGATCGCCGCGGGCCGAGTCTCCGGGCGCTTTGTCGCCTGCCGCGCCGCCAGCCGAAACCGACGCGTTCCCTCCGTTCTGGACCTTGGGCGGTTTTCGCTGGCGAGCGCTGGCCGATTGGCGAACGTTCTTGTTCGGTCCCCAAGGTCTGCGATTAAAGGAATGGCTGGCCGGCGGCCGCGCGGAGATCGTCAAGCATAGTCCGCGGCGGACCGTGTACCGGGTCGATTTGCCCGAGCGGGCGTTTTTCATCAAACTCTACCGCTCGTCCGCGTGGCTCGACGTCGCCCGGCGCCTGGTCCGCCCAAGCACTGCGCAGCGCGAATTCGAGCGCGCCCGCGAAGCCGCACGCCGCGGCGTGCCGACGGTTCGCTGCGTGGCCGTCGGCGAGCGCATACACCGCGGATTGCCGGGCGAGAACTTGCTCGTCACCGAAGCCATCCCCGAGAGTTGCTCGCTGACCGAATATGTCGAACAGCACTTGCCGCAACTGCCCGCCGCCGAGCGTTCGCTGATGCGGCGCAAGCTGGCCGAAAGCCTGGCCCGGCTTTGCGCGGCGGCGCATCGAGCCGGCGTGCTGCACGACGACCTGCACCCCGGCAACGTGCTGGTGCGGCTCGATACGTGTTCGGCCGATCGCGACGACGCTCATCTGCCGCAACTGCACCTGATCGATCTGGCCGGCGCCAAGCTTTCCGGCGCCTTGGACTGGCAGCGTTCGCGTTGGAGCCTGGTGATGTTGGGCGCGAGTTGGGCCGGGCAGGCGTCGTTGAGCGAGGCCTGGCGGTTTTGGCGCACCTATCTCGGCGAGCGCCCGGAATTGCCCTCGCCCGGCCTTCGCCGCGGAGCGCGAGAGATCGCTGCGCGAATTTGGGCGCGGCGGCGGCGCATCGCACGATCGCGCGATCGACGCGCGTTGGGCGACAACCGCGAGTTTTATCGGCTCGCAGGGCTCGCGGCTCAGGGGCACGCGGTGACCGATTTCCCCTACGCCGAATTCAAGCGGTTGCTCGCCGAACCCGAGCGGCTCCTCGCCGACGGCGTGCATCGCCCGTTGAAGCTAGCGCATCGCAGCGTCGTGGTGCAGGCCGAATTGTCATTGGCATCAGGCGCCGTGCGCGTGGCTTACAAGCGGGTCCGCGCCAAGAACTGGTGGAAAGCGCTGGCGTTTTTCCTTCGCCGCAGTCCGGCGCTGGACGCCTGGCGTCTCGGGCATGCGCTGCTGTTGCGCGGCATCGCGACTGCCCGGCCGCTGGTGGTTTGCGAGACGAAGGGCTTCGGGCTCGGCCGCGACAGCTATCTGGCCACGCAATGGATCGAGGACGCGATCAACCTGCACTTGTATTGCTGGAAGCTGGCCCGCTCGCCGGCCGACGAGCGGCGGCGACGGACGCGGCAGGCGGCGACGGCCCTGGGCGGCCTGTTGGGCCGGATGCACGCCTGGCATATTTCGCATCCCGATCTCAAAGGGTGCAACCTGCTCGTGGCCGAGCGGCCCGAGGCGGTCGAGGCTTTCCTGATCGATCTCGACGGCGTGCGTCTTTCGCGCGGGTTCGGCGGCGGCGTCCGGGCCCGAAACCTGGGCCGGCTGGCGACCAGCCTCGAGGCTCATCCCTGGGTGACGCACGGCGATCGGCTGCGGTTTCTGCGGGCGTATCTGCGCGAGGCCGCGCTGCCCGCCGGTGATTGGAAGCGTATCTGGCGCGCCGCCGCCGCCGCGAGCCGCGCCATCACCCGGCGGCTGACGCGCCGCGGGCGGCAGGTAGTTTAGGCCGCCGGCTGCGTCAATAGCTGGAACGCGAGCCGAATCCGCGCATGCAAACGGCGCCGACGATCACGACCGCGATCAGCGTGAGCAGCCACTCTTGCGGTCCGAAATGGCTGATGTGACTGAGAGCCGATCTCCACAGTTGCCACACAGGTTCTGCTCCATCCATTCAGGCTCGGCGTGGGGGGACTCCACCGCAAACGTAGCTCAAAGATCGCAAGAACTCCCCAGTCGGCCCGCGACGCCGGTTTGGCAGGCGGAAGATTCTGGTTTTAGCGGTCGTGGCTGCCTTTCGGCACTTGCCAGCTTGCGGCGGACAAATATAATCGACTCTTTCGCACACGCGAGGGGGCGTAGCTCAATTGGTTAGAGTACCGGACTGTCGATCCGGTGGTTGCGGGTTCGAGTCCCGTCGCCCTCGCTGAACCGCAGTAAAGACTTACAACAAATCGCGGAAGAGAAGAAAACAGGTCCAAACTCCAAAAAAAACTCCCTTTGGACTTCTTGCCGAGCAGCTCGACGGCATCCGCGACCAGGCGCCAGTAGACGACGTCTTCGGCGAAGGAAGACGTCTCCAACGCGGGGATCGGATAGCCGGGAATCTTCAGCACGGCGTTGTATTGGGCGAACTTCAGATCGATGTAGATGCGACGCTCGTTTTGCGGCAGTTCATCGAACGAAGTGTCATGCCGCAGTTCGCCCGCCTCGCCATAGACCGCCGGCTTGGGCGGCTGATCCTGAACGAGCGTGAAAGCCTACGCCGGCAACTGCATCTTTGCCCGCAGCGACAGCGAAATCGTCTGCGTGCTGCTGCCGCGGGCAGAGCGATCGCTGCCGCTAACACGGCGACGACGGGTTCTCAAGCTGGATTGGACGCGTTGCTCGAAGGCGCCTTACTCGCGGACGAGCAGCGAGTACAGCGCCGGTACTACCACCAACGTCGTAATCAGGCCGGCCAGCAATCCTCCGATGACGGCTCTTCCGAGCGGCGCATTCGCCTCGCTGCCGCGTTCCAAGGCCAGGGCCATCGGCAATAGAGCCAGCAGGGCCGCCATGGCCGTCATGACCACGGGTCGGACCCGAATGCCGGCGGCCTTGCGGATGGCCTCCGTAGGACTCAGCTTTTCCTCGATGCGGATTTTTTGGGCGAAATCGGTGAGCAGCACGGTGTTCGAGACCACGATGCCGACCATGAAGATCATGCCCAACAGCGATTGCACGTTGATCGACGTCCCGGTCGCCCAGAGCATCAACGCCACGCCAACCAGGCCAAAGGGAACGGCTGACAAGACCACCACCGGAATCAGGTACGAATCGAGCAGCATGACCATCAAGAAGTAGACAAAGATCACCGCCAGCGGCAAACCGATCCCAAAGTTGAAGAAGGTCTGTTGCATGTGGCCGAATTCGCCGCTGAGAACCATTTTGCCGCCCGCGATAGGCCGGCGGTCGCTCGATGACGGATCGTACGGCTGCCAGGAGCTGCCGCCGAGCGGGACGCCGAAGTCGTCGAGCACCCGCACGATGTCGTCGGCGACATGCCCAAGATCGCGGCCCTCGACGTTCATGGTCAGGTCGATCGTGGCCATCAGGTTCGTGTGCGTGACTTCGGCGGCCATGCTCGCCGGCCGCAAATCGACCAGAATGCTCAACGGAATCGGTTGTTTCTGCAAGGGGCTGGTGATCGAGACGTTCAGCAGCGTCTGCACCGACTTGATGTCTTGCTCGGGATACTGCACGCCGACGTAATACTGATTGTGCGAAACGGGGTCGAACCAGAAGTTCTTCTTATTGAATTGGATGCTCGACTTGAGCGCGGCCACGACGTTTTCCATGACGTCTCGCTCGGTCAGGCCCAGCCGCCTGCTTTTCGCGCGATCGACCTCGACGATGTACTCGGGATAGTCGAGCCGCTGCATGATCCGCGCATCGACGACGCCGTCGACCTTGCTCACCTGGCTGAGGATGCGATTGGCGGCTTCGCGAGACTTGTGCAGATCGCGTCCCTCGATGCGGATGTCGATCGGCGTGGCGCCGCCTTCGTTCATCGCGCTGCGGATCGTGCCGCCGGTATTGAACGCGACCTCGACGGCGGCGAAACGTGCGTCGGCCGCCATTTCGCGGCGCAGGGCGGCGGCATGATGTTGGGCCGAGTGGCGCCGCTCGGCTTTCAGTTGGATCTCGAGCACGGCGTCCATCGGGCCCGAATTGGGCGTATAAGCGCAGGACCAATCCGCCCAAACTCCCAATTGGCTGATGGTCAGCTCCAGGTCTTCGCCGATCGTGCGGCGAATGAGATCTTCGACTTCGGCGATTTTGCGCTCGGTCTCCTCGATGCGCGTGCCGGTACTGAGGCGAACGTACATTTCAAAGGCCCCGGCATCCACTTCCGGAAAGAAATCTCGCCGCAAGTGAGGCAGCAGGCCTCCTAGAACCGCCGCCAGTAACGCCGCGGCGCCCAACACCACCGCCCAGCGATGCTCCAACACGCGATCGAGCTCGCGAGAATACAATGCAATCGCCGCGTCAATGCCGGATTGAATCTTGGCGAAGGCGCGAGCCGTCCAAGATCGGCGCGCGGGCGTCTGGGGCGAGTGCGCTTCGAGCTGCTCGGAGGAATGGCCCTTGAGCCAGAGCGCGGCCCGGCTGGGCACGAACGAGCGGGAAAGCAGATACGCGGCGCCCATCGAGAAGCCCACCGCCATGGCCATCGGGCGAAACAGGAACTGGCCCATGCCCGGCATCAACGCCAAGGGCGCCAGCACCAGCAGCGTACACAGGCTGGCGACCAGTTCCGGCATGGCCACCTCGCTGGCGCCGTAGAGCGCAGCATCGGCGGCGGAAGCCCCGCCTTCCAGGTGCCGGTGCGTGTTTTCCAAGCAGATGATGGCGCTGTCGACCATCGGGCCGATGGCCAACGCCAGCCCCGCGAGCGTCATCACGTTAATGGTGTTGCCGGTGACGTACAAACCGACCACGCCCGCCATGACCGCGATCGGGATCGTCAGCACGGCGATGGCCGTCATGCGCCACTGGCCCAAGAACAGCAGAATGACCAGCGAGCACAGCACGGAGCCCAGCACGCCTTCGGTGATCAAACTGCGGATTGATTTGCGCACATAGATCGATTGGTCCATCACCATCTTGAGCTGGATGCCAGGCCGCGTCAGCCGGGTCTCCATTTCCGGCAGGGCTTTCTTCAGGTGCTCGACGACGTCGAGCGTGCTGGCGCCGGGCTGCCGGAAGACGGGAATGTACACTTCGGGCCGGCCGTTGACCCGCACCTTGCACATCTGGATCAAATGCGTGTCGCGAACGGCGGCGACGTCGCCCAGAAAGCTGGTGTCGCCCAGCGTCGTGCGCAAGGGGATGTCTTCCATCCGCTGGGGAACGAGAAACATCGCGTTGGAGCCGATGGCGTAATCGAGCTTGCCGAACTTGGCGTCGCCCGTGGGCAAAAACAAATTGAACTCCACGAGCTGCGCCAGCACGTCGCGCAGCGACAAGTTGTGGCTTTCGAGCTTGATCGGATCGACTTCGGCCAGAACCGCGCGAATCTTGCCTCCGTACACGACCGGCGCGTTGGCGCCGGGCGAATTCATGATGAAGTTGCGAACTTCGAAACGGCCCACGTCGTACAGCGTCGACTCGCCGTACTCTTTGCTGTCCACCGCCACCAGGCAGGCCGGCACCGTGCCGGTCGGGTCGTAGGGCAACACCACGGGCGGCAGCGTTCCGGGGGGCAGGTTGGGAATCTCGCTCAAAGCCAGCGAGTTCACTTGCGTCAAGGCCCCGTTGGGGTCGACGTCCTCGCGGAAATAATTGCGGATGACGCTGGCGCCCAAAATCGAGCGCGATTCCTGCCGCCGCATTCCCGCCGACTGCCCCGTCCATCGCTCCATGGGGTTGGTGATCCCGGCGGCGACGTCTTCGGCGGGCATGCCGGAGTAAAACGTCAGGACCTGCACCGCCGGACTCGTGAATACGGGCAGAATATCGACGGGAATGCGGACCGCGCACAGCAGGCCCAGCACGATGACGCTGAGGATGGCAACGGTCACGGTCCGCGGGCGTTTCAAAGCCAGTTCAATCAGCTTTTGCATGGTCTGCTTCCCGGACGTTCAGGGCGGAAGAGACGCCGACGGCCGCCGCATGGCCCTCGGAACCGACGATCTCGACGAGCGTCCCTTCGTCGAGCCCTGGGCCATGCTCCTCGATCACCTGGTCGTCGAGCTTGAGGCCGGCGAGCACTTCCGCATGCATGCCGTCTTCGCGGCCGACTTGCACCGCGCCCCTGCTGGCTCGGCCATCGCGGACCAGATAGACGAATCGCTCTCCCTTCGCTTCGCCCGCCAAGCACGTCGAGGGAATGGTGACGGCGTTCTTTCGCCGGCCCAGTTCGATCGTGGCGCTGCCGAACATGCCGTCGGTCAACAGCCCTTCAAGATTACGAACGTCGATCTCGGTGCGCATGGTGCGGGTGTTATAGTCCAGCGACGTGGCGGTGCGCGCCACGAAGCCTTTGAATTCGCGGCCTTCCAGCGAGTCGACGCGAAGCGAGGCCGCGTTGCCGCGGTGCGTGTTCGGCGCCTCTTGGTCGGGAACCCAGACAATCACGCGCATCAGATCGGTCTCGGCCACCGCCAATACCGGTTGAGCCCCCCCGGCGGCTGCGTCGCGGATGAAATCGCCGTCGTGAAAATTACGTGCGGTAATGACGCCGTTGTAGGGAGAGCGGATGCGCGTATATTCTTCCAGCACGGTCGCCTGGGCGAGCACTGCCGTGGCGACCTGGACTTGGGCCTGGGCGCTCGATAATTCCGCCTTGGCCCTCGTCAAATGGGCCGTCGCCGCGGCCACCGCGGCCTCGGCGGTGGCGACGGCCTTTTCGGCTGAAACCTGGGCGGCCTCGGCGGCCTGGCGAGCCTCGAAGCTTTCATCGACCAGTTCCTGCTCGATGGCTTTCAGCTTGGCCAGTCTCGCCATGCGGTTGTATTGAAGCTCGCGCAATTTGAGCAAGGCCGCGGCGGTAATCAGCTCGGACTGCGTCTGCTCGAGCCGGGCTCGCGATTCAGCCAGGTCGGAGTCAGCCTCGGCGATCTGGGCTTGGGAGACTTCGACCAACGCTTGGGTATTGGCGAGGTCGGCCTTCGCTTTCTCGACTCCGGCGACGATTTCCGGGGCGAAGACTTCCGCGAGCAAGTCCCTTCGCTTGACGCGGTCGCCAATGTCGACGACCTGATGCTGCAAGAATCCGGATACCTTGGCATAGAGATCCGCGCGCTGAAACGCGTGAATCGAGGCCGGACGAGTGACGCTCCAGGGCAGCCCGCCCGGCTGTGGATGCACGACCCGAACTTTGATGCGCAGCTCGGTTCGGGACTTCGCCGATTCGGAACGCGAAATCGATCTCGCCCGAGCGGCGCCGAACATCAGCCAGCCGATGACAACGGCGCCCAGCGCGAACGCGACCGTCGCCCAGATCATCGTCGCGTAAGTTCTCATTCTCGGTCCGAACCGCCGCTTGTTAGCAGCCTGTCAGCAAAACTGGAACGATACGATGTTCAATTTTAGCACCCTCATTGCGGAATTTCGGGCCGCCATTCCCAAAGCTGACGACGCGCCAGCGACCGTGCAAGCGGTGAAACCCGTTCAGGCCGCAATCTGTCGCTCGGCCGCGACCCAACGCCAGGTTAAATCGGACACTTGAAATCGGCGGGCTTGACGGCCAGCAACGAGCAGCCCGCCTGGTGGACCAGCCGTTCGGCCGTATTGCCGATGAACACGCCCGGAATGCCGCCGCGGGCCATCGTGCCCATCACCAGCAAATCGATTTCGTGCGCCTTGATGAATTCCAGGATGTAGGCATCGGGGCTGCCGACGCCTTGGACGACCTCCTGCTTCACGCGAGCGTGCGGCTGCCCGCCGGAGACGCGCTGGAGTTGCTCTTCCAATCGACGTTGCGCGTGTTTCAGGTCCCGCGCGTGGTACGTCTCCTCCAAGTTGGCTTCGATCAGGCCCGCGTCGGAAAGCCGAGCGAACGGCGAGTTGAAAACGTGCAGCAAATGAACGTTCGCCCCGGCAAGCGCCGCCAGCCGCATCGCCAGCCGCAAAGCGCTGTCGCTGACCTCGCTGAAGTCGCTGGCGACCAGGAGGTTCGTCGGGGCCGGCCGCGCGTCGGGGCGCGTGACCCAAACGGGACAGGGGCAGTTTTGCAGGAGCTTCATCGCGGTGCTGCCGAACAGCATTCGCCCGATCGCGCCCATGCCGCGAGTGCCGACGATCGCCAAATCGTGGCCGCCGCGCACCACTTCGCGAGTGATTTCGACCCACCCTTTGCCCGTTGTAAGCTGGCTCTTGGCCGCCACCCCATCCTTGGCCGCCCGGTCGACCAATTCCTGAAGCACGGATTGCCCCAAGGCTTCGATGCGACGCTCGATATCGGCCGGGTCGTCTCCCAGAGGTTGGATTTCGGCCGCCGACAACTCGACTGCGGCGAAGAACGTTAGCTCTGCTCGGGCCTTGCCGCCCAGCCAAATCGCCTGCTTGATCGCCTGTTCGAGCGGTGCAGAAAATCGAGTCTCTCCGCTCTGCACGGCTTGCAGCAGATCGACCCCGACCAAAATCCTCTTCACGTCCGGCATCGGAGCGGCTCCTTTCAATCTCTTAGATAACATGTTGTTGCGATGGAACTTCAGTAGCGAACGGCGTGCCGCACACGCTCGGCGAAGTCATCGGCGCTCGCCAGCTTGACTGCGAACCGGCCGGACAATGGCCGTTTTCGCAGGGTTTTCGCCTGCGTTGCTCGTGGCGTCGCGATCTCTTTGCCCCCCTGTGGCAAGAACGATGAGCGATGGTAGCGCGACCATGTGTGCCAAAGAGCACCAGCGCGCAATTTCGCACGCCCCTAACCCCGGGCGGGCGGCTCGCGAGATGGCGTTGAGGCCCGTCGAGTCGAGGGGTTCGTCCGGGATTCGAGGCAAACAAACTAGCGAAGGGACGCTCCTGCAAGCCATCGGCTGCGGTTATGATGGGCTGACGAGTTTTGGGGCTGGGGCGGGTGTAAGGACTGCGGAAGCCTAAAACGCGGCGTTTTATTCCGCGTGCGAAATGGGGCGGCGACTTTGTTTTGATTCGCCCAAGGAGAACGCAAGATGAAGCTTTGGCGTTGGGGCGTGCTGCTGGCGGGGGTGGCGACGGGCCAGGTTGCGACGGGCCAGGTTGCGACGGGCCAGGTTGCGACGGGCCAGGTTGCGACGGGCCAGGTTGCGACGGGCCAGGTTGCGACGGGCCAGGTTGCGACGGGCGAGGTTGCAGTCGGTGCGCACGGGTCGGCTGGCCAAACGGCGCCGATCGAGGCCGGCGTTGCCGCCGTCGATATCACGCCGAACTATCCCGTCCGCTTGAGCGGCTTTGGCTTTCGCCGCGAAGAATCGGAAGGCGTGACGCAGCGCATTTGGGCCAAGGCGCTGGCCATCGGCAGCGATGGGCAAGGCCCGGCCGTGGTGCTCGCGGTCGACAATTGCGGCGTGCCCGACGCGGTGGTCGAAGAGGTCGCCCGCCGACTGAAGCGGGCCTACGGCCTGCCGCGCGAGCGGTTCGCCGTTACCTTCACCCACACGCACACGGCGCCGATGCTCAAAGGCGTGCTGCCGACCCTGTTCAGCCTGCCAATCCCGCCGGAACACCAAGCGCATATCGACCGCTACACGGCCGAACTGACCGATCATCTGGAACAAGTCTCTTTAGCGGCGCTCAAGGATCGCAAGCCCGCGAAGCTTTCGTGGGGCGTCGGCAGCGCGGCGTTTTCCAAGAATCGCCGCACTCCAGGCGGACCGGTCGATCACGATCTGCCGCTGTTGGCCGTCAAGGATCTCGACGGCAAATTGCGGGCCGCGTGGGTCAGCTACGCCTGCCACGCCGTCACGCTCTCGAACAATCGCATCAGCGGCGACTGGGCCGGCTATGCGCGGGAAGCGATCGAAAAGAATCATCCCGGCGCCGTGGCGCTGGTCTCGATCGGCTGCGGCGCCGACCAGAACCCGCTTTCCGGCGTGACGGGCGACAAAGTCGAGATCGCGGCGGGCCAGGGCGCCGAGATCGCCGTGGAGGTCGAGCGCCTGCTGGCCGGCTATCTGGCGCCGATCACTGAGCCGGTGACGGGCCGCTTCGAGCGGTTCGATCTGCCGCTCGACGAACGACCGGACCGCGCCGAGTGGGAGCGTCGCGCCGCGAAAGGCAGCTATATCGGCTATCACGCCCAGGTGCAGTTGGCCCGCCTCGATCGCGGCGAAAAACTCAAGGACCACATCGGCTATTCGGTCGAGACTTGGACCTTCGGCGATCAACTGGCGATGGTCTTTCTGCCGGGCGAAGTGGTCGTCGATTATTCGTTGCGGTTGAAGCGCGAACTCGACCGCGGCCGGCTGTGGATCAACGCTTATTCGAACGACGCGCCCTGCTACATTCCGTCCGAGCGCGTGCTCAAGGAAGGCGGCTACGAAGGCGCCGCGGCCATGACGTATTACGACGTGCCCGCCAAGTTCGCGCCCGGCTTGGAAGAGAAGATCATTTCCGCCGTGTACAAGCAGGCGCCCGAATCGTTTCGAAAGCCGATCGACGCGGGCGACCAGCCGGGCGCCAAACCTCTTTCGCCGCAGCAATCCGGTGCGCGGATTCGCACCAAGCCCGGCTTCGTCGTCGAATTGGCGGCGGCCGAGCCGCTGGTGACCGATCCGGTAGCCATCGACTTTTCTTCCGACGGCCGGCTATGGGTCGCCGAAATGCACGACTACCCGAGCGGCCTGACGGGTGACTACGCCCCAGGCGGCCGCGTCCGCTTGCTCACTGACGCCGACGGCGACGGCCGCTACGATGCCAGCAGCGTGTTCCTAGACGGCATTCCCTTTCCGACCGGAGTCACCGCCTGGCGCAAGGGCGTGCTGGTCTGTGCGGCGCCCGACATCATCTACGCCGAAGATACCGACGGCGACGGCGCGGCCGACGTGCGCCGCGTGCTGTATAGCGGCTTCGGCACGCACAACTATCAGGCCCGCGTGAACAGCCTCGTCTACGGGCTTGATCATTGGGTGTACGGCTCGTGCGGGCTGTTTGGCGGGGAGATCAAAAGCTTCGCCGGCGAAAAGCCGTACGCCTTGGGCGATCGCGACTTTCGCATTCATCCCGACTCGGGCGAAATCGAACCGGCGACCGGCCGCACCCAGCAAGGCCGGGTGCGCAACGATTGGGGCGACTGGTTCGGCTGCGACAACAGCAACCTGGCCCGGCACTATCCGCTGGCCGATCATTATCTGCGGCGCAATCCATTCGCCGTGCCGCCGGCTGCTTCGGTGAACGTGCCCGGCTACGCCGAGCCGAATCGCTTGCACCCGATCAGCCAATCGCCGCAGCGGTTCAAGCTGTCTGGGCCGTCGAACCACGTCACGGCGGCCTGCGGACTGGGCGCCTATCGCGACGAACTGCTCGGCGCGGAGTTTTCCAACAACCTGTTTACTTGCGAGCCGGTCAACTTGGTCGTCCACCGTTTGCTGCTCGAACCGGGCGGCGTGACGTTTGAAGGCAGCCTGGCGCCCGACGAAACTGAATCGGAGTTTCTGGCCTCGACCGACAATTGGTTCCGCCCAGTGCAAGCTCGCACCGGCCCGGACGGCGCGCTGTACATCGTCGATATGTACCGCTTCGTGATCGAGCACCCGCGTTGGATTCCGCCCGAGACCTTGGCCACGCTCGACGTGCGGGCCGGCCACTCGCTCGGTCGCATCTATCGCGTCTATCCCAAGTCGCAGCCGCCGCGGCCGATCGAGCGGCTCGACCGGCTCGACGCCGCCGGGCTGGTCGCCGCGCTCGATACGCCCAACGGCCCGCAACGCGACTTGGCTCAGCAGATGCTCCTTTGGAACAAGGACGAGCACGGCGACGCGGTTCGCGAGCCGTTGATGAAACTGGCTCGCACGGCCGAGCGCCCGCAAACGCGCTTGCAGGCGCTCTGCACGCTCGACGGGTTGGGGCGGTTGGATGACGAAAGCTTGCTCGCCGCCTTGGCCGATTCGCACCCGGGCGTTCGCCGCCAGGCGATTCGCCTCGCCGCCGAATCGCGGCTCGACGCTTCACCCGCCGTGCTGGCGGCCGTGTTGAAGCTAGCGGCCGCTGCCGACCCGCAGGTGCAATTGCAATTGGCCTGCTCGCTGGGCGAAGCCAGATCGCCGCAAGCCGCCCAAGCGCTGGCGGGCTTGCTCGTGAAACACCAGTCCGATCCGTATCTCTACGCCGCCGCGATCAGCTCGGTCGGCAAAGCGAACCTCGCCGAAGTGGCCGCGGCCGCAGTTGAACAGCCGGGCAAGATCGAAGCGGCGTCGAAGGTCGTCGATTCGCTGCTGCGGCTGGCCGCGGCGCTCGACGAGCGAGACGCGACGAGCCGGTTGCTGAAACACGTTGCGGCGCCGCAAAACGGCAACTTTGCCGCCTGGCAGTTCGGCGCCGTCGCGGGGCTGCTCGATGCGCTCGGTCGGCGCAGGGCAAAGCTCGCCGACGCGCTGGCGCCTGAAGACCAAAACGCGATCGCAAATGTCTTCCGGCAGGCGCGCGAAATATTCGCCGACGAGCAAGCCGCCGAAGCGGCGCGGCTGGCCGCGGCCAAGCTGCTGGGCCGCGAGCCCGAGCGCCGCGCGGGTGATATTGAATTACTGGCGGCGCAGCTCGTGCCGCGCAATACCGCCGAGCTGCAAGCCGCGGCGGCGACGGCGCTCGGCCGGCTCGACGATCTGCAAGCGCTCGCGGCGCTGCTCGATCGCTGGCATTCCTACACCCCGGCGTTGCGGTCCAGCGTGCTCGATCTGGCAATGCGCCGCACGGCCTGGCTCGAGCAGTTGTTCGAGCGACTGGCAAAGCAAGAAATCCCGCCGGGCAGCATCGACGCCTCGCGCCGGCAGGCGCTGCTCGAACATCCCAGCGAAGCCGTCCGCCAGCAGGCCGCCAAGATTTTTGCCGGCTCGGCCGATTCCGACCGCCGGCGCGTGGTGCGCAAATACCTCGCCGCCGTCTCGCGCGACGGCGATCGTACGCGCGGCAAGGCGGCGTTCGCCAAGCGCTGCGCGGCCTGTCATCAGCTCGAAGGGGTTGGTCACGTCGTCGGCCCCGACCTGGCGGCGGTCACCAACAAGTCGCCCGAGTTTTTGCTGACTTCGATCCTCGATCCGAACCAGGTCGTCGACGGTCGCTATCAGCAATATCGCGCGATAGGCGACGACGGCCGCAGCTACCTCGGCCTGCTGGCCGCCGAGACCGCAGTCAGCATCACGCTCAAGGAACAAGAAGGCAAACAGCACGTACTGCTGCGCAACGAACTGGATGAACTGGCCGCCACCGGCAAATCGCTGATGCCCGAGGGCTTGGAAAAGGACGTCGCGCCGGCCGAAATGAGCGATCTGCTGGCCTACCTGCAACCCGGTCCGACCTACAAGCAATTCGCCGGCAACGCCCCGCAAAATGTAAAGCCGGGCGTCAACGGAGCGCTTGAACTACTGGCCTCGAACTGCGAAATCTACGGCGAGCAGATCGTGTTCGAGCCCGAGTTTCGAAATCTTGGCTACTGGCACGGCCCGAACGACTATGCCGTGTGGACGGTCGAACTGGCCGACCGCGGCCGCTACGACGTCTATCTCGACGGGGCCTGCGATCCGGCCTCGGCCGGCAATGCTTTCGTGCTCGAAGCGCCCGACGAAACGCTCGGCGGCAGAATGGCCTCGACCGGCGGCTGGAACCAGTACCGGCAGATTAAACTTGGCACGCTGGCGCTGAAGAAAGGTTCGCAGCGCGTCACGTTGCGTCCCGACGGCCCGCCCAAGCAGGCGTTGGTCGATCTCCGCGGCTTGATCCTCGTGGCCCAAGGCACGCCCTTGCCGCAGAAGGCCGTCGCGCCGGCCAAGAGCGCCGGCGAATTGCTCGACGACAAGAAGATGAGTTCATCAGCCAATTACTGAAGGGTTTCCAGTCGCACTTATCGCGCGACGTTTGACAAGCGAGCGGGCGGCAGGGCGATGGCGTGCAGTTCCACGGCGTCGAAACTAGCTTCGCCCGTGGCGCCGAACATTCCGACTGCGATCACTGCCAGCCGCGCCGAACGGGGCACTTTCAAGCGGGTGTGATGCTTCGTCCAGGACGTGCTGCCGCTGCCAGCGGGCATCTCGCCTTGGCCGATCGGGGCCCGATCGGCGTCGAAAAACGTGATGTTGAGATTCGGCGCCTGATCGAGCGAGCGGCCCGCCTCGACGTTGTGCAGCCGAACCCAATAGCTGATTTCCAAATCGCTCACTTGTTCGCCGTCGACCCCCACGGCCTGCAACGCCTGAGCCGAGCGACCTACGTAAGCGTTGGAGAACGCGACGCAGGCTTTTCCCTCGGGCGACTGCGGTTCGGCAGCGACTTTGGCCTGGCGCACGTAGTACCAGCCGGCAGGTTGGCTTTCGTCGCCGCCCAAGACCTGCTCGAACCCGCCGTTGACAAGGCCCGAATGCGCCGGGTCGGGCTTCAGCTCGCGCTTTTCTTCCGCCTGGCCGGTCATGGGCACGAACATCGTCGGCTCGCGCGACTCGACGACCAGTTTGCCGTCGACCTTCTTGAAGAGATACAGAATCTGCTGATAACGCTGGCCGACAGGAATGATCAGCCGGCCGCCTTCTTTCAACTGCTGGACGAGCGGCTCGGGGATTTTTTCCGGCGAACAAGTGACGATGATCTTGTCGTAAGGAGCGTGCTGCGGCCAGCCCTGGTAGCCGTCGCCAATGCGCGGGTGGACATTGTAGCAGCCGATTCGCCTGAGCGTCGCCGCGGCGCGACGGCCGAGCGCGGGCACGATTTCCACGGTATAAACGTCCTTGACCAGGCCGCTCAGCACGGCGGCCTGGTATCCGCTGCCCGTGCCGACTTCCAGCACTCTGTCGGTCGGCTGCGGGGCGAGTTTCTCAGTCATCGAGGCCACCATAAAGGGCGGCGAAATCGTTTGGCCCGAGCCGATCGGCAGGCACATGTCGAAATAGGCGTAAGTGCGCTGATCGGGCGTCACGAACTCGTGTCGCGGGACCGCGAGCATCGCCGCCACGACGCGTGGATGTCGGACTCCCGCCGCGACGACCTCGTTGTCGACCATTTGCCGGCGCGCCTGCGTCCAGGCGTCGGCGGGCGCCTCTGCGTTCGAAGCGGCGGAAGCCCCTGGAATCATCGCTGCCGCCAGCAGCCAACGGCGCCATGCCGGCCGAAACGCATCGCGAGCATCATCCGGCATGGCAGACCTCCGAGCAGCATTATCATCAAATTCGACCAAGCTTCTCAAACCTTTGCGATCGCTGAAATCGTCAAATTCGGCGCATAGCTTGAGTCAAATGCCGACTAAGAAGCCAGAAACGCTGGCGGGCCTTGCTGTAGCCCGGATTATTCACAGCCCGGCTATTACTTGACAAAGCGCTCGATACCAACCCGAAGCGCCAGCGAGGTAAGTGCTTTGCTCCGCCTCGCTTGCGCTTCGGGTTGGTGTGGGCTGATGAATAATCCGGGCTAGGGGTTGAACCTTGTGGGAAAAGGGCAAAGCGGCGCGGCCTCCGTTGATCTAAGCTTGCGAGGTTGCTTGTGAAATTCGCAGCTTCGATTGTCCAACGGTTCTCAAAGGCAACCGCTTGGACTAAACTTCGCGACCGCCTAAACTAATACCTTTGAGGCATTTGGTCCCTGCCGAACAATCCACGGTCAGACGAAAGCTATGAATGAGACCGCCAACCTCCGATCGGCACCGTGCGACGCGAAGCAGCCCTGCCGGCTTGCGCAGTGCGACGATTTATGCGATGACAGATCGTTTGCCAGCGCCGAACGGCGGTTCGCACCGGGCGACCGCGTTCGGGTCTTTTGCGGCGTATTGGCGGGCGTGGAAGGTACGGTGCTGATTCGCCGTGGAGAAAGTCGCCTGATGATCGCGGTCGACCTGCAGCAACCGGGCGTGTCGTTGGAAGTCGACGATGCGTCGCTTGAGCCAATCGAGTGAATTGGGAGTCGGCGGACTGGATCGGCCGCCGTTATTGATTGGCTCTCTTGATAATTGCTTCGCCTCGCCGCGAGGCCGGAAACACTCGCGGTGTTTTCACTGGCCGCTGCTCCTCGTCGGCGCCGAACGATTCCTGAACCGAACTGGCTTGTGGCGATTGGGGCAAGGGGGGCATCTGCCATTCGGGCAAGTTGCTTTCGACGACGCGGCGCGAAGTCGGACGTCCGGAACGCATGACGGGCGCGCTCGATTGCTCTTCGGCGGGCGGCGGTTCGTCGGGATTTGCTCGCTCGGCGGCTCCAGGTTCCGCGTCGCTTGGCGAGAACTCCATCTCTGGCATTTTAGGTGCGCCGTCGGGATTCACGGTGTCGCCGGCTTTCGGCGGCAAAGGGACGCTTTCCATCGGCGGCTCGGTCGGCGTGGGTTCGTCAATCCCGAACACCGGACAACTTGGGCAAACGTCCGGCCAGGGCCGCCAGCAGGTGGGGAAATAGCCGGCGCATGGGCCGCAAGGGTAGCCCACCGGCTTATCCGGGCGATGGTGAGTCGGCGGGTGAGGACGTTGACTTGCGCACCCTCCCGAGATCAGAGCGCCGGCGAGCGCCCCGACAAATAGGAACCATCTGCCTCGTAAAATAGGCGGCGAAGAACCGAGCGACGCATGTCGCCGAAGCGCCCTCGCGCATCTACCCTGTTTCAGCTTTTTTTCAGACATGTTCGTTAAGCTCTCGACCATCGTTGATTCTCGCCGGCGGCCGGGTCGGTGGCTAAATCGCCGGCAGGCTCAATTGGATCCGTTAAATGCCGCCGCCGCTGCCGCTGCCAAAGAACTTGATGCCCTTCGCCGTGAAGGTACCCATCAAAGTCGTGCCAAAGATGCGCATCATTGGCGTCGAGACCTTGCTCAAAGCGGTGCCGGTGGCCATCAAACGATCCTGAGCGATGAAGACGCGGTCGCCAGGCAGGAGTTGATAGTTCGTCGACGGGTCGCCGCGTTGAGCGAGGGCGTGCCAATCGACCGGCAACACCTGGTCGTAGCCTGATCCATAGGGCGCCGGCCTAGCGACCCAGATGCGCTTCGAGGAAACCTCTTGCATGCCGTTGATTTCGGCCAGCGCATCGAGCACCGTTTCGTTGCCGGTGATCGAGAATTTGCTGACGCTGTCGCCTTGCCCCGCCCCTTCCATGATGACGTAATACACTTTGCTGTTGTAAGCGAAGATGTCGACGGCGACTTGCGGGGCTTCCAAGTATTGAGCCAAATGCTGTTCGATGGCCTGCTTGGCTTGCATCTGCGTCATGCCGGTGATGTAAACCTTGCCGTAAGTGCCCAAGGTGACCTTGCCGTCGGGACCCACCATGCGCTCGCCAATGATTTGCTGTGCGCTTGCACTTTGCACGAGCCTGAGCGAAACTTCAGGCTCCTTGAGGAATTCGAGCAGGTGCTGGCGGATGGCCTCTTGGGCCTCTATGACTCCCATGCCCGCCACACGAACCGTGCCATAGGGTGGTCCCAAGTCGATCAGGCCGCCTGGCTCCACCATCACCTCGCCCTCGATCGGTCGGTCGGGCAAAGCGCCGGCGACTTGGAGCGAGAGCTGGTCGAGGCTCTCGATGCGATAAGGGGGCTTAGGGACGACTTTCACCGCGTCGATCAGCAGAATATCGGGTGGCTCGATGATGTAGTCGGGCAAGGTGACTTTGGAGAGCTCTCGCGGCACGTCGGCCGGCGGCGCGGGAACCTTGGGATCTAAGTGTCCGCTCGGCGGCGCCCAATCCCGGCTGCCGATCTGCGCGGAATGGCAACCGTTGGTCAACAATGCCGCGACCATCGCGGCCACAAGAGACCAGCGTTGGCCAGGGCGGGAAGCGTGGGACATGGGCTCCGTCCTTGAATGCGTCAGGAATCTCCGTTTCCATGCCGCGTCCGAAAACATCTTCGGGATCGGCGGCATCGCTTATAGTGGGAGATCGGCTCTTAGGGCTTGCTGGCTTTGCAACGTTTTGCCGGCATTTCGCATTTATTGCGGAGAAGTCGGTAGAGAGTAGCCCGGATTATTCACCGGCCCACGCTATGAGTTGACACAGCGCGTTCACACTAACCCGAAGCGCAAGCGAGATAAAAGCGTTCCTATTCCTCGCTTGCGCTTCGGGTTGGTGCAGGCCGGTGAATAATCCGGGTTAGCGGCGCCGCCAGGAGTCAGGCGAAGCTACCCCCTTCGTCCTCACCCAAGGAGTGGGCAAGATGGGCGGTGCGATTCGGATTTGCGGGACGCCCGCCGCGAGTTTGCGCCCGCTTCGTTCGGGTTGGGCCTACCGTTTACGTCCGTCTGCTCAGGACACTCGCCGTTCGGGCAAGAGCCGTAACGTTGGCGGACAAATACCGGACGGCTTGCTTCGCATCGCGAGCCGAAGGCACGCCCGAGAGATACTAATACATGCCCATGCCGCCCATGCCCATGCCGCCCATGCCGCCGCCCATACCACCGCCGCCGCCCCCCGATGTAAATTTGCGGCCGCCGCCTGAAGGCCCGCCGCCCATATTCGGATAGTAGTGCGAGTAATTCATGCGGGTTGCGACGCGGCCCGTGGGACGGATTGTGTTGCGCGGTCCATAGGGCGTCATGATCTCGGCCTGCGTCTGTTGAATCTGCCGGCCCAAGCCGAACATCTGCCGGCCTTGCTGGAGATTGAAGTCCTCTTGCTGGACTTGGGGCTGAACCAGCGTGTAATAGTTGAAACCTGGGTCGGCGCCCGGCCGAACCAGGTTCAAATAGGGGCTGACGTAAGGCTCGTTGCTGACGCCGCGATACCGCCGCGGGGCCCGAGGCCGGTTCTGCGAAAAAGCCTCGTTCGAAACCATCAGGATTGCGAGCGACGCCGCCGGGACAATCAAGGCCGCCTTGCATACCTTAAGCATTTTTTGATCCTTATGCTTGGCGTTTATGCCCGCCGGTCCCTGCGCGAGGTCGCCCTCGAAGAACCGGCCTTTGAGCCAGGCTTTCAGCCGCGAAATCGACCGCTTAGGCCCGGCTGACCGTTATTCTCGCACATCAGGACTTATCGGTGCAAACGTTTGCACCACTTTGGTCATTTTACCTGCCCCGTATCGCCGGTCAATTTAGGAGGACTCCTAGACCCGGCGCGCCTATAGTTGATTATAGGTATTCCGCCGGCAGAGCGGATTAGCCAGGAAATTCGAGTAAAACAGCCAATTTTGCACTCGAACAAGCAGATCGCACGTGCAACCCGCCGCGCGCACCGGCAAGACGAGAGGCATTGTCGTGCCAGACCGTCCCTTTAGTTTTCTTGATTTAGTTTATAGAATCACCGGCCCCCCCGAGCCCGAAGAGGCCCTTCACCGTCCTCTCGTCGGCCGCTTTGCGGAACTTGACGCGACGGGGAAGGCTCAGTCCCCCTCATCTTGGGCCGTTCTCCACGGCGTCTCCGCATCCGGGGCGCTTTTAATTCACGCGCACCCGATTTCGGCGAGCGAGGTGGTCTTTGAACTGGACGTTCCGGAGAAGATGATCCTGTCGGCGGTTTTTCATGTGAACGCATCGAGTTTGGTCGGCGAATTAGTTGAAACGTCCGTCAAATTCGCGCAACAGCACGCCCCGTTGATCGAACGTGGCGGATCTGCTTCGGACTAAAGGCAACGGCTCCGTGCCGGGGCGAGAGCAGGCTGCCGCATGGTCGAAGCCGCGGCTAAAATACTCGCATGAGGCATGGTTCGCAAATCGATCCGCCGAACAGGTTCGACCGGGTGCGGCAAACGCCCGATCTCGAACACGTCGAGTGGGATCAAGAGTATCTCGATGGGCGACTCCAGCGCGCGATCGAGTACCTGCCCGACAATTCTCAAAGTCTCGTTTCCGAGAACGACTCGCCCGACGTGCCGTTTCGCTATAGCGTCAATCCTTACCGCGGCTGCGCTCACGGTTGCAGCTACTGCTACGCCCGAAACTCGCACGAATATCTGGGCCTGAACGCCGGGTTGGATTTCGAGACGAGAATCCTGGTCAAGCACGACGCCCCGGCCCTGCTGCGCGGCTTTCTCGGCCGGCGTTCGTGGAAGCCCGAGCCGATCACGTTCTCCGGCGTCACCGACTGCTACCAGCCGGCCGAACGCCGCTATCGGCTGACGCGCGGCTGCCTGGAAGTCGCCGCCGAGTGCCGCCAGCCGATCAGCATCGTCACGAAGAACGCTTTGGTCGTGCGCGATCTCGATCTCTTGCAGCCGATGGCCGCGATGAACCTGGTGCAGGTAAACTTATCGGTCACGACGCTCGACGACGAACTGGCCCGCACGATGGAGCCGCGGACCAGCATTCCGCAAGCGCGGCTGCGAGCGATGCGGATGCTGGCTGACGCCGGAGTTCCGGTGCGAGTGATGGCGGCGCCGATCATCCCCGGGCTGAACGATCACGAAATCCCGGCGATTCTGGCGGCGGCCAAAGAGGCCGGCGCCGGCGCCGCAGGGTATGTACTGTTGCGGTTGCCATTGAACGTCGAGCCGGTGTTTCGCGAGTGGCTCGCGCGGACGCAGCCGCTCAAGGCCGAAAAGGTCGAGAGATCCATTCGCCGCACGCGCGGCGGCAAGCTGAGCGAGGCCGCCTGGGGCACGCGCATGCGCGGCGCCGGGCCGCTCGCCGACCAGATCAACGCGATGTTCGAAGTCTTCGTCCGCAGGCTGAACTTCGCCGGCTTGCCGCCTCAAGATTGCAGCCAGTTCCGCCCGCCGCAAACGTCGGGGCAAATGACGTTGTTTTGATTCGCCACGGCGCCCGTCACGTTGCGATCGGCGAGGTGCGGTCCACGACGTGCAGCGGCAAGTTCGTAAATCGAGACAGTCGCGAGGCGATCGACCGCGAGGCCAGTGCGCTGCCCGCGGGATCGACCAGGCAAACCGAGTCCCCGTTATACGTCTCGCGGCGCGAAATGATGCCTTTTCACGACAGCGGCTGTTTGGTTTAATACGCCCATTCTCGATGACTCCGTAGACGGAAGGGTGGTCAAGGATGACCCGCATAGCTTTTTCGGAA
>Ga0307373_10004843_pt1 | contig 22391 bp, 20 predicted proteins | sample OX2MG_FD_202534 | JGI IMG/M metagenome (GOLD analysis project Ga0307373, IMG submission 202534) | Soil microbial communities from Risofladan, Vaasa, Finland - OX-2 | ecosystem: Environmental > Terrestrial > Soil > Coastal area > Acid sulfate soil | place: Finland: Risofladan, Vaasa | collected... | reverse complement strand
CTAAAGATACAAATAATGGTCACTGAACTGCAAAACGGAATCTGACAAAAATATGATATGTGTAATGGTCAAAATGATTAAGGAATTGTTAAGAAATAAACTATACGTTAATTTGGTTTAATAATATAATTCCAGTCTGGCTGAAATCTTTTTGATTTTATGTTTATGGATTCCAGCTCCTCATCTGTTACCTTCTTTGATAACTTGTATTTCCGTTTATCAATCTTCGCTTTAACATGTAACCCTGTTGCGGTGGTGGTAGCCGATATTAAATTGACAATCACTTCAATGGTCTCCAGAGGTCTTGCCCTCCAGTTTTTACTGATATAGGAAAATAAACGATGTTCTATTTTATTCCATTTGCTTGTTCCGGGTGGGAAATGACTCACGTGTACTTCCATTTGAAGATAATTGGCTAATCTCTGTAACTCCTTTTTCCATAGCCGTCCCCGAATACTATTGCTGCCACCGCCATCTGCTGTGATGAATAGTTTTTCGCATCCTTCGTATTTTTCTCGTCCCATGTACACCCACCAGCTTTTAATAGTATTTACAGCGAACTCTGCAGTATCATGATCTATCCCTATGCTTACCCATCCTTCGTTTGTCCCTACATCGTATACCCCATAAGGAATGGCTTTACCCTTTGCTGGATCTATAAAATCATATACGTTTACTTTTACAGGTTCTCCCTTGGGAGTCCATTGCTGTCCCCCATTCTTATAATTGCCAATGTTTTCCTTTTTCTTACAATCCACCGATATTACCGGATAACCTGATTTTAAGAACTGCCGGCTTATTTTATCAATCAGTTCAAATTGGGCATCTCTATCTTCATGATTTCCACCTTCATCCGTTTTCCGGTTGGCCTGCAGGGAAAACCCTATGCCCTCCAGTATATCCCGAATGGTGACATGACTTATCCGAAATCCCTTTGTTTTAAGCTCTTCTGACAGTTTGCGTAAACTCTTACTGGTCCATAATAAGACCCGTTCCGGATCTCCCATGGTATGAGGGTTTAGTAATCCCTCCAGCACAACCTTAATTCCAGTATTTAGGTCAATTAATTTTTTCCTTCCCCCTCCAACCCGGCGTATCCGTATATTTTTTTCACTTGTGACCTTCCCCTTCTTCCCTGATAATTCTTTTACTCCATGAGTAATGGTTACCCGAGATGCTCTATTAGCCTCAGAGACCAATGTTATACCTCCATGTCCTAACGCTTTCGCCTCTGCTGCCATCAATAACCGACGGCTCCTTTCATCCAACTTATCATCAATTTGTTTATGAACTTCTTTGATGAAATATTTAATATCCATACTATGAGGGGGATAAATTCCCCAAAAGTACGATTTATTTTAATATTAAACGTATCGTTTATTTATTAACAGTTACAAAGCTCAATCGTGCGCATTTTGAACAACTGGGAAAGAAGCTTGATCTAACCGGTAAACAAATTAGCAACGTGTTCAAGCGATTTGCCAGTAACAGGCCTATTGCTGAAGAATGGGTTCAAAAAAGTTTTTTATCCGATAATCACAAGGAACTGTACACCCAACTTCTTGCCGAAAGATATGCCCGAATCAGTTAGGTTGAAAAGCCATGTTTATCGCCCTGTCCAGGTTATGAGGATTATTATACTTTTTGATTTAAAAATATATTCTTTACTTCCATATGTATAAGGGATCTTTCTGTGCAAATTGTTCAACCCATGATGAAAAATTGAATATTTTAAGGGAAAGTTAATAAAAAGAAAAAGGGCAATTCAGTACCAAGGCTTCCGTTTAACCATCAACGTATTCTTTTTTTTCACACACCTAATACCTAAAACAGTACCTATGAAAAATAACCTGCAAAAAACAGGCTGGCTACTCCTTGCCCTGGTCTTCCTTGGGGCATGCCAAAAAGATAGCATAGTTCCTGCTACCCAGAATGCTGCGACCAATCCGTTGTTGAATAAGGCAACCACGACAGTTCAAAGCCTGGTTGTAGAAACAGCCCCTCCTATACAAACTCCGCAGTACATCTCCATCAATGCCAACATTGGAGGATTTTATCAGGCATTACCGGCCAAGTATAGTTCTACCACTCAAAAGTATCCGCTCATGATATTTTGTCATGGTATTGGAGAATTGGGTAATGGAAGTGCTTCCCAGTTACCCAGAGTATTGCGTAATGGTCCACCCAAACTGATCAACAACAAGACTTTCCCCCCCTCTTTCACGGTTAATGGCAATACCTATTCATTTATAGTGATCTCTCCCCAGTTTAAGGCCTGGCCACAGCCTGCCGATATCCAGGCGGTGATTAATTATGCCATTGCGCATTACCGGGTGGATTTAACAAGGATATATCTGACAGGCCTCAGTATGGGCGGAGGCGTTACCTGGTCCTATCCTGCTGCAGGAACCCTGTATGCCAGCAGGCTGGCGGCTATTTTACCCATAGCGGGAGCAGCTTATCCGGAACCGTTTAAAACAAAACCGATATCGGAGACCAACCTGGCTACCTGGGCTTTGCAGAACCAGTATGATCCTACAGTACCATCATGGTATTCCGTGGATTTTGTCAAATATATCAATGCCTATATTCCAACCCCAAATCCGAAGGCCATTCTCACCTTATTTAATGCTTCCGGTCATGATTCCTGGGACGAAGCCTATAACCCTGCGTTCAAACAGAATAACATGAATGTATATCAGTGGATGTTGCAATATTCCAGACCCAAAAACTGATTTGGCGGAATTGAAAAAGCTCCTGTCTTTATGTTTTCCAACTGGACAGGAGCTTTTTATTTTTGATGATCTGGGCTAATTTTCGGGAACATTTAGATAGAATTATCCAGCAGTTTATTTGACGGAAAATAATCTCTGCAACCTAAATCTGATTTTAAAGGGCAATTAATAGTTGGATGGGATATCCCGGTCCTGTAAAATATACGGGGGGATCAAAATGATTTATTTTCCATCCACATCCCGCTGTCCCGGATAAGCTGTACAAGTTCTGCCACGGCAACATCTGCATTCAGGCCTTTCTTCATAATTTCTTTGCCTTTATAAAGGGTGATCTTACCCATTCCGCTTCCCACATATCCGAAATCGGCATCCGCCATCTCCCCCGGTCCGTTAACGATGCACCCCATTATGGCTATTTTAACCCCCTTGAGGTGATTGGTGACATCCCGGATGCGTGAAGTGGTTTCCTGCAATTCGAACTGGGTCCTCCCACAGGAGGGACAGGAAATATAATCCGTCTTTGATATACGGGTCCTGGTGGCCTGAAGAATGCCGAATGCCATTTGGTTTGTTGCCTGGAGATCAAATTCCGGATTTCCGGATCCGGGACTTAACATGATCCCGTCACCCATCCCGTCCAAAAGTAATGAGCTGCATTCCACGGCAAAATGAATCAGGCCCTGAGCTGGGTTTTTGCCCGATGAAATGCTTCGGATAATTACCGGGTGATCAAGTTTTAGGTTAAACAGGGACATGAAAACACCCCGCATGGCCTGGACAGCTTCTGGGCCTGCGGACTCCAGGATCAGGACAGCCGTTTTATCTTTTTCAAGTTGGAGGAGTAAATCGACCAGGAGACCCTCGTTTTCCCCAAATGTTCCTGTCTGGAGAAGAACAAAATTCAGGGATGATGATTTCTTACCGGAACGGATATATTCCTTTAGGTTGAAAAGCGGAAAACAGCCTTCAATTTCAGGCCATTTCATCCATAATGATGCATTGAGGATCACGTTGTTAAGGCCAAGTAATTCAGGGGAAGGCAATTGGTCGGCAGTATAAATAAAATCTGCGGTAATTTCCGTTGGGTTCCCTGAATCCCGCATTTCCTTATTCAATAAACCCAGGGATAACCATTCTTTTTTTCCGATGGAGGGGACCCTGCTGAGATCGGCGATGACCACCGGGACATTATTTTCCCCGATTTTGCCAACCGGGAATGTCGGTCTTCTGGAATATCGGAAAGGAGAATAAGGGATAGCTACAACAGCAGGTCGGGATTCTACCGGTACCGGCCTGGCGGCATACCTGGATACCAGATCCCGGCAGACTGGAATTTCCAATTCCGGATCTTCGGTCAGTGAAACCCGGATGGTATCGCCGATTCCGTCTTCCAGCAAGCTTCCGATGCCAGCTGAGGATTTGATCCTGCCATCCTCCCCATCGCCGGCTTCAGTCACTCCCAAATGCAGTGGATAATGCATGTTTTCCTCAGCCATTTTCTGGATGAGTAACCGGTATGCCTGAACCATAACCAGCGGATTGCTGGATTTCATACTCAGGACAATATTATAGTAGTTCAGCTCTTCGGCAATCCGGAGAAACTCCATGGCGCTTTCCACCATACCCATGGGGGTATCCCCGTACCGGCTCATAATCCGGTCACTCAAAGAACCATGGTTGGTGCCAATCCGAAGGGCAGTTCCATATTCCTTACAGATATTGACCAGGGGAGTAAAACGCTGGCGTATCCGGTCAATTTCATTTTGATATTCCTGGTCGTTATATTCTATATGTTCAAATTTTTTCCGGTCAATGTAATTGCCTGGATTTATCCTGACTTTTTCTACTATCCGGGCCGCGATCTCAGCTGCATGGGGAGTAAAATGGATATCAGCAACAAGCGGTGTGCTGTACCCTAGCCTTTGCAGCTCATTTTTAATCTGGAGCAGGTTTTCTGCCTCTTTCCTGCTGGGTGCCGTAATACGAACCAATTCAGCCCCGGCCTCAATACATCGGATGGCCTGCAGTACAGTCCCCCTGGTATCCATTGTGTCCGTAGTAGTCATCGTCTGAACACGGATGGGGTGAAAATTTCCAATAGATAGAAAGCCCACCTTGATTTCTCTGGTGGGCAGCCTGCGATAACTGGTCAATGATTCACAATAAAGTTGCATAGGTATGCCGGATACAAAGGTACTAAAATGCTTGGGGGTAAAGCCGGGGCTATTTTATGGAAGTATTGATCACCAGTCTTTTCCTGACGGAACAGCCATCACTTTTTTATTCTTTTGATGTTGGTTCTGGAGTTTCTGTTCCTGTTGGGCTGCAGCATTCAGGAGCTGCTGGGCTTCCTGCTTGGTCAACTTGCTGGGCTGGGGTTGGTTTTGCTGTTGCGGATTCTGCTTATTCTGGTTTTTGTTCTGGTTATTCTGATTTTGTTTATTGTTTTGTTTTTTATTTTGATTTTTGTTTTTATTCTGTTTGTTTTTATTTTGACTTTTACCTCCACCCCCCTGTTTTTTTTTCAGCATTTCTTCTGCATAGGCCAGGTTATACCGGGCATCCCCGTCTTTTGGATTCAGTTTGAGCGCATTCTCGAAGGAAGAAATGCTGTGTTTCCAATCCTTTTTGTTCATAAATGTATTTCCCATATTGTAATCTGCCTGGGATCTTGAACTGGTATCTGTAAAATATTTTGCGCTTGATTTATATTGCTGGTATGCTTCATCAAATTGATTCTGCCTGTATAACGTATTGCCCAGATTGAACAGTCCGGGAGCTGAATGGTCATCCTTTGACAATGCTTTTTTATAATCTGCTTCGGCATCCGGGTAATGTTTATTCAGATAGAGCTGGTTTCCGCTTCGTATCAGGGCATTGGCTGACTGACCCCAGGTTTTGCCGGCCTGCAAAATCAGCAGCATTAACATCCAGCCGGTTAGCCAACCGGTCCAGGACCTGGGTTTAAGTATTTGATGATTAATCATACCAATTTCATTCAAGTATGGCCGCCAGCCTGGCGTTTTTTTCAGGGATACAGAATTCTATCAGAAGCAATAGCAATGCAAGTCCCAAAAAATACTGAAAATAGCTGGAATAACCGGCATACAGGTTTTCACCAAAAGTTTTCTGCTGCATGGCTTCCAGCCGGCTGATCAGGTTAGATGCAACCTGATCCGTATTGTCCAGATGCTGATAAACGCCATGCCCTGCCGCTGCTATGGCTTTCATTTCTTCTTCGTTAAGTTTTGTGATGACCAGATTGTTATTCTCATCCCGTTTAAAGTCTCCGGTTTCCGGATCTTTGAAAGGAGCACCCTCGGTGGACCCAACTCCTACTGTATTAATCACTACTCCGTCGCCATATGCTGCGCTTGCAGCATCAACTGCCCCTTCGTCCCAGGTTTCCCCGTCTGATATCAGAATGATAGACTTATGTAGCCTTTCATGGGGATCAAAAGCTTTATTGGCTGTATTGATCGCTGTTGCAATGGCCGTGCCGGGGGTAGGCACCATATCGGGGGTAACTGTATTGAGGTACATTCTGGCCGCAGTAAAATCCACGGTTAGGGGCATTTGCAAATAGGCTTTCCCGGCAAACACCAACAGGCCGATGCGGTCATTGTTCATGTGATCCATCAGCCGCATAATGAGCTGTTTGGCCCGATCCAGTCTGCTGGGCTGGATATCCTGCGCCAGCATACTTTTACTGACATCCAGTGCGATAACCACATCGACCCCTTTACGGGTGACCTTTTCCATTTTATTTCCGATCTGGATATTGGCAGCGCCGATTACAGCGAAAAAAAAGGCCAGGAACAGCAGGATGAATTTCAGGCGATATAACTTGGGGGAATAACCGGTAAACAATTTCTCCACCAGTTCCTTGTCCCCGATCTTTCGGATGGATTTTTTTTTCCAGACCAGTACACTGATAAATAATCCCAGGAATACAACCAACAGGATCAGGGCTGAAAGATATTCTATATGTTGGAAACGGATCATGGGATAAAAAATTAAAACACATGCTCAGGTCCTCAGGTTCCCATCCGCCCGGAAAAGAGCTTTCCCAGGGAACACTTCATCTTGCAAATTTAAACCGGGAAGCCAGTCAGGAAGTGAACCATTCCCGGTTTAGGAAATATTTAACATCAGAGACTGATTCATTCCATGAACTACATCCTTCCTCTCATTAATCCTGCTTTCATTAATATAGCCATGAGGATTTCTAAACTTGTTTTTTTCAGGTTTATGCCTGTATTGGACGATTCAGTATTGAGCACAAAGAAAAAGGGATGCCCGTTTTCCTCTTCCCATCCGTCCACCCATTCTATTTTCTTACTCCCAACGATTCCATTTCCGGTATTATAATATAGTTCATATAAAGGGCTGTTTTCCATTTGCATCACTCCGCGGACCATACGCTGAGTCAGATCCGTAAAGGGTAATTTGCTGAAATATAGTTTTTCCAGGAATCCCAGAAGCTCATCCGGGGAAATCTTCAGGGAATTATCCAGCCAAAAGGAATCAGTCTGTGAACCAATAACCATATTGCCGAATTTAATGGAATCCAGGTATTGCTGCAGGGTATCCCGGCCAATTCGCCTGGCAACCTCCTGGAAATAAGGGGTAATGGAATTCCTGAATGCCTGGGCCAGGGTAGGATCCATGGGCCAATCCGGATTTGATTTTACTATTCCATTCCATCTGATTACCATATTGGTATCCCGGATGATTCCGGTTTCCAGACCGATGAGGGTATTTAAAGTATTAAAAGTAGCTGCGGGCAGAAACCGCTGTTCCATCCTTGGTTGGTTATAAACGGCAAACTGATGAAGAGTATAATCATGCAGCATGAAGCAACCCCTGACTCCGGCTTCTTTGAAATATTTACCCCATCCGGGATGCACGGTTACCCTAGTTGAATTACAGCAATTCAGTAATAAAACAGTTAAAATGGCAACGGTAAGGGCTAACTTTTTCGGTGAAGGGAGCCATTGAATAACTTCAATCATCGCCGAACTTTAAAAAGGGTATTTGCTGAGAAGCCGGCCAAACCAATTCGTAGTTTTGGAAATGTATTTATCTGCTAAAATTACTTATGTAGTCCTCCGGACTGATGGGAAATTGGGTTAATTGCAGGGTATTAGATGAAAAATTCACCTCTTCATTCTCAAATAAGGTTAATTGTCCTACAATGATATAATTATATATGGAATTGTTGCCGGGTGACTGGGTAATATTATTGAATTTAATCGAACCCTGATTACCAGTCAGGTTAATCTGGTATGTTCCCGTGGAAAAAATTGACCCGTTCAGGAATATTTTATAGGTATTATCCGGATTGAACTGCACAATTACTGCTGAAACCGATGATGATTGGATGGCTGTTGGGCCGGACCCGGAATTTTCCCATTTCCATTGTCCAGAAATACCATTGGTTGGAGTAATGACTGCCTTTTTGCTGCAGCCGAATAACCCCATTCCCAAAATAAATAAAGCAAAGACCAGGATTCGCATAAACCAATATTAATTCCATCGAGGAAGGTTAAAAAATCTTTCGTGTTTCCTTGATATTAATAGGCTTATCAAATTTACTAAAAAAACCGGTAAATGCGATGTTTAAATTTATCATTAATCATAAGGATGCATCCCCAGGGCAGGGGATTAATTTTTAAGCACCCCAAGGGCATGTCCCACACGGGTAAATGCCCCAATGGCCATATCCAGGTGCCGCTGTTCATGGGCTGCGCTAAGCTGGACCCTGATACGAGCTTGACCCTTTGCGACGACGGGGAAAAAGAATCCGATGACATAGATTCCTTCCTCCAGGAGCCTGGCTGCGAACTGCTGTGCCAAAACGGCATCATAAAGCATAATCGGAACAATTGGATGAATTCCGGTCCTGATATCAAAGCCCGCGGCGGTCATCTTCTCCCGAAAATATCTTGTATTGTATTCCAGTTTGTCCCGGAGTTCCGTGGTGACGCTTAGCAGGTCAAATACTGCGATAGACGCACCTACAATTTCCGGGGCCAGGGAATTGCTGAACAGGTAGGGTCGGGAACGTTGCCGGAGCATATTGATTATCTCCTTCCTGCTGCTGGTAAAGCCACCTAATGCCCCCCCCAGGGCTTTGCCCAGGGTACCTGTGATGATATCCACGCGACCCATTACCCCCCGGTATTCATGGGTTCCCCTTCCGGTTTTACCCATGAAACCTGTGGAATGACTTTCATCACTCATGACAATGGCCCCATACCGGTCTGCCAGATCACAGATCCGGTCCAGTTGGGCAATCGTACCATCCATGCTGAATGAACCATCCGTTACCACAATCCTATTCCGGCACATGGACGATTCCTTTAACCGGGTTTCAAGGTCCTCCATGTCATTATGTGCATACCGCAACCGCTTTGCCTTACATAAACGTACCCCATCAATGATAGATGCATGGTTCAGTTCATCGGATATAATGGCATCCTGTTCGTTAAACAAGGGTTCAAATATCCCCCCGTTGGCATCGAAGGCAGAGGCATATAGGATGGCATCTTCCATGCCCAGGAATGCGGCTATTTTCTTTTCCAGTTCTTGATGGATATCCTGGGTACCGCAGATGAATCTTACACTGCTCATACCATACCCCCTGTGGTCCACAGCCTGTTTGGCCGCAGAGATCACCTGGGGATGGGAAGACAGGCCCAGGTAATTATTAGCGCAAAAGTTGATCACGGACTTACCACCCACCCTAATTTCGGCTCCCTGGGGGGATTCCAGGATCCTTTCTGTTTTAAATAAACCGGCTACCCGGATCTCTTCCAGTTCCTGTCCAATCCGGTTTAAAAATATTTCATTCATAAAAATCATTTTTTAAAGTCGGTGAACAGCAAAAATAATGGATTACCTCCTTTACCAGGACACCTTGGCGATTGTAACATTTCCCCAATATCTGGCGTCTAACAGGGGAATAACATATATGGTAATTAAAATAATGTGTAAGTATGGATAAAACAAGGGATAATTATTCCCCGAGGTTGATGAAAATTTGCCTGTGCTGCCCGGAAATGGGATATTAGCATGGAAATGTCGCGGGAATGACTGAACAGGGATTCAACAATTGCGTAGAACAGCATGCTGATGGACTATACCGGTTCATCTGCAAGAATCTGCGCAATACGGAGGATGCCAGGGACATTGTCCAGAATAGCTTTGAAATCCTTTGGAAAAGAAGGGCCGAAATTACCGAAAACAAAGCAAAAGCCTACCTGTTCACCGTAGGATATCATAATATGATTGATCATTTACGAAAAATGAAACCAATTTCTCTTCCCGGAGAATTCCGGGAAGAAAGCAGGGGTACCATTAAGCAGGCACCGGTGCAGTTGAAAGCCATTCTTGAAGAGGCATTGGGAAGACTCACGGATATGCAACGTTCCCTGGTCCTGTTAAAGGATTATGAGGGGTACAGTTATGAGGAGATCGGCAATATCACCTCACTGAACCCTTCTCAGGTGAAAGTCTACCTCCATAGGGCCAGACTGAAGATGAAAGACTATATGGTAAAAAAGGAAAATGTGATCTGAATTTGATGAAACGATTCCTGAAAGAAGGGATAAACAGATTAACTTTTTATAGGTCCAAATGACTATCAATGAACATAATTATGAGGAATGGCTGATCAGCTTTGCGGATGGGGAGTTGAATAGTACGGAGGCGAAAGAGTTGATGAACTTCCTGGAAGCCAATCCCCGGTTTAAGGAAGAACTTTGGCTGTTTCAATCCCTCAAGCTTATTCCGGATCCCTCCCTGGTATATCAGGATAAGGCATCCCTGTACCGGAACTTGTCCAAGACCCGCCTGCTGCATTCCCGCTCCTGGATCCTGTCAGCGGCAGCAGTTCTACTTTTCCTGATTGCCTTGTTTATTAAAAAACAGGCAGAAAACCATCATCGGCTGAATAAGGTTGCCCAGCAATTGCCGGCAATCCGGCATTTATATCCGGATTTATCCCGGCAACCCGCTCCAAGCCGGAGTTCTTCAGGCACCATCGCCATGGTAAAACGCCCGATCCACCATAACCGGGATACAGGAAATTCCATTTCCATCGCTTTGCAACAGGTCAATGATCATAAAGGCCATAACGCTGACCGTTACGTTAAACGGAAACCAGATCTGGCCTTCGGAAAAAAGGAATTGCTGCCCTCACCAGGCCTACAGATAATTCCTTTACCGCATCACTTAACGGCTATACGGGTCGGTATTCCGGTTATTGGAACACCGGAGGTTATTTTACCAAATTCCGGATTGGATAAAAACAAACTGGAACCCCGGGGAGTTTCCATGCCAGCAGAGGGCAATGTCAAAGTGCTGGCAACGATTCCTGGAAGAGGAACCGGTAAGCTGATTACTGAAGCCCTAAAACTGGGAAAATTCTTTTCCCGGAATAATCCCCTGGAGGCAAAAAATGATATTGTCCAGGTTGCCCATGACGAATTGATAAAAATGAATAATAACCAATAATTTTTCCAGATATGAAACAATGGATTTCTTATGCTTTGGTTTTGCTTCTTCCTGCCATATCAGCTAAATCCCAGGTAAATCAGGGTATTACCGTTCAGGCAAGCAAAGATACTGTCAGCGTTCGTGCTTCCCTGGCTGAAGTGAAAAGTAACCCTGGTCATGATACGATACGGGTAGGTGGCATCATGATCATCAATAATCATGATGGGGAAAGAGATAATACCCGGATTATCCGGGATAAAGAATACCGGAATGCCCGCTATCGCCGGAATGTACGTACACAATGGTTCATCCTGGATCTGGGCCTGGACAATTATGCTGATAAGACTATCTATTATCCGAATAATTACCCAGCCTATGCTGCTTCACCGGTGTATAACATTGCGCCGAGGACAGCTGCCCAGGGTGCGGTTACTGCTTCTGAATTCACCCTCATCCCCCAGAAATCCGTCAATGTGAATATCTGGATATTCATGCAGCGGATCAACCTGATCAAACATGTCCTGAACTTCCAGTATGGTTTCGGCGCTGAAATGTATAATTTCAGGTACCAGAATAATATTACCTATGTAGCCGGCTACCAACCCACCATCATCAGGGATTCTGTAAATTTCAGAAAGAATAAGCTTTTTGCCGAATACCTGACCATACCTCTCATGCTCAATATCAGCACAGACCCTGAGCATCCGCATAAATCCGTTGACCTTGGTTTCGGGGTGAGCGGGGGCTTACTGTTCAAGTCCAGGACCAAACAAATCAGTGAATTAAGGGGGAAGGTAAAGCATAATGAAGTCTTTAACCTGAACACCTACCGGTTGGCCCTGGTGGGAGAAATTGGTATTGGATCGCTGAAGTTCTATGGTAGCTATAGTCTGAGCCCTCTTCACCAGAATGATCTGGAACAATATCCTTTTTCAATCGGGATCCGGCTTTTGGATGGATTTTAAATACCCGGTTTTCAAATGTATCTTGGGGGTCCTAATTATCCCGGGATGAAAAAACAATTTACCTTCTTATTGCTTTTTACGCCTTTTCTGGGTGGATGCATACATCTGTCCCATCATACTTTTGATGTCATCGGCCAGTTTAAAGGCATCAGGGACAGTACATTGTATTTCAGCTATCGGCTTCCCGGCTCAGCGGTTACCCGGACAGACACTGTGCCGGTAAAGGAGGCTGGAGTGTTTGAATATTCAGGACGGGTATCCACTCCTCTATTGGTTACTATTTGCTTTCCATCCAGACCGCAGGGTCTCCATAACAGGATAAGATTCCAACTATACAATACGAATTATCTCATTTCCGGAAATACAAAATCCCCGGATAGCTCCAGGATCAGGGAGGGAAGGATCCCTTAAACACAGCAAAAGATAATTTCTGAAACAAACAAAGGAGGTATTCCTTCTATTCGCTGGGGTTTGGTATTCCAGAATATTCAGCTTCAATTTCCTCCCTCAGGTGACTTTTTGGTGGGATGCTGATGATAATGGAATTAATTTGCTGAAGACTTTACATATAAAAGTTCCCAAATCCGGACCATTAAAAAAACGCGTAGGTAAACTGGGAGGATGATCTTTGCCACAGTAATTTGGGAGTAGCCGGCTTTGCCCTGGTAACCTTGCCCTACCACTTCCACTGATACATTACCATATTACAACAATAGGTTCCGGTTGATCTGAATAGCTCATCTTCCTTTCCTTGCTAAGTGTAGTTTTCATTTCTTCAGACTGGCTAATTCGATTAATCCGCATAGGAAGGTTTTTAGAAATTGTTCATGGGGGTTAAAATCGGGCAATTATTAAACCTCATTTTCCGGCTTCCGGTTGACTTGCCCATTTTTTCAAACTTAACCTCGTCAAAAATAGTTGTCAGGGGAGTATTGTGCTGAGGGACTAAGGGTGCGGCCATTGAAAATTTTATATCACCGGGCAATATTTTTTTTGATGCTCCCGTTCTATACCCACTATATTTCTGGTCATGCGAAAGAGCCTGTGGTTTCTGTTTTTTCTTCCTCTGCTGGCTTTCAGGACAGGAACGAATCCCGTCCACAAGGCACCGTTGCATGTAGATGTGAATAAGGTTTTTTTGCTGGTGGATAAATCTGCATATAAACTTTATGTATATGAAGATGTGACCTTGATCCGGACCTACGATGTGGTTTTTGGAAGTGGTGACCTGTCCGACAAGGAGATGCAGGGGGACAAACGAACTCCCATTGGTACTTTTCACATCATTGCCAAAAAATATGATAACAGGTGGAGTCGTTTCCTGCTGCTTGATTACCCAAACCAGGAGTCCATTGAAAAGTTTGAAGAGCGGAAGTCGGAAGGGAAGATACCCCATTGGGCCCATATCGGGGATGGAATCGGTATACACGGAGTATGGCCAAAAATTGAATATTATGTATTCCGCTACCGTATGAACTGGACGGATGGCTGCATCAGCCTGCGTAATGAGGATATTGACGAACTCTATGACCTGGTTAAAGTCGGGACTCCAGTTATCATCCGGGAATGAAACTGGCCTGATCAGTATTTAAATTTTCCCTTTCCGGATATCATCCACCACGGTGGGATCAAGCAGGGTGGTCGTATCACCGAGATTTTGAACTTCCCCTTCGGCAATTTTCCGGAGTATGCGTCTCATGATCTTTCCGCTCCTGGTTTTTGGCAGACCACTGACGAACTGGATCTTATCCGGTCTGGCTATAGGACCAATCACCCTGGCTACGGTTTCCATGATATCCTTTCGGGTCAGCTCCGGATCTTTCATTCGGCTGCTGATCACGAAGGCATAGATTCCCTGTCCCTTGATATCATGCGGAAATCCAACCACCGCACTCTCCACTACATCACTATGCATGTTGATGGCATTCTCGACTTCGGCCGTTCCTATCCGATGGCCGCTGACATTCAATACATCATCAACGCGGCCGGTGATCCGGTAAAGACCTTCTTCATCCCTCAGGCAGCCATCCCCCGTAAAATAATATCCGGGGTAGGCCTCAAAATAATTTTTCCTGCATCGATCATGATCCCCAAAAGTAGTTCGGATCATCCCAGGCCAGGGAAACTTGATACATAGGTTCCCACTTACCCCGTTTCCGGTCAGTTCATGGCCTTTTTCATCCATAATGGCAGGTTGCACTCCCGGAAGGGGGAGGGTGGCGAAGGAAGGTTTTTCCCGGGTAATGCCGGCAATAGGGGTGATCATGATGCCTCCTGTCTCAGTCTGCCACCAGGTATCCACAATCGGGCATCTGCCTTTGCCGATCTGGTCATGATACCATTGCCAGGCTTCTTCATTGATCGGTTCACCCACCGTGCCCAGTACTTTCAGGGAACTGAGGTCCTTATTTTCAACGGGACCCAGTCCATGAGCCATCAGGGAGCGAATGGCCGTGGGGGCCGTGTACAGGATATTCACCCTGAACTTTTCCACGATCGCCCACAATCTTCCTGCATCCGGAAAAGTAGGTATGCCCTCGAACATCAATGTGGTGCCCCCGGCGGACAAGGGACCGTATACTATATAACTATGACCCGTCACCCATCCGATATCAGCAGTACAGAAATAGATCTGGCCGGTTTTGTATTGGAAAACATTCAGAAATGTATAATTAGCATATACCATATACCCTGCGCAGGTATGAACGACGCCTTTGGGTTTTCCAGTTGATCCCGAGGTATACAGGATGAAAAGCATATCCTCACTGTCCATTTCCACTGCGTCGCAGGTTAATTCTCCCCTGGATTCCACCGCCTTCAATTCTTCATCCAGCCAGACATCCCTACCCCTGATCATGGAAACCGGAGTCCGGGTCCTGGTGCATACGATCACTTTTTTTACGGTTGGGCAATTCACGAGCGCGTCATCAATGACAGATTTCAGGGGGATATCCTTGCCTCCTCGAAATGCTCCGTCACAGGTGATTACCAGGGAGCACCCGGCATCCTGGATGCGGTCAGCTATGGATTGGGCAGAAAAACCACCGAAAACCACGGAATGAATGGCGCCGATCCGGGCACAGGCCAGCAGGGCAATAGCCAGTTCGGGGATCATCCCCATATAGATGCAGATCCGGTCCCCCTTCTTCACTCCGTTATGCTTCAATACATTGGCAAATCGGCAAACCTGGTCATACAACTCCCGGTAAGTAATCACCCGGTGGGATTCCTTCGGATCGTTCGGCTCCCAGATAATTGCAGCCTGTTGGCCTTTAGTGGCCAGGTGTCGGTCAAGGCAATTTTCGGTAATATTCAGTTTTGCCCCGATGAACCATTTAATATCCGGTTCCCGGAAATTCCAATAAAGGACCTGATCCCAGGTTCTTCGCCAACTGAAATGCCCGGCTACCTCAGACCAGAACTTCTCGGGTTCGGTCACACTTAGCGCATAAGCATCTAAATATTCCTCCATTGAAGAGATCTGGTAAGATAAAGCCATGGCCGGATTCAGTTAAGAGAGTTTTTAAGGAGGATAAAGATAAACACTTTGGCAGGTATTATCATATGCAGAACAGCCCCGTTTATACGGGGCTGTTCTTGGAAATCATTTCAAAAAAGAGTTAGTCCAATGGTCTGGATACAGGATTACATGCCTGCAGTAAAATGTATGGGAAGGGATGCTTCGGTCTTATCCCAGGCCATGACCAGGTTAGCTCCGCCCGATGCTTTTTGAAACACTATGCTGAAATCCTCCAAAGGAGTGGACAGTGTTTTAACGGGAATTACCGTGCGCAGGATATCATCGGACTGTTTGTAACTAAATGCTCCCCAGGTATCAATCTCATGGCTGAGGATCATCGTCCATTTACCGGTTTCGGGGATTGTATACAACGTATAGCGCCCTGGCTGGATTTGCTGGCCGGCAATGGTTACAGGAACAAAAAAATCGATTTCGGTGGATTCATTGGCTCCGAGACGCCAGACCTGACCATAGGGTACCAGTTTGCCAAATATGACCCGTCCTTTCATTTGGGGGCGGCAATAAATCACCCTGGCGACCAGGGTACCGGGGTCTTTCTTTAAACGAACTCCGGGGTAACCAACGGGGTAATAAGCCATTTCCATGGGACTTAGGGCCATAGAAGGGAATGCAGATTTCTGGGTCATTTGGGCGAAGGACCCAAAGCCGGTAAATACCATACTTGCCAGCGCGAAGGTAAAAAGAAGATTTTTTTTCATAATTCATTGATTTTTAAAATAAACTGAAAGTGGGTAATATTAGATTGAAAAATTAATTGGGGGAATGAAAATAGGAAGAAAATTTGAAATGGAAAGGAGATAATTCAAAAAAATGACCGATGACAAGACAGGCATTCACGAAGGACTGGAGGATATTTAAACGGTAGACATCAAGGGAAGCTGAAGGAAGAAGGATATTGCTGTTCAGGAATGCTCCAAACGAAGGGTATGGCAATAGGCTATCAATTGGGAAAAAAACCCCGCATAGCAGGATTGCAATTCTTCATAATGCATTTTCAGGCAAATTGCGGCTGGCCTGGGATCTGAAATATATTTAGCCCTGTGGATTATACCCCCGAATGCTTTCGAAATGCCTTCCTCGGTCCGGTAACCATATAACCAGTCCTGAGATTTCATATAGGGGAAGATCCGGCGGAATAGGACGGGGAAGAGTTCAGCTTTCTCATTCAACTGACCATAAGTGGTCTGTGCAAATTCCCTGAGGGAATCCCCCGGAAATAATTTGGTATCGCAGGCCAGGAAATGATCATATACCACATCCACAAATACAGCACTGTACCGCCCATAATTATTCTTAAAGAAAGTAGCCGCAAGACGGGAAAGGGTATGCTGATCCGTGAATCCATCAATGGCCCGGTGCAGACGGATGCCTTTCCGGACCTGTACCGGATAAGCCAGCAGGGTATTCCCTTTCACAAAGTCCGCAATCATGTTTCCCAGGAGGATATCCGGATCCCCGAAAGAAAGGTAGGCATGAGCGAGGTAGTTCATCGGTATCCACTAATGTCCAGAATATTATCCTGGGAGTGAAATTTTTTTAAGATACCTATTTTTAATGCAGGACATTTTTTCTGATTAACAAAAGATTAATCCTGCCCTTTTTTTTGATGCGTCAATTACTCTACTTGCCCTGGACATTACAGCAGGAAACCGGTGATTCCTGTTCGGCCACACCCATATCCAAAGTTCATCAAACTTACCGGTTCATCTTTTAATGGAATATTCATGAATCCATTGGGAGAATGCCACTTTGGCCATGTTGATGCAGGCGGGTATCGGCTAAGGATTGGCCGGAGTAGTTCTTTCCATACCTAACCTGGGACTGCCCCTGCATTCAACTTTCTTTTTCCGGATATCAAACGGGTAAACGGGCCGAACGAAGGGCCGGTCCAGTTACCCGGTTCAGGGCGGACCGGGAACCCGGGAAGGTTTATTTTGAGGGGCAGGCTGACTTAAGGTACTTTCCGATAACCCCAATTTCCTGTCCATGACCTGTTAAACGTTGATAACAGGTCCCAGAAAAAACCATGTGGTTTATGGTGGATTGTGCAGCAGGGGACCAGCATATCGTAATCATCCTGGAAATAAAACCCATGGGATGAAGATTAAAACAGGCCCGGATGTTGTTTTGAACCAGGCTTGCCGGAATTCTTATTTCCTGCGGGCATTTTTTGTTAATTTTGGCTTTTCCAAAATTAACTTTTCATGAGCCGCCAGGGACCTGTATCTGTATTTATTGATCATCATTTCCGCCATTTCAATGCAGCTGCCCTGATGGATGCAGCAAAAGGGTATGAAACGCATCTGGCAGCAGGCGGAAAAATGATGGTTACCCTGGCTGGGGCCATGAGTACAGCCGAACTGGGGATTTCCCTGGCGGAAATGATCCGGGCTGGCAAGATTGACATCATTTCCTGCACTGGTGCGAATCTGGAGGAGGATATCATGAATCTGGTGGCACACAGCCATTACAAGCGGGTGCCGAATTACCGTGATTTGAGTCCAATGGAAGAAGGGAAACTGCTGGAAAAGGGGTATAACCGGGTTACCGATACCTGCATACCCGAGGAGGAAGCTTTCAGGCGGATCCAAAAACATATTTTCCAACTCTGGAAAGAAGCCGAGGACCAAGGAGAACGGTATTTCCCTCATGAATATATGTTCAGGCTGCTATTGAGCGGAGTGATGAAAACCCATTATGAAATCGATCCTTCACACAGCTGGATGCTCGCTGCCGCGGAAAAAAAGATACCCATTATCGTCCCGGGCTGGGAAGACAGTACCATGGGGAACATATTTGCTTCCTACTGCATAAAGGGTGACTTAAAGAGTTCCACGATGAAAAGCGGAATTGATTATATGGTTTTTCTGGCTGACTGGTACCGGAAGAATTCTTCAGGAAAGGGGGTGGGATTTTTTCAGATCGGGGGCGGAATTGCCGGGGATTTCCCCATCTGTGTAGTGCCCATGATGTACCAGGACCTGGGTTGGAAAGATGTGCCATTCTGGAGCTATTTCTGCCAAATCTCGGATTCTACGACCAGCTATGGTTCTTATTCTGGGGCTGTTCCCAATGAGAAGATCACCTGGGGCAAGCTGGATATCCAAACTCCAAAGTTCATCATAGAGTCCGATGCAACAATCGTGGCTCCCCTGATCTTTGCCTGGCTGCTGGGATGGTGAACCCTGGTCACAGGGGATAATCTGGCTTCCGACCTGGATCGGTCGATCAGCAAAAAATGGCTGGGAACTTAACTTTGTTGGGATTTGTTGGGAATTTATAAATGCTAAATATATGGAATACAGGAGACTGGGTAAATCAGGCCTTCAGCTGAGTGTACTTTCCCTAGGAAGTTGGGTGACTTTTCACAAACAGCTGGATGATGCTTTATCAGATCAGCTAATGGGAATTGCCTACGATCAGGGGATCAATTTTTTTGATAATGCAGAATCCTACGCGGGAGGGGAATCAGAAAAACAGATGGGCAGGGTCCTGAAAAATAAAAAATGGGACCGCAGCTCCCTGGTCATTTCCAGCAAATCCTATTTCGGATGGCGGGGAAAAGATAAGAAACCCAATCAGTGGGGGTTAAGCCGCAAGCACCTCGTTGAATCCTGTCATGAAGCGTTAAATCGACTGCAGGTGGATTACCTGGATTTGTTTTTCTGCCATCGCCCCGACCGGCAAACTCCCATCGAGGAAGTGGTACAAACTATGAATATCCTGATCCGTCAAGGCAAAGTGCTGTACTGGGGAACCTCTGAATGGAGTGCTGCTGCAATCATGGAAGCTCATTTGCATAGTGTGAATAACGGCCTTATCGGCCCCACCATGGAACAGCCGGAATACAATCTTTTCAACCGGTACCGGATTGAAAGGGAATATCTGCAGCTCTTTACGGAATATGGCATGGGAGCAACTATCTGGAGTCCGCTGGCCTCAGGCATGTTGACCGGGAAATACAATAATGGCATACCTTCAGAATCCAGGCTCGCCCTGGAAGGTTTTGAATGGCTGAAGGACAAGGCATATGCTGCGGATAAAGTAGAAAAGGTCCGGCAACTTAAGCAGGTTGCCGATCAGCTGGGGACTTCCCTGGCTACCCTGTCCATTGCCTGGTGTATCTCAAATCCCCTGGTTACCACGGCCATTTTAGGCGCAACAAAGTCCACCCAGCTGGAAGAAAACCTCAAGGCACTCGATATTTATCCCAGGTTGGATTCGGGGATCAAGGATACAATAGATGGGATTATGGATTCCAGACCAATCCAGCCGGAATGGGGATTTTAACCATCCTGCAACCAGAAAAACCGGCTTAATCCATTCGGTCAGCCGGCTAATCCGCCCAAACTTTCTTTGACCCCTTAACCAGGGCTGTATTTGCCGGCAGGGCTGCCTCGTTTTTTGGACAAACCTTCCTGGAAAAACTATGCAGACTGATTGGCGATCAATATGGCACCGGCCATGATCATGCAATCCTTCAGGAACATAGTTGATGATAAAGAATTACCATTGTGCATTCCCGGAATCTGTATGATCAGGATAATGATCAGTAAAAACAGGGCCAGCAGGTAACCGGCCAGCTTGGCTTTCCAGTTGATAATAAAGGCAAGGGCTGCCAGGATCATTCCAATGCCTGTAAGATAAATCCAGAAAATACCTATAGGTACAAATCGGGGTACCATGGTGGCCATGGCATGCGCATGCCTGAGGTGGCTGATTCCAAAAGAACCAATGGCGAGGGAATAAATGACAATGGCCACTTTATTGGGAATGATATTTTTCATAACAAAAAGTTTCGTTCGGGAAAAAGTACAACATATTGTTGATTATTCAAATAGTTTGAAAAAATAATGTATTTAAGGGTATTTACAAACAATTAGCAATTCGGGCCTTAGCATTTCGAACTGCTGCATATCCAAAAAAAAGAAAGAAACAAATGGAAAAGAAAGGATTTATCATGGCCATGAACTTGGTTGCTGCATGGGGTATGTATGGTCAGTCGCAGACCAGGCGCCATCCTGCACCCTGCCAACCGGCCCCAAAGTCGGTTATGGTTCACCCCTCCTCCCCCGGTCTATCCCTTTTTCAGGTTCAGGAGGGTATTTGTGGCGCCTTGCTGCAGGCGGGGTTATTCCAGATGCAGGAGATAAAAAAATACGATGACGGTAAAAAAACAGGTTTTCTCCGGGGTAAAAGGAAAGGCTCATCGGCAAGACGGATCTAAAAGGGGTTGCAGCATTAATTAGGATGAGGGGGATTGGAGTATGGGGTATTCGGTGCGGTTAACCTGTTTACCTTTGTTCAGGTCTCATCTGTGGAAACAGCAGGACATCCTGAATGGAAGCCTGACCGGTAATCAGCATAGCGAGCCGGTCCAGCCCGATACCAATTCCTGATGTGGGAGGCATGCCATATTCCAGGGCCCGTAAAAAATCATGATCGACATGCATGGCCTCGGTATCTCCCCTGGCCATCAGGGCGGCCTGATCTTCAAAGCGGACTCGCTGATCCAGGGGATCATTCAGTTCTGAATAGGCATTGGCGATTTCATGGCCGTTTACAATCAGCTCAAAACGTTCCACCAACCCTGCTTTGCTGCGATGCTTTTTAGTCAGGGGGCTCATTTCCAGGGGGTAATCTGTAATGAAGGTGGGCTGAATATAATGGGATTCACAGGTTTCACTAAACAGGACATCGGTCAGTTTCCCTTTCCCCCAGTTAGATTCGACGGGTAAATGCAGGTGTTTGCAGGTTTCCCGGAGCGCTGTTTCGTCCATATCAGAGATATCCAGACCCGTATGTTCCCGGATCGCATCAAACATGGAGATCCTTGGGTAAGGTGCCCGGAAGCTGATCGAATGTCCGCCAGCCATCAGTTCCGGGTTGCCATTAACGGTTATCGCGGTGTATTCCAGCAATTTTTCGGTGAAGTCCATCATCCACAGATAATCTTTATAGGCTACGTAAAATTCCAGGATGGTGAATTCCGGGTTATGGGTACGGTCCATGCCTTCATTACGGAAGTTGCGACTGAACTCATAAACCCAGTCGAATCCCCCCACGATCAGGCGTTTCAGATATAACTCATCGGCAATTCTGAGGTATAGTGGAATATCCAGGGCATTATGATGGGTGACGAAAGGACGGGCTGCAGCACCCCCCGGAAGGAACTGCAACACCGGCGTATCCACTTCCAGGGCACCCTGGGCATTGAGAAATTCCCTCAATGCATTTTTCATCCGGGTCAGGCGGACAAATATCTCTTTGGCTTCTGCATCCACGATCAGGCTGGCATAACGCTGACGATAACGGAATTCTGGATCTGTCACTGCATCAAAGGTCTCCCCTTCTTTCTCCTTGACGACAGGCAGGGGATGCAGGGCCTTGGATAACAGGGTGAACTGTTGCACATGTAGGGAAATCTCACCGGTTCGGGTAAGGAACACAAAACCCTTGACTCCGATAATGTCCCCGATATCCAACAGCTTCTTCCAGACCAGTTCATAAAGTGTTTTATCCTCCCCCGGACAAATATCTTCCCGCCGGACATATAGCTGGATACGGCCAGTGGAATCCTGAAGAACAGCAAAACAGGCTTTCCCCATATCCCGGATGCCCATGATCCTGCCTGCAAGGAAAAGGTCC
>Ga0307373_10004841_pt1 | contig 22398 bp, 22 predicted proteins | sample OX2MG_FD_202534 | JGI IMG/M metagenome (GOLD analysis project Ga0307373, IMG submission 202534) | Soil microbial communities from Risofladan, Vaasa, Finland - OX-2 | ecosystem: Environmental > Terrestrial > Soil > Coastal area > Acid sulfate soil | place: Finland: Risofladan, Vaasa | collected... | reverse complement strand
GCCCATCACCGATCGCTTCGAGACCAGCACAATGACCACGGCCATGAGCGGCACGGCCACGACCCCGTTGATGACGGCGCTCCAGAACAAGGCCCGCATCGGACTGATCGGCATATACTGGAGGACGAGGGCGGCGAGCACGCTGACGGCGATGACGCCATAGAACCCGCGCGCGTCGGCGGCCTTGCGCTCGAGCCCCCATTTCCAGCCCATGGCCTCGCACAGCGCATAGCCGGCCGAACCCGCGAGCACCGGCACGCCGACGAGGCCCACGCCGAGGATGCCGAGAGCGAAGAGCAGATAGGCGAAGTCGCCCGCCAGCGGTCGCAGGGCGCTCGCGGCCTGCGCTGCCGTTTCGACGTTCTTCACGCCCGCCGCATGCAGCGTGAGGGCGGTCGCGAGAATGATGAAATAGGCCGTGACGTTGGAATAGAACATGCCGCTCCACGTGTCCCACCGGATGCGGCGGAGCTCCGTTCCTGCCGCCCGCGCATCGCGCACGAGCGGCGCGGCGCCGCGATGGTTCTGCATGTCCTCGACCTCTTCCGACGCCTGCCAGAAGAACAGGTAGGGACTGATGGTGGTGCCGAAGACCCCTACCACCATCGCGGCGGCATCGGAATTCAAGGTGAAATCGGGCCAGGCCGTGTGCAGGGCAACCTCGCCCCAAGGGACGTGGACCGTGAACAGGACCGCGGCATAGGCCAGCAACGCCAGCGTCAGCCATTTCAGATAGAAGACGTAGCGGTGATAGGGGACGAACACCTGCAGCAGCAGCGTCCCGACGACGAAGATCATCGTCATCACGTGACGATCGACGCCGGTGACGAGTTCCGAGACGTCGCCCATGGCCGCGACATCGGCGGCGATGTTGAGCACGTTGGCGATCAGCAGAAGCAGCACGACACCGTGCAGCACGAATGGCGGAAACGCGTCCTTGATGTTGGCGGCGAGCCCCTTCCCGGTGACCCGGCCGATGCGCGCGCACATCGATTGGATTGCCGCCATCAGCGGAAAGGCCAGCGGCATCGTCCATAGCATGTCGAGCCCGAACTGGGCGCCGGCCTGGGAATAGGTGGCGATGCCGCTCGGATCATCGTCGGCCACGCCGGTGATCAGCCCTGGCCCGACCCGCGCCAGGGGATGCTCTTTCAGGCGACGCCACAAGATCCGCAGAGCGTGCCTTCGCTGCGGCCGATTGACGCCATCCCGGGAGAACTGCATGCCTGTCGAGCCGGCCGTGAAGAGCGTCCTTGATAGCCGAGTTCGCGCCCCGGCGCCTTGCGAAATGACATGAGGCGGCCGAGGCGGGACGGTTGCCGCGCTGCGGCCGGCCTCGCCGCCCGGATTCGAGGCGGGGTCTTGGGCGACTTGACCGGTGCCTGCGCGGTGGCCTAGAAACCGGCCCTTCGCGCGAACGCGGTTCAACGGGGCAGGGTCATGGCAAGACGGTGCATCATCACCGGCAAGGGCGTGCTGGTCGGACATCATGTCAGCCACGCCAACAACAAGACCAAGCGCCGCTTCCTGCCCAATCTGCAGGTGACGTCGGTCCTGTCGGATACGCTGGGCAGCGTGCGCCTGCGGCTGTCCGCTCGCGCCATCCGCACCATCGAGCACAAGGGCGGGCTCGATGCCTTTCTGATGGCGCAGGCTCCCGCGCGCCTCACGCCCGAGGCGGCGCAACTCCGCCGGCGCCTCGTCCGCGCTCGCACCCGCAAGGGGGCAGCGCCGACGGGTTGAGGTGGGCTATTTCCCATTGCCCACGCAGTTTTGCCCACTATATTGCCCACTTTCATAGTGGGCGAGTCAACTCTTGACTCCTCCAAGGCGGTCGGCTGGAATCGGGCCCTGAGGTGCGGCGGTCGCCGTCGTGCCCGGGAGGAAAGCCGCGCGTTGGACAGTCAGTCGCTCCTTCGGGAGATTTCCGGCTATTGCCGCCGCGTCGGCATGGCCGAGTCGACGTTCGGGCGTCTTGCCGTCAATGACGGCAAGCTCGTCAGCCGGCTGCGATTCGGCGGACGCGTGACGATCGAGACGGTGGAGCGGGTCAAGACATTCATGCAGCACAACGCCGAAAGCGCCGCCGCCAGCGCCGGCGGCGCCGAGCGCCGGCCGGCCGCTACGGTGGCCCCGGTCGATGGCGCCGCCGAGGACGACACCGGCAAGGCATTTCGCTTTTACGACAATCGCCAGAAATACCTGCTCTTCGTCACCACCTGCGGCGAGAAGTGGACGATCGCCGAGCGCGTCGCGATGGAGTTGACGAACCTCCACCCAAGGCCGCCCGGTCTGCGCATCTTCGATGCCGGGATCGGCGACGGCACCGTGCTGACGCGGGTGATGCGCGCGACGCACAGCCGCTTCCCCACCATCCCGCTTTACGTCGTCGGCAAGGAGATCAGTCTCGAGGATGTGCGCCTGGCGCTCGAGAAGATGCCCGACCGGTTCCACGAGCATCCGGCGACGGTGCTCATCATCACCAATATGTACTATTCCGAGGCGCCGTCGCTGACGCCGCATTCGGTGACGGCGGCGACCAGCCTGGTGTGGCACGAGGTGAGCCTGCTCGGCGCCTCCTCGCACGAGTTCGAGGAGCAGATCACCGCGCTCCAGCCGTTCCTCAACGAGAATTGGCGCGCCAAGACCGGGGCGAGCGGCAATCCCATCTACGAGAAGCCGGTCGTGCTCGTGCTCTATCGCGAGGACCACAAGTTCCTGCTCGACTCGCTCCGCCCGCGCCGCGGCGCGACGCGTGCCGATTACGATCTCATCATCGCCTCGCAGCCCTATCGCGCGCGGGCGCCGGTCGAGTTCAAGGCGAAGCGCGTGCTGGCGCCGCTGGCGCGCAGCCTCGCGCCGGGCGGGCGGCTCATCGGCATCCATTCGCACGGCAACGACCCGGGGCTCGAGATCATCCAGCAGGTCTGGCCGGACGAGAGCCCGTTCACCACCGATCGTCACCAGCTCCTGCGCGCGACCAAGGCCGAGCTCGGCAGCGCCGCGCGGGACCTCAACTTCAATGCCTATTCCGACGCGCGCTCGCTCTTTCGCTATACCATGCACACGCTGCCGAGCGAGATCAGCGCGACGATCGGTACATCGACGCTGTTTGCGGCCTGGAACGCGGCCATCTACGTGGCGCAGATCGACGATCACCGCCTGTCGGAGGTGATCGGCAGCTCGTCCTACCTCGACGCGACGCGGGACGTGCTGCAGCGCCATGGGGGCTTGTGGTTCTGGGACGAATCGTATGTGATCTCGCGCAAGCGGGACGCGGTCTGACCAACGCGCCGGATCCCGGCATGAGAGGAGCGATCAGGTGAGCAAGCGCGATTACGTCTTTGCGAGCGAATCGGTCTCGGAAGGACATCCGGACAAGGTTTGCGACCGCATCTCGGACGCGGTCGTGGACACGTTCCTCGCCGCCGACCCGGTGGCGCGGGTGGCGTGCGAGACGCTGTGCACCACCAACCGCGTGGTGCTCGCGGGCGAGGTCCGCGGCCCCGACGCCATCACCAAGGACCTGCTCGTCGAGGTGGCGCGCCACGCCATCCGCGAGATCGGCTACGAGCAGGCGGGCTTCCACTGGAAGCTCGTGGACATCGAATGCCTCGTCCACCAGCAATCGTCCGATATCGCCCAGGGCGTCGATGCCGCCGGCAACAAGGACGAGGGCGCGGGCGACCAGGGCATCATGTTCGGTTATGCCTGCACCGAGACGCCCGAGCTGATGCCGGCGCCGATCTATTACGCGCACGCGATCCTGCGCTCGCTGTCCGAGGCCCGGCATTCGGGCGCGGCGCCGCTGTTGGGACCCGACGCCAAGAGCCAGGTAAGCCTGCAATACATCGACGGCAAGCCGGTGCGCGCGACCTCGGTCGTGGTCTCGACCCAGCACTCGGCCACCATCGACCAGGCCGAGGTGCGCGAGATCGTGCGCCCGCACGTGCTCAACGTCCTGCCCCCGGGCTGGATGTGCGATGAGGAGCATTTCTACGTCAATCCGACCGGCCGGTTCGTGATCGGCGGCCCGGACGGCGATACCGGCGTCACCGGGCGCAAGATCATCGTCGACACCTATGGCGGCGCTGCGCCCCATGGCGGCGGCGCGTTCTCGGGCAAGGACCCCTCGAAGGTCGACCGCTCGGCTGCCTATGCCGCGCGCTATCTCGCCAAGAACGTGGTCGCGGCGGGGCTCGCCACGCGCTGCACCATCCAGGTCTCCTACGCGATCGGCGTGGCGAAGCCGCTCTCGGTCTATATCAACACCGACGGCACCTGCCAGGTCGACGAGGAGCGGCTGTCGCGGGTGCTTCAGGACCTGCTCGACCTGTCGCCGCGCGGCATCCGCACCCATCTCCAGCTCAGCCGGCCGATCTATGCGCGCACCTCGTCCTACGGCCATTTCGGGCGCGCGCCCGAGCCCGATGGCGGCTTCTCGTGGGAGAAGACCGATCTCGTGGCCGAGCTGAAGCGCGCGTTCTGAACGAGGAATGTCCATGGCCAAGAGCAACGACTACAAGGTAGCCGATATCGGCCTCGCCGATTGGGGCCGGCGCGAGATCTCGCTCGCCGAGACCGAGATGCCCGGCCTGATGGCCGTGCGCCAGGAATACGGCGCGAAGAAGCCGCTCGCCGGCGCGCGCATCGTCGGCTGCCTGCACATGACGATCCAGACCGCGGTGCTGATCGAGACGCTGATGGAGCTGGGCGCCACGGTGCGCTGGAGTTCGTGCAACATCTTCTCGACCCAGGATCACGCCGCCGCGGCGATTGCCGCAAGCGGCGTCCCGGTGTTCGCCTGGAAGGGCGAGACCGAGGAGGAATACGAGTGGTGCATCGAGCAGACGCTGACCGGTCCCGACGGCTGGCGGCCCAACATGATTCTCGATGACGGCGGCGACGCCACCAAGGTCATGCACGAGACGCACCCCGAGCTGCTCGACAACGTCCGCGGCATCACCGAGGAGACGACGACGGGCGTGCACCGCCTCTACGAGATGGCGCGGGTCGGCAAGCTGCGCGTGCCGGCGATCAACGTCAACGACAGCGTGACCAAGTCGAAATTCGACAATCTCTACGGCTGCCGCGAGAGCCTCGTCGACGGCATCAAGCGTGCGACCGACGTGATGCTCGCCGGCAAGGTCGCGGTGGTCGCCGGGTTCGGCGAGGTGGGCAAGGGCTCGGCCGCGAGCCTGCGCGGCCAGGGCGCCCGCGTCATGGTCACCGAGATCGATCCCATCTGCGCGCTTCAGGCGGCGATGGAGGGCTATCAGGTCGTGACCATGGACGAGGCGGCGCCCCAAGGCGACATCTTCGTCACCGCCACCGGCAATGTCGACGTCATCACGCTCGACCACATGCGGCGGATGAAGAACCGGGCCATCGTCTGCAACATCGGCCATTTCGACAGCGAGATTCAGATCGCCGCGCTCCGGAACTACAAATGGGAGGAGGTCAAGCCGCAGGTCGACGAGGTCGTCTTCCCCGACGGCAAGCGGCTCATCGTGCTGGCGCAGGGCAGGCTGGTCAATCTCGGCTGCGCCACCGGCCATCCGAGCTTCGTCATGAGCACGTCCTTCACCAACCAGGTGCTGGCGCAGATCGAGCTCTTCAACAATCACACGATGTACGACCGCAAGGTCTATACGCTGCCCAAGCACCTCGACGAGAAGGTGGCGCTGCTCCATCTCGACAAGCTCGGCGTGCACCTGACCCAGCTCACGCCGCAGCAGGCGGAGTATCTCGGCATCAACGCGGCCGGTCCGTTCAAGGCCGACCACTACCGGTACTAACGGGCGCGGCGGCCTTCGACCGCCCGCTACGCTTGCGCTCGCCGCCGACGCGATAGCCGACATGGCGCTTGCCAGCCGGGCGCGCGGTCGCGACAATTCGCGCTTCCGACGCGACAAGGACAGTGCAAGATGAAGCCCAGCGCCTACGGTCCCTTTCCCTACTCGCCGATCATCCGCCGCAACCGGCTGCAATGGCCCGATGGCGCGCGGCTGGCGCTCTGGGTCATCCCCAATATCGAGTTCTTCGCGCTCGATGACAGGGTGCCGCCGGCCGCCGGCGGATCGGGCGCCAAGGCGCCGGACGTGCCGACCTGGTCGTCGCGCGACTATGGCAACCGCGTCGGCGTGTTCCGGCTGATGCAGGTGCTCGAGCGCTATGGCGTGCGCGGCACGGTCGCGCTCAACAGCGATGTCTGCGCCCGCCATCCCGAGATCATCGAGGAGGGGAAAAAGCTGCGCTGGGAATGGATGGGGCACAACGAAACCAACACGCGCCGCCTCAACGAGGGGCCGCCCGAGGACGAGCCGCGCATCATCCGCGACGCGCTCGCCGAGGTCGCGCGCGGCACCGGCGCGCGGCCGGTGGGGTGGCTGGGTTCGGGCCTGCAGGAGACGTGGAACACGCTCGATCTCCTCGCCGAGAACGGGATCGAGTATGTCTGCGACTGGGTCAATGACGACCAGCCCTATGTCATGACGCTCGAAGGCGGGCGGCGCCTCGTCGCCATGCCGTACAGCCACGACATTAACGACAAGCCCGCGTTCGAGCGCATGCATCTGACGGCGCCCGAGTTCCAGGACATGATCTGCCGTCAGTTCGACACGTTGTGGCGGGAGGGCGCGGAATCGGGGCGCGTCATGGCGATCGCGCTCCATCCCTACCTCACCGGCATGCCGCACCGCATCGGCGCGCTCGACGCCGCGCTCGCGTATATCTGCCGCCACGCGGGCGTGTGGCGCGCCACCGGCGCCGAGATCGCGCGGGCATACTTGGCGCAGGCCGAGGCGCACTGAGGTCAGGTTCAGGTTTGCGCCAATCCGTGCGATCGACCGCGAATTTGCACTAGGAATCCGTGAACTTCGCGGGGCGCTTCTCGTTGAAGGATGCGACCGCCTCGCGGTGGTCGGAGGTGGTGCTGATGACGCCCAGATGCGATGACAGCATGTCGAGCGCGGCGCGCAGATCCATGCGCATGCCCTGATAGACCGCGCGCTTCATCAACCGCAGCGTCAGCGCCGGCTGGGCCGCGAGGCGGCGCGCGAACTCATAGGTATGGTCCATCAGCTTGTCGTCGGGCAGGACCTTGTTGACGAGGCCGATGCGCTCTGCCTCGCGCGCGTCGATGAAATCGCCGGTCCACAACAGCTCGAGCGCGCGCGGCACGCCGACGAGGCGCGGCAGGAACCAGGCGCCGCCGTCGCCCGACACGAGTCCCACCTTGATATAGCTCTCGGCCATGCGCGCGCTTTCGGCGGCGAAGCGGATGTCGCCCATCAGCGCCATGTCGAGCCCGGCGCCGGTGGCGACGCCGTTGATGGCGACGATATAGGGCTTGTCGAAATCCTCGAGGAGGCGCGGGATGCGGTGGATGCGCTCGTGCACCGCCTTCTTGCGCTGAAAGGCGGTCTCCCCGCCCTGGTGGCGCTCGCCCATCGCGCGCACGTCGCCGCCGCTGCAGAAGCCGCGGCCGGTGCCGGTCAGCACCACCGCGCGCACCCGGTCCTCGCGCTTGCAGGTCTCGATCGCCTCGGCCCAGGCATCGAGCATGGCATAGGTAAAGGCGTTCAGCCGCTCCGGCCGGTTGAGCCGGATGGTGGCGATGCCGTCATCGATCTCGAACACGAGTTCGTCCGCGCTCATAACGCCTCCTTCTGCACGATCAGCGCATCGACCGGCGCCGCGCCTTGCCCTTCGGGATAGAGGATCACCGGATTGAGGTCGATCTCGGCGATGCGCTCGCGCGCGTCGGCGGCGAGATGCGACAGCCGCACCAGCACATCCGCCATGGCGCGCCGGTCGGCGGCTGGCGCGCCGCGCAGCCCGGCGAACAGCGGCGCGGCCTTGAGCCGGCTCAGCATCGCCTCTGCCTCGACGGTGCTGACGGGCGCCGGCGCGAAGGAAGTGTCGGCGAACAACGCCGCATGGATGCCGCCGAGGCCGCACATCACGATCGGCCCGAAATCGGCGTCATTGGCGACGCCGGCGATGAGCTCGATCCCGCGCCGCGCCATCGCCTGTACCAGCACGCCGCGCAGCTCGGCCGCGGGCGCATAGGCGCGCGCATTGGCGACGATCGCGGCATAGGCGCGGCGCAGCGAAGCGGCGTCGGCGACGGCGAGCGCCACCGCCTTCGCCTCGGTCTTGTGGGGAATTTGCGGCGATTGCAGCTTGAGCGCGACCGGCCAGCCGATCGCCTCGGCCGCGGCGACGGCATCATCGACGGTGGCGGCAAGCCGGCCCGGCAGCGCCGCGATGCCATAGGCGGCCAGCAGCTCGGCCGCCTCGTATTCGCACACGATCCGGCCGCGCGCGGCGAGAAACCGGGCCGCCATTTCGGGCGGTGGCAGTCCGTCCGGCCGGGATGCCGGCGCCGCCGCCTTGCGCCGCTCCTGGAAGCGGCGATAGGCGAGCCCCGCCTGCAAGGCGCGGGCGCATCCCGCCATGCGGCCGTAACAGGGCAAATCCCAGCCGGCGAGCAGCGTCTTCGACGACTCCGCCGGGGCCGTGTAGGTATAGATCAGGATCGGCTTCTCCGAGCGGGCGCGGATTGCGGCGATCGCCTCGCCCTCGCGCGCGATGCGCAAATCCTGCGCCAGGGAGATCGGCAGGATGAAGGCATCGAGATCGGGCGAATCCTCGAGCACCGCCAAGGACGGCGCATAGCCGCTCAGCCCCTGGGCGGTGATATCCACGGGATTGAGCGCCGAACCGTAGGGCGGGATGAATTCCTTGAGACGCCGCTGGCGCGCGGCGTCGATCGGCGGCAGCTCGAGCCCATGGGCCTCGCAGGTATCGGTGAGCCAGGCAGCCGTCCCGCCGGTGGCGGAGATGATCGCGACGCGGTTGCCGCGCGGCACGCGGTGGCGGGTGAACAGCGCAGCGATCTCGAGCATCTCCTCGGGGCTCTCGGCGCGGATGATGCCGTGGCGCTGGAACACCGCGTCATAGGCCTGGTCCGAGCCGCTGAGACTGCCCGTGTGCGAGGCGACGGCGCGGCGTGCGGCGGCGTGGCGGCCGACCTTGGCGACGACGATCGGCTTTTCGCGTTCCGCCGCCTTCGCCGCGAGGGCGATGAACTTGCCGGGCGCCTTGAGCGCCTCGATGAACAGCATGACGACCTTGGTATCGGTGTCGTCGAGCAGCAGATCGGCATAGTCGCACAGCTCGAGATCGCCCTGGTTGCCGACGCCGACGACGGCGCTGAAATCGAGCCCGTCGAGCCGGCCGCGATTGTAGAGCGAGAAGCCGAGGCCGCCGCTCTGCGCCACCACGCCGATGCGGTTGCGCTGGCCCTTGGGGCCGGGATCGATCGCGACGCCGGGGCTGAAGGTGGCGCAGATGCCGGCGGGCACGTTGTAGAAGCCCTGGGTGTTGGGCCCGGCGATGCGGATGCCGGCGCGCCGGGCCGCCGCGATCATTTGCGCCTGCAACGCTGCGCCCGCTTCGCCGGCATCGGCAAAGCCCGAGCTCGCGACGACGACGCTGGCGATGCCGGCGGCAGCGCATTCCCCGATCGCCTGGACGACGCTCGCCGCCGGGATGGCGACGAGCGCGAGATCGATCGGACGCGGCGCCGCCGCGAGCGTCGGATAGGCCGGAACCCCATAGACCGCGCCGCGGTTAGGGTTGATCGGATAGAGCCGCCCGGCATAGCCGTGCCGCAGCAGGTTGTGCATGAGGCGGCCGCCGATCTTCTCGACGCCTTCGGACGCGCCGATCACGGCGATCGAACGCGGCGCCAGGAAGTTCGCAAGACCGGCCATGGCCTCAGCGCGCGCCGGCTCGCGTCGCTGCGGCGGTGACGAACGGCCACAGCCCGTCGCCGCCTTGGCGTGCCGCTTCGCGGCCGAGCCAGGCCCACCAATGGGTCTCGTCGCCGAATTCCTCGCGCCATGCCCAGAGCCGCGTGGTGCAGCGGTGGAGTGCGTGTTCCTGGGTGAAGCCCATGGCGCCATGGACCTGATGCGCGATGCCGCAAGCGAGCGATGCCGCCTCGCCGATCCGCGCTTTGGCGGCGGCGATTGCGACATCGGCGCCGTCATGCGCGGCGGCATCGGCCGCGGCGCCGGCAGCGGCGACGTTGGCGGCGAGGACCGCGATCTGCTGCTGCACCGCCTGGAACTTGGCGATGGGACGGCCGAATTGAACGCGCTCGTTGGCGTGACGCACCGTCGAGTCCAAGACCGTCTCGAGCGCGCCCGCCATGGACGAAATGCGCACCAGCGCCCCGCGCAGCCACAGCGCGTCGAGATCGATGCCGGCGCCCGCCGGTGCGACCTGGTCCGCGGCCAGAGTCACGTCGTCGAACGCGACCGTATCGCGCGGTTCGCCGGCGAGATTGCGCGATGGCTCGATCCGCGCCGCTGCGCGCGGCACCAGCGCCACGCAATCGCCATGCGGGCCGCGCGCCAGCACCGCCAGCGCGACGCAGTCGCGTGCCCAGGGAATGCCGCGTGCCGTGCCGGCAAGGCGCCGCGTGCCGTCGATGCGCAGCCCGGCGGCGTCCTCGCGCAGCATCGGCGCAAGCGCGAGCGGCCCCGGCGGCACCGCGATCCCGCTCTCCGACAGGAGCCAGGCGGCGAGCATGGTCTCGGCCAGCGGCACCGGCGCGGCATGGCGTCCGGCCGCGCGCAGGATGACGGCGACATCGCCGCGATCGACGCCGGCGCCGCCCTTGTCCTCGGCGACCGAGGCGAGGGTGAGGCCGGCAGCCTCGAGCGCCTGCCACAGCGCCGCGGGCCAGGCGCCGCGCGGCGCAATGGCTGCATCGCGCCCGCCATGCGCGGCGAAGAGCCGTTCCGCCGTCGCTGCGAGGACGGGCCGCATCTCGCTCATCGGAGGCCCAGTCCCTTGGCGATGATGCCGCGCAGGATCTCACGCGTGCCGCCGCGGATGGAAAAGGCCGGCGACCACAGCACCGCATAGTCGAGCGCGGCGGCGAAGACGGGACCGCGCGCCGCCGCCGGCACGAGCTTGCGCGCGATCTCGGGAATCTCCTGCTCGAATTGCGTACCCAGATCCTTGACGATCGCGGCGGCGAGATTGGGCGTGGCGCCTTCCTGCAGCATGCCGGCGACCGAGAGCGACATGGTCCTGAGCGTCCACAGATGCGCCATGAGCCGTCCGACCGCTTCCGCTTCCTTCGGCCCCGGCGCCGGTCCCACCGCGTCGACCAGCGCCTTCAGCAGTTGATAGGTGCTGAGCCATCGCTCCGGCCCGCTGCGCTCGTAGGCGAGTTCGCTCGTCACCTGGTTCCAGCCGTTGCCGACCGCGCCCACCACCCTGTCGTCGGGCACGAACACATTGTCGAACGCGACCTCGTTGAAGTCGTGCTCGTCGGCGAGATTGAGGATCGGCCGCACGGTGATGCCGGGCCGGCTCAGATCGACGAGGAACTGACTGACGCCGGCATGGCGGTCCTCGCCGCGCGGCGCGGTGCGCACGAACAGGATCATCATGTGCGAGCGGTGCGCGTTGCTGGTCCAGATCTTCGCACCCTCGACCTCCCAGCCGCCCGTCACCTTGCGCGCGCGGGTGCGGATCGAGGCCAAGTCCGAGCCCGAATCGGGCTCGCTCATGCCGATGCAGAAATAGCATTCGCCGCGCGCGATAAGCGGCAGGAAGTGAGACTTCTGCGCCTCGGTACCGAAGCGCAGGATCAGCGGTCCCGACTGCCGGTCGGCCACCCAATGGGCGCGGGTCGGCGCGCCGGCCGCGAGCATCTCTTCGGTCACGACATAGCGCTCGAGCGCCGGCCGCGCGCGGCCGCCGTAACGCTCGGGCCAGGTCATGCCGATCCAGCCGCGCGCGCCCATGGCGCGGCTGAATTCCGCCGAGAAATCGCCCCAGCCGCCGGGCGCCGGCACGAACGCGCCGGCGCGATGCTGATCGTCGAGGAAACGGCGCAGCTCCGCGCGCAGCGCCGCCGCCTCGGGCGACAGCGCGGCGGGACGGAAGTCGAGCGCTGCGTCGCTCATCGCGGCGGGTTCACTGCGCCGCCGCGCTCTGCGGCCGGCCGATCGCGGCGTTGACGCCCGGCATCACCTGTTCGGCCATCAGCGTCATCGAGCGCTTGGTCAGCGCCGGATCGAACCAATCCATGCCGGCATAGACCAGCTCGCCGAAATCGCCGACCTCCTCACGCAGCGCGAGGATCCCGTCCACCACCTTGTTGACGCTGCCGCAGATCACCAGCCGGTCAACGATGCCGTCCTCGGTCACCGTGTCGTCGGGCTGATCGGGGTCGTCCTTCCACACGATGGTGCGGCGGGCGCGGTCGAACTTGGTCTTGAGCTGGCGGTAGTAGAATCGGAAGGGACTGTCCGGTCCCTTGCCATAGCGCTCGGCGGTCGCGTCATCGTCGGCGACGAAGACGGTGCGGGCGATGCGCCAATCCGCGGGATCGGCGGCACGTCCGGCCTTGGCCTTGCCTTCGGCATAATTCTGCCAATGCGTCTTCACCCAGCGCGGCATGAGGAAATTGGCCGAAAGCGGATGGAAGTCGCGCTCGCCCATCAGGACGACGCCCTTCGAGTAAGGCGCCACCACCGTGCCGACGATCTCGGGGCGCGGTTGCTGATAGGGCTTGGCGAGATATCCCAGCCCGAGCGCCGGCGCCATGGTCCGCCGCGTCGAGACCTTGAACCGGTTGTCGGCAAGGTCGATGTCGTAAGGCGGATCGCGCGCCCAGATCTCGAGGATGACGTCGATCGCCTCGGCGAACATCTTGTTGCGGTCCTGGTCGAGATGGCCCAGCACCTCGGCGTCGGAGGGAATGTTGCCCGGGCTGATGCCGAAGATGAATCTTCCCTCGGCCAGCGTGTCGAGGAGCGCCGCGTTCGACGCGATGATCACGGGATGGGTGAAGGAGAGATTCGAGGTGCCGGTCGCGAGCTTGATCGTCTTCGTATCGGAGATGAGCGAGGCCAGGAAAAGCATGCTGTTGGGGATGTTCTCGAGGCTGTCGGTCAAATGCTCGCCGACGAAGGCATCGTGGAAACCGAGCCGGTCCGCGAGAATGACCGTCGCGCGATCCTCTTTCAGCGTCTCGACCCAGGGGCGGCCCATCGGATGCATCGGCATGGTGAAGAAGCCAAGTCTCATGTCCTGCCTTTCCGTGTCGCTGCGGCCGCAATCTATCATGGGGCTTGGTGCGCGTCTTGCCTCCTCCCGCTTCCCAATCGGCGGCGGGCGCGTATCATGCCGCGATAATGACGCGATGAAAGGGAGGGAAAGAATGCGCGGTGCAACACTCGTCGGGGCGGTTCTCGGCGCGATGCTGGTATGGGCGGCGCCCGCGCTTGCCGTCGATACCGTCACCACCGGCCTCCTGGGTTCGCCCTCCTCGGGCAGTTGGCCCTACCATATCGGCGTCAAGGAGGGGTTCTTCGCCCAGAACGGCATCAAGCTCGACCTCGTCTATGTGCCGACGGCGCCGGGCCTGGTGCAGGAGCTCGCCGCCGGCTCGCTCGACATTGCCGGCACGGTCGGCGTGGTCGAGCCGATCCATGCGATCGAGAAAGGTGCGCCCGTCGCGCTCTTCCGCATCGTCGGCGCGATCTCGCCCTACGAGATGCTGGCGAAGCCGACGATCCACTCGATCAAGGAGCTCAAGGGCAAGACCATCTGCATCGGCGGCCTGGCCGACATCAACCGCGTCTATCTCGAGCGCATGGTGCAGGCGAACGGGCTCAAGGACGGCCAGTTCGACATCGTCGTCGCCGGCTCGACCGGCGCGCGCTTCGCTGCACTCAAATCGGGCGCGGTCGACGCGACGATGCTGGTGCCGCCCTACAGCTTCTATGCCGAGGCCGCGGGGTACAACAATATCGGCATGATCGCCGATTATGCCGGCGACCTGCCGTTCTCGGGCGCGAGCGTCTCGCTCCCCTGGGCGGCGAAGCACCGCGACACGCTCACGCGCTTCCGCGCCGCCCTCGACCGCTCGATCGCCTGGTTCTATCAGGACGCCAACCGCGACGCGGCGATCGACATCCTGGCGGCATTGGTGCATTCGCCGCGCGCGGATGTGGCCAAGAGCTACGACTTCCTGCGCAAGATCCATTATTACGCCACGGGCGACACGGTGCCGCGCAAGGGGCTGCAGCATTTGATCGACGCGATGAAGCAATTGGGCGATATCGAGGGCAAGGTCACGCCCGACCGCCTCGTCATTCCCGGCTTCACCAAGATCACGGATTGAGGGCGCGGATGCGGTCGAGCACCGGCAGGATATAGCGGCGGAACTGCGCCGGGTTCTCGCTCATGGGGAAATGCCCCAGCGCCTCCATCACCACGATTTCGGCACCGGCGATCCGCGCCGCGGTGCGGCGCGTGTCCTCGGGCGTGCAGGAGAAATCGTATTCGCCGGTCAGGAGGTAGAGCGGACAAGCGCGCGTGTCGATGCGCCCGACCGCGTCGCGGAGATCGCCATCGACGCGATAGAAATGGAGATCGCCTTTGAACACGCCAGGGCCGCCCTGCATATAGTGCCACAGCGTCTCCCAGCGCGCGGCGTCGGGGGCCTGCGGCGCGATCAGGCCCGAGACCAGACCGGCGCATACCTCGCCGCCCGAGATGTCGGGCCGGTGCAGCCAATCGGCGTCGTACCAGGGCGCTTGGAAGTCGGCGGCCTCGAGCCCGATCAGCGCGCGGAACTCGGCGGCGTGATGGATGGCGAGATGGAGCACGATGCGCCCGCCGATCGAGCAGCCCATCACCACCGGCCTCGCCAGCCCCAGCGCCGCGACGAAGGCGCGGATCGCCTCGGTATAGGCGGCGGTGGTGAGGCGGTATTCGGCCCGCTCCCAGCCTTCGGGCGGCGACGATTTGCCATGCCATGCCAGGGCAGGTCGAAGGCGAGGACGCGGAAATGCCCGGCGATCGCCGGATCGGTCATCAGGTGATGGAACTGGCGTCCGTCGGCGCCGGCGGTGTGGAGGCAGACGAGCGGAATGCCTTGCCCGGTCTCCTCGAAATAGATCCGGTGCGGCTTGCCCGCGAGGTCGAGACGCAGATAGCGTCCGACGATGGGATCGATGGCGGCGGTCATATCGCCGTGTCGCCATTGCCGCGGCGCGGCGCCGCGAGCACGTCCTTGAAATAGAGCAGGTTCGCCATCAACGGCTGAAGATCGCCCTCGATCCGGAACGCGCCCAGCTTTTGCAGCGCGAAGATGTCGTGATGGTGCGGCGGCGGTACCGGGCGCCAGAACTGACGCCAGCCTTCGGCGCTGCCGCGCACCGCAAAGCCCCACGCGCGCATGAGGAAGGGACCGCGCGCCACCGCCGCGATCCGGCCGCGATCGATCGCGACGTGATACAAAACCGCGCCGAGATCGAGGCGCAGCTCGAGCGTCACGAAGCGGCCGCGATGCACCAGCCAGGGATCGCCGTTGACGAGATCGGAAAGCCGCTCGATCCGGCGGACGAGATCGGCGTCATCGTCCATGGCATCAGGCCGGCCGGATGGCGAGCGGCAGGCTGCTCAGGCCGCGGACCGAATTGTTGAAGCGCCGCACCGGCTCGCCGTCGAGCGCGATCTCGACCACCCGCTCGGCGAGCGCGGTGAGCAGGACCTCGCCTTCGAGCCGCGCGATCATCTGGCCGACGCATTGGTGGATGCCGGTGCCGAACCCGACATGGGCCTGCGGCTTGCGGGTGATGTCGAACCGGTCCGGTTCGTCGAAGCGGGCCGGATCGCGATTGGCGGAGCCGAAGAACAGCAGCATCTTCTCGCCGGCGCCGAGACGCGTGCCGGCGAATTCGACGTCGCGCGCGGTAGTGCGAAAGAAGCACTGGATCGGCGATTCGAGGCGCACCACTTCCTCGAAGGCGGCGCGCGCGAGGCCGCGGTCGCGCCGCAGCTTCTGCCATTCGCCGGGATTTGCGGCGAAGCAGTGGAGCGCGCTGCCGATCGCCGCCACCGTCGTGTCCATGCCGGCGGTCAGGAACGAGCGGACCAGCAGCGATGCCTCGTCCTCGCTCGCCTCGCCGCGATCGACCGCCTCGTAGACCGCGGCGCCGAGGCTGCCGGGCCGGAGCGCCGCCCGCGCGCAGCTCGCCATGATCCACGGCACCACGACATCGGCGCGCGCCGCCGACGCCTGGAACCGCTCGTTGAACGGACCGAAGGCGTTGAATGCCATGTCGCCATAGGGCACCAGGTTCTCGCGGCCCTCCGTCGCCAGGCCGACGGCGTCGGGGAAGACCTTGACGGGATAGATTTCGGCCAGGTCCTTGACGCCGTCGAAGCGGCGCCGCGCGACCAGCCGGTCGACGAGCGCAATCGCGTCGCGGGTGAAGTCGTCGCGCAGCTTGCGCACGGAAGCCGGCTGCATCACGCGGTCGACGATGCCGCGGGTGCGGTCATGGACCGGCGGGTCGGTCTCGAGCAGCAGGCTCGGCGGCCGCCACGGCTTCTCCTTGCGGAAATCGGCGAGCCCGACGCCGGCGGCGGAGGTGAAGCTCCGCCAGTCGCTCAGCGCCGCCTGCACTTCCTGATAGCGCGCGAGGCCCCAGACGTCATAGGCGCCGAGGCGGAACACCGGCCCGGCCGCGCGCATCGCCGCATAGGCGGGATAGGGGTCAGCGATGAAGTCGCGCGCGTAGGGGTCGAAGGCGAGAACCGGGATGTCGCTCGTGGCAACGGCCATGTCGCCCTGCCGAATCCGATGCGGGGACACCTTCCATATCATCGCCGGAAGGAGCCAGCAAGGCGGCCGTCCGGTTCAGTGGAACAGGAAGAGCCGCGTCAGCGCCGTTGCCGAAGGCACCACGATGCGGCTCGCCGTGGCGCCGAGCGCCAGCGGCTTCACCAGCATCTTCACCGCCATGTCGTAGCGGTAGTAGCGCTGCGCCATCACGCGGATGTCGTGCCGGAACGCGTCGTAATCCCCTTTCCGGAACGGTGCCGCCGGATCGGTGACGAGGCGCACATGCTTGAAGGCGCAGCTCGCGTCCTCGGAATCGACCTCGGTCATGCGCTTCAAGAGGGTGCGCAGCACCGCCGTCCGGCCCGGCTGCTCGGTCGCGGCATAGCGCTGGAAATAGCGAAAAAAATGCTTGTAGTGGTTGACCTCGTCGGCACTGATATGCGCCGCGAGCAGGCGCAGCACCGGCTCGGGCGCGGCATCGGACAGCATGCGGTAGAAGCTCGCCGTGCCGGTTTCGACGACGCAGCGCGCCGCCATCTCGAGCGCGCGGCCCGGGGCGAGATGCGCGACCGTGCAGTATTGCTCGTACTCCGCGAAGAAATTGCGATAGGCGCGGTCCCAGTCGAAATCCGGCCAGGCCGTTTCGACATAGCGCCGGAGCGCCGCGCCGTGCTGAAGCTCGTCGCGCTGCCAGCCGCCTTCGAGCCAGGCGACGACCTCGGTGTCGTCACGATAGTACTCCGCCAGATTCTGCGTGTAGGTGTCCGAGCTGATCTCGATGAACGAGGCGGCGGTGACGAGCTCCATCAGGCGCCGGTCGTCGCCGAGCGCGACGCGGTCGATATGGTCGAAGGGGATATCGGCCAGCGACCAGCGCGCGCGGGAACCTTCCCGTCGCGGCGCGGGCGGCGCCGTCTCCCAGTCGGACCTCTGTGCGTCGCGGACCGGAGCCCCCTCGGACCGCTCGTTTTCCGCTCGCATGGCAAAAATCCTCAATCCGTCGATCAGGTGCCTTTCCGTCCGATGATGCAGGGCACAAGCGTGATAGGCAGTACGCGCGGGGCTTATCCCTCGATCCATCGTTCCCACGCGCTCTCGCCGGGCGATTCTATCGAGGCGGTTTCGTTCGCGCCAATGGCGAATTTGTCGCGGCGCGCGGTCTCAGCCCGGCTCCCTCAGCGTCCATTCTCCGTTCGCGGTGCGGTCGATGCGGCCTTCCTCGTGCAGCCGGCCGGCGGCGCTGAAGTCGAGCGGAGGCGAGCCGACGGCGAAGTTGACCGGCAGCTTCTCGCGGCGCGCGACCCAGCCGCGATGGATCTGCTTCAGATCGGCTTCGGCGGTGAGGTTCGAGCGCAGGGTCGTGCGGTCACGCAGCATCAGGCGGCGGCTCCTCGTGGAGCTCGACCTCGTCCAGGGCGGCCAGCGTCGCGGCGAAGCGCCGCAGCCGGAATTGTTCGAGATCGATGGTGGCGGCAGACATGGCACCTCTACGTTCGACCGTGACCGTTCTGCAACACAGCGGGAGAATCGACGGTTCTTGCCCGGGAGGGCGCTATTCGGCCGGCGCCGCGGCGGCGGCGCTTCGGTGCGATGCCCGGGCCGAGCCCATGCAGAACAGGCTCCCCGCCAACAACACCGCCACCAGAACGAGCACCAGCTCCGCATGCCCATGGTCGATCAGGAATCCGAACGGTATCGGCACGAGCGCGCCGCCCAACGGCAACGCCGCGCTGACAAAGCCGAACACCTTGCCGATCTCGCCTGGCGGCGCCGCGTCCTTGAGCATGACGTCGCGCGGCGTGCGGCTGCCGCCCAGCGCCACGCCGGAGAAGAACATCATGGCAATCGCGATGAGCCCGGTCACCGGCAGGATGCCGACGAGCAGCGTCGTCAGCGCCGAGATGCCGGTGAGGCCGGCGACGAAATAGGCGAGATGGCGCTGGGTCGAGTGGTCGATGACCCAGCCGCTGGCGAGGACGCCCAAGGCCGAGCCGATCATGTAGGCCGTGAGCGCGGTCGAGGCGAGGGCGATCTCGATCCCCTTGACCTGATGCAGCACGGTGATCAGCCAGGCCTGCACCCCGCTCCCGGCCATGGCGCCGAGCAGATAGAACATGAAGAACAGCACCATGGTGCGCTCGAACACGAGCTGGCGCAGCGTCAGTCGGCCTTTCTTGTCCGCGTGTCGCGTCTGCTCCGTGAGGACTTGGCTCTGCCATATCACGGCGCAGACGACGGGGAGCCCAAGCAGCCCCAGCAGCAGCAGCGCGTGGCGCCAGCCCATGATCAGCATCAGGCCGGCGACGACCGGCGGCGCCGCGGCGAAGCCGACATTGCCGGTGAAGCTGTGCAGCGAGAACGCCCGCCCCATCCGTTCCTTGCCGATCGAGCCGGCGAGGATCGAATAATCGGCCGGATGGAACACGGCATTGCCGACGCCGGAGACGGTCGCCAGCAGCGCGATCTGCCAGAACGTGGAGGCGAATGCCATGGCCGAGATCGACAGCGACATCACGAGCGTGCCGCCGATCAGGAACGGCCGTGCGCCATAGCGGTCGACCAGGAACCCGTAAGGGGTCTGGAGCGACGCCGCCATGATGCTCATGAGCACGGGGGCGAGACCCAGCTCGGCGTAGCTGATCCCGAATTCACGCTGCCACACGATGAACAGCGGCGGCAGGCACAGGCCGTAGAAATGGGACAGGAAATGCCCCATCGAGATCAGGAGATTGACGCGCGTTTCCCGCTGGATCATGGCGCGATGATGCGCGGCGATCATTCCGCGGTCAAGCGACGACGCCCGAGCCGGGCATTCGCATCGCGCGGGGTTCGCCCGCGTCCGCGGCGCGCTCGCGCCCTATTGGGCGGCGGCGGTGGCGTGGCGGGCGGCGGACGGCAGGCGGTCGCGGAAGAACGGCAGCACCTCGGCGGCGATCGCTTCCTGGTTCGCCTTTACCATGTCCGCCGGCAGCGTGCCGAACTGCGTCTTGGTCAGCGAGGTGTTGAATCCGGCCAGGTCCTGGTATTCGGCCAGCTTCTCGCGCACCGTGGCGGGGCTGCCGACGATGACCACGCCGGCGCGCACCAAATCCTCGGCGGTCTGGGGCCGGCCGGTGGTCTTGACCTCGCGGATGCGCTTCAGCGACTCGTTGCTGGTATAGCCCGGCGGCAGCAGCATTTCGGTCGGCATCTTGAGGAAGCGGTTGGCGAGCGCCTCGAGATGGGGCTTCGCCTCCTTCATCGCCTTGGCGTCGGTCTCGGCGACGTAGATCGAGTTCGACCACGCCAATTGATCGGGCGAGGCCTGGTAGCCGCATTTCTCGGCCTCGTCGCGATAGAGCTGGAAGAAGCGCGCGACCGCGGCGATCGGGCTCAATGTCTGGCAATAGGTATAGCGCATCTTCGCCGCCCACTTGATCGTCGAGGTCGAGCCCTGCGAAGGGATCCAGATCGGCGGGTGCGGACTCTGATAGGGACGCGGCCAGACATTGACGTAGTCGAACCGGTACTGGCGCCCGGCATAGCGGAACGGTCCCGGCTCGGTCCAGGCGCGGACGATGAGATCGTGCGCCTCGTGGAAGCGGTCGTGCGATTCGGTCGGATTGGTGCCGGTCGAGTGGTATTCCGCGCCGATGCCGCGGACGAAGCCGGCGATGAACCGGCCTTCCGTCAGATTGTCGAGGATGGCGTATTCCTCGGCGACGGTGAGCGGGTTGTTGAGGAGCGGCAGGGCGCGGCCGAGGATCGCGATCTTGGCGCGCTTGACGCTGCGGGCGAGCGCGCCCGCCAGCACGCCCGGCGTCGGCATCAGCCCATAGGCGGTCTGGTGGTGCTCGTTGAGAACGACGCCGTCGAAGCCGAGCCGGTCGGCATATTCCAACTCGTCGAGATAGCGATGGTAGAGCGCGGCGCCTTTCACCGGGTCGTAATGGCTGTTCGAAAAGGTGATCCAGGCGGTGCCGTTGCGCTCGATCGCATCGAGATCGGCGTCGGCATAGGGCATGAGGTGGAAATTGAAGATCTTCATGGCGTACCCTCCGCGACCGGCCGTCGCACCCGAAGCATGACAAAATCCCGGACTCAATTCAAACCTCGCGCCGGTGGCGCGGGAGCGCGGCAATCTCGCGGCGAAAGGAGCCCGCCATGCCCGATCGCGCCGAGGACTGCGCCGTCGCCCGCGAGATCGCCGATTGCGATCCGTTCCACAAGGCGGGCCTGCGCAGCGATACGCTGCGGCGCTGGACCGTGAACGAGGGGAGCTATTCCGTGCGGGTGAATTATTCCGATCAGAGCGTGACCATTGCGTGAGGCCGCAGCCGGGCGCCGTTCCCGGCCGAATGCCGCATCTTGCGGTCAGCCGCGGACGTGCCTTAAAATTAGGCAAAGCACCGGAGCACACGGCGCCAGGAGGAAATGGATCATGAAAAGCGCGCCATCCACACTGCGCAAGTGGAGCTGGTGGTACCTGCTCTTCCTCATTCAATGCGTGGCCGTGTTGTGGCCGCCTTTTTATAATGCGGCGGAGCCGCACTGGCTCGGCATCCCCTTCTTCTATTGGTACCAGATGCTCTGGGTCGTGCTCGGCGCGATCCTGACGGGGATCGTCTATTTCGCCACCGAGATCCGCGAGCGATAGGCGCCGGCCGGGGGGACAACGCACATGGCACAGATCAACTGGACCGCGCTCATCATCTTCGTGCTGCTGTTCGGGTTCATCACCTGGATCGGCTTCGCCGCCGCGCGGTGGCGCGCGGGCGATCTCGACCTGCTTCACGAGTGGGGCCTCGGCGGGCGACGGTTCGGCACGGTGGTGACCTGGTTCCTGATCGGCGGCGATCTCTACACCGCCTATACCTTCATCGCCGTGCCGGCGCTGGCCTTCGGCGCCGGCGCGATCGCGTTCTTCGCCGTGCCCTACACGATCGTCATCTATCCGCTGCTGTTTCTGGCGTTTCCGCGGCTGTGGAACGTCGTGCACAAGCACGGCTATATCACCGCGGCGGATTTCGTCCGCGGCCGGTTCGGCAATCGCTGGCTGGCGCTGGCGATCGCGCTGACCGGCATCGTCGCGACCATGCCCTATATCGCGCTGCAGCTCGTCGGCATCCAGGTGGTGATCGGCGCCATGGGCATTTCCGGCACGGGCCTCGCCGGAGATCTGCCGCTCATCATCGCCTTCGTCGTTCTCGCCGCCTTCACCTATCAGAGCGGCCTGCGCGCGCCGGCGGCGATCGCCATCGTCAAGGATGTGCTGATCTACACCACCGCCCTCGTCGCCGTGATCGCCATTCCGATCGAGCTCGGCGGCTACGGCAAGATTTTCGCAGCCGTGCCGCCGGCAAAGCTGCTGCTTGCCGTGCCGGGACCGCACACCACCGGCGTCTATGGCGTCTATGCCACGCTCGCCTTGGGCTCGGCGCTGGCGCTCTTCCTCTATCCGCATTCGATGACGGGCATCTTGAGCGCGAGCAGTGCCAAGGCCATTCGCCGCAATGCGGCGATACTGCCGGGCTATTCGCTGATGCTCGGGTTCCTGGCCCTGGTCGGCTTCATGGCGATCGCCGCCGGGGTGGACAAGCTTCCCGAATACGCCGAGGGATTCAAGACCTTCAAGGCGAACTTCGCGGTCCCGGCGCTGTTTCTCCACAGTTTCCCGTCGTGGTTCGTCGGCATCGCCTTTGCCGCGATCGGCATCGGCGCGCTGGTGCCGGCGGCGATCATGTCGA